>JADMIO011020042.1_pt1 | contig 26669 bp, 21 predicted proteins | sample 8958161 | NCBI WGS metagenome assembly JADMIO01 (sample SAMN16585339, study PRJNA669376) | soil metagenome | isolation source: Crop rotation soil | place: USA: Cullars Rotation, Alabama | collected 2011 | reverse complement strand
CCACAGCCGCGAAAGATCACCGCCGCAAATCCGAGGAACAATCCCAGATACGCGATCAGCACGAACATTCCGGGTTTCGTCACACCCCACAGCCACCACATATTCGCCATGAAAAACAGAAAACCGCCAAGCCAGCTCCACAGGAAAGCGCTGCGATTGCTGCGGGTCCGTCGGACAACCAAAAGCCACGGCACGAGTCCCACCCACGCGAGGTAAAACTGGTAGATCGGCGCAAGCGCCGCTGTAAGCAGCACCACGCTGCCCAGCAGCAGCAGAATGTTGATGAGCCATCCGCGACGGCGCGGAACAGCCTCGGCTTCGGCTATCATCATGTCGCGATGCGGATCGTATCGATTCTACTGCTGCTCGTCGCGTGGTTCGGCGCTATCGCGCTCGCCGACCCGGTCGTGCTGAGCAAGCCGGTTCACGTCGAGGTTGTAATCAAGGCGATCGACGCCAAATCGCGCGACCAAAAGCTGGTCGGCGATCTCATGCAGTACGACGACGAAACTCTCACAATCAAGACCAAGTCCGGTCAACGCGAGTTGAAATGGACCGACCTGACTCCGCCCAGCGCGTTCGATGCCCGCAAAGCGAGCATCGATCAGAAGGACGCGCATGCGTGGCTCGAACTAGGCCGCTTCGGCTGGTCGATCAACGCGACCCAGCGCGCTCAAGGCGCGCTGGCAAGCGCGGTCAAGCTTGATCCGTCGTTGAAAGCAGAGGCTGAGACGATCCGCAAGTCCGAACCGGGCAGCCTGCTCAAACCTGCCCTGCCCGCGACCGAACCAGCGAATTCGCAAAGCGATCAGCAAGCTTCCAACAGCGAGGCGCCGCCGCCGCAGGATGCAAAGCGACTGCCACCAGACAAGCTCGTCAAATATCAGAAGCCCACGCCCGAAGAAGACGCCAAGGCCATCGACAACGCCCGCAAGCTGGCCAGGCAGGTCGAAGCGAAACTGAACGTTTCGCTCCAGGAGCTGCAAAGCGGCCACTTCATTGTGTTCACCGACTGGGACAAGCGCGAGTACGACTTCCTGAAAGAGAATCTCGAAGGCGCGTACGCGCTCGTCAGCCGGCAGTTCGACATTCCGGTGAAGGAAAACGTCTTCGTCGGCAAGCTGCCGGTGTTCATGCTGGCGCGGCACGACAGCTTCAAGCAGTTCGCCAGCAGCATTGACGGCTTCACGCCGCCCAACACTGTCGCGGGTTATTACGCATCGATCGGGCAGAGCGGCATCGGCCACATGGCCATGTGGAAACCCGATGTCACCGGCAACGACATCAAGGAAGCCGAGATTCATTGGGCCCGCACGCTGACGCACGAGTTCACGCATGCGTTCGTCGCGCGATATCGAAGCAACCAGCGCATCCCGCGCTGGCTGAACGAAGGATTGGCCGAGGTGATCGCGGATTCGAAATTTCCCCGCGCCGGTGCAGTCGATTTCGCCCGCCGCATGTCGCTGCAGGTTTCCGATTTCAGCAACCTCTTCGACGACGACCAGATGCCCGCCGGCAACATGTATCCCGTGATGATGACGATGGTGCAGATGCTCATCACCTACGACCGCAAGGCATTCATCGCATATTTCGATGACATCAAGGTCGGCGACGATCCTGAAGCCGCGCTGAAGAAGCACTTCAACGTCGATTACACTGGGCTGGTGAAGGGTTGGAAGAATTACATGACCACCGGCCGAGTCCGCTGAACGCCGCAGACACCGATGACGCGCACCGACAGTACTTCGGTCTCGGCCAGCACCGGGCGGCCGTCGAATCGCACGAAGCGGATGCAGGCGATGTCAGGATCGCACCGAGCTCAGCCCGATAGTGCGCTCCGGTTCTGCGAACATTTCATTAAGATCCGCTCGCCGATGCGTGTCTTTATTTGCGCTCACGTCCTTGTCTGTCTTTTCGCGAACCCGGCGCTTGCCGCGTTCACGCACAACATTCTGCTCACCGGTTACTGGCCGCCGACCAATGAGATGGTGCGGCGATTCAGCACCAATCCGCAGCAGAATCCTAACGGCTGGATCGGACAGAACTGGGAAGGCCGCGGCTATGACGTTTACTCGTTCTTCCCCGAATTCCCGGGAGGCGTGAGCGTCAACCCCAAGGGCAATGGCGACCTCGAAGTCGATTATCAGGACACGTCACAGGACTGGACGCGCATCACCAGCCTGATTCATCCGCTCGCGATCATCACCTTCAGTCGTGGCAGCAACGGCATCAACTGGGAGCTGGAATATCGCACCAAGAACCGCGCGATGTGGATTGACGATTACCTCGCGCCGTTGCAGCCCACTCCCTCGCCGCCAGACAGCTCGGTGCCGGCCGAAACGATTCGTTACTCGACGCTGCCGATGACCCAGATCCGCGATGCCCTGCGCGATCAGCTCCCCGGCGCGAACCCGTTCATCGACTACGACTCGTTCAACCTCGCCGGCGGGTTTCTCTCCGAATTCATCGGCTATCACGGCATGTGGTACCAGTCGCAACACGCCAGCCCGACTGATCCATACCAATGCTTCGCCGCCGGTCACATCCACGTCGGCATCAACACCCCGCTGTTCACCGCACAGGCAGCAGTCGACGTGACGCTGCGCGAACTGACGGCGTATCTGGATACGGCCGTGGTGCCCGAACCCGTACTCGGAGCGCTGCCGCTTGCGGTCTTGACGTTGATTCGACGATCCAAGCCGCGGACTTCTGTTCGCTGATCCTCATCGGCAGTTTCCCGACAGAGTGTCGCCCACTTCGGCCATCCCCCGGAGGAACCTCAAAAGCATTGCCAGGCGTTCAATCTGATACCATCGAGGCAGGATGAGCGATCCGCAGGACACCCACGCCAAGGCGCTCTCACTAAACCTTGACGGCACGATCTACGGAACCTTCGCCGAGATCGGCGCCGGGCAGGAGGTGGCAAGATGGTTCCTGCGTGTGGGGGCGGCTTCGGGGACGGTGGCACAGACGATCTCGGCGTACGACAAGACCTTCAGCGACGACACTTACGGCGCGGGCACGCGCTACGTCTCGCGCGAGCGCCTGCTCGCCATGCTCGATCACGAGTACAAGCTGCTGATCGCGCGCCTCGGACCGACACGAGGCAAAGACACGCGGTTCTTCTCGTTCGCCGACACCGTCGCTACCCGAAATTACAAGGGCGACAACGAGCAGCATGGCTGGGTGGGAATCCGCTTTCAAGCGCAACTCGGACAGGCGCCCAGCGATATCCTGCTGCACGTCAACCTGATGGATCCCACCGCGCAACAGCAGCAGGAAGCGCTGGGCGTGCTGGGTGTGAACCTGGTGTACGCCGCGTTTCATCAGAGTGAATCTGCGGACGCGTTTCTTGCTGGCTTGTTCGACGAGCTGTCGATCGATCACATCGAGATCGACGTGTTCGAGCTGAGCGGACCGAAGTTCGAGCGAGTCGATGCGCGACTCTGGTGCCTGCAGGCGCTACGACGATCGATGGCGCACGCGTTCGTCTTCGACGCAGCGGAGCGCGTGGCCGAGCCATCGGGGGTCTTGCGCAAGCGGCCGCTGATCGTCGAACGCGGGCGGTTTGAAACGGCCGCACCGTTCCAGGCGGAAATGCTCCGCGCCGCCGCGGCACAGCTGCGCGCCGAAGCCGCCGAGTTAGACCGCGATCCGGCGGCGGTTCCGGAAATCAGCATCCGTCACGCCAGCGGCGCCGCGCCGCCGGATGACGCGGAGATCCTCGCGCGCGTCGGTCGCGTCGCGCATGCGGGCTCGGCGATCGTCTCCGACTTTCCTCTGTACTATCTGCTCGTGCAGTACCTTCGCCGTTACACCGCCGAGCCGCTGCGATTCGTCGTGGGCATCAGCACGATCGCGCAGCTCCTGCACGAAACCAGCTACAGTCAACTACCCGGCACGCTGCTGGAAAGCCTTGGCCGATTGCTCGCGGCGAACGTGAAGATTTACGTGAGCCCGATGCCCGCGGAAATCTTTCACCGCACGCTCGGCAACGCCTTCGAGGGCCAGGCGCCGACGTCGGGCACCGTATCGCTCGATAGTTTCGAGCCGCCGGTGCCGATCGATCATCTCTATCACTACTTGAGAGCGGCAGGCTGGCTGCTGCCGCTGAAGACCCCGGACTGACTCACCGCCGGCGAATCGCGAATTGATAACCGGTTGCGGCCTGGCCGTTGGCCACCTCGATGTTCAGGCGCGGCACCTCGACTTCGTATCGCGTGCTGTTGACGTGCGCGAAGAGACGGAATTTCCCGGCGGGCAATTCCGCGAACGACCATTCATCTTCCCAATTTATGCTGATCGTTCGGCGGCGCGTGCCACCGTTTTCCGTGTGCGTCGCAGTGATGCTCAGCAATTGCGCCGGCGGATCGTTGCGGTCGCGGCGGCCGTTGCCGTTGAGGTCGATGAACGCGCTGCCGCTGATTGTCGCGGCTGCCTTGTGCGCGAGGTTGACGGTCACGGCCGAGCCGACGGTGGCCGTCGCGGCGCCGGTCGGCACGCTCACGTGCACGATGTAATCGCGCTGCGATTGCGGCAGCCAGCCGGTGCGCGTCTGCTCGTGGATTCGATAATCACCGGCGGGAAGACCGTCGAATGTGTAGCGGCCGTTGGATGCTGTGAACAGGTAGATGCCGCCGGTTCCAAGGATTGAGGTCGGCACGATCTCGCGGATCTTCACCGTACCGCTCGCCGTCCCGTCGCTGCGATAAAGGTTCAGCGCTTCGTTCTCCAGCGAGGTGAAGAACAATCGGCCGCGGAGTTGCCCGAGCAATCGCGCGTCGTCGTCGACTGCCATCAGCGCGCTGGTGCCGCTGGTGGTACCGTCGCTCGTCCAGAGCTGGTGCTGCTTCGTCAGCGTTTCGACTTTGAGGTAAGCACGGCCTCTCACATCGTAGAGGTCCGACACCCCCAGCAAGTTGGTGCCTGCCAGCAGATCGATCGTGCCCCGGCGCGAGCCGTCGGTACGCCAGAGTTGTGCGGGCAGCTGCGGGCGCGCGTATGTATCGTTCGCGGTCCCGACGTACAAGGCATTACCGATCACCTGCTTCGGACTGATCGGCGTCGTCGTAGTGAGCACCGGCGCGGTGCCCGCTTCGGTGCCATCGCTTCGCGAGAGCGTTGTCCGGTTGACGGTGAAGTACAGCCAGCTCTTGAACGCCGTAAGCCCGCCAATGATCGAACTCGTTGACCCGGGCGTGATGTCGCGCACCATGAAGGTGCCCTCGGGCCGACCATCGGTGCGCCACAACTCGCCGCCATGCTTGCTATCGCTGGATTCAAAAAATCCAATTCCATTGGCGACAATGACTCGCGAGCTGCTTTGATCAGAAGCGGCGTGAAGGCGCACTGGCGCAGACAGCAGCGTTCGCACTTCGAGATCTTCGACGAAATGTCCGCCCATCGTGTGACGTGCTCCCCGATCGCGGGCAGCGATTGTAACAATCAGCCGAGAGAACCCGCAAAATAGGCTATTCCCGCCGCCGTAGCGCGAATTCATAATTTGTCAGCGCCTGACCGGCGTGTGTGGTGAAATATAGATCGGGGATCTCGACCTCATACGTCTTGCCTCCCGCGCGGGCATTTAGATGAAACCTGCCCACCGGCAGATTGTCGAACCGCCACCTGCCGTCTGTTTGAACGCCGATGGTGCCCGATCCAATTCCGTAGCCGGTCGGCCACTCCAGGCCGACCATCATGTAAGTTGCCGGCGGATCATTGGAATCGCGGCGGCCGTTGCCGTTGAGGTCGATGAACGCGCTGCCGCTGACGCTTGCGGCGACCGTGTAGGGAAGGTCGAGCCTGGCTTGAGGCAGGACGGTTATGCCGCTCGCGCCGGGCGCCGCGATGTGCACCGGGTGCGGCTTTGCCGTCTCCGACGCCCAGCCGTTGTGCTCTTCCTGCATGATCGTGTAATCACCCGGCGGCAGATCGGCGAACCTGTAGCGGCCGTTGGATGCGGTGAAAACTGAGGTCTCCGTGTCCGGATCGAAGTATCGATTCGCATCGGCATCGATGAACACTCGGATGCCGTGAACGGGCGGCTCGCCGGCATCGCGGCGACCGTCCTGATCCAGGTCGTTGAACGCCACGCCGCTGATCGATCCGGCGGCAGCGGCGGTAATTTCATCAACCCTCCAGCGAAATAGTTCGGCAATGCCTGCGGCATGTGGATGCGCGGTGAAGTAAATCGACCCGCCGATGAACGAGAGTGATCCGACGCCAGACACCAACTGGGTTGCTGCATCGCCGCCCCGCATCGAGGTCAGGCGGACCGTGCCGGCGGCAGTGCCGTCGCTGCGCCATAGCTCCACGGAACCCAGCGCGTCGCGGGCGACGAAATACAGCGTGCCGTTCACATCAGTCATTTCGAGGATGCTGGAACTGGCGCTGCCGGGCCGGATGTCTTTGACAAAGGCCGTCCCGGCGGCGGTACCATCCGTTTTCCACAGCTCGCCGCCGCCGTAAGTCGCTGGTCCGACGAAATAGATCGTCGACCCCGCAGTGGCTAGCTGACCAACGCCGTCAAGATTGACTACTTGGCCGGTCCCTGCGGCAGTGCCGTCGGTTGACCAGATGCCGGCGCGATTCTGGTAGTCACGGTACGCTGCAACGCCGAAATACAGTTTCCCCTGATGGACAACCGCTGACCCGACAGCAGGAAGGCTGGGTTCAAAGGAGTCCTGGAAAGGCACCAGACTCTTCAGCTTCACCGCCGCAGCCGTTCCTTCCGTGCGATAGAGCGATAGTGAAGTGGTTACGTCAAAGTCAGTGAAGAACAGCCGCCCGCGCAGACTGCCGATGAACCTTGCCTCGCTGCTTAAACTTTGGATTCGCTGTGTACCAGCGGCCGTGCCGTCGCTGGTCCACAGCTCGTATCCGATGGACTTGCGCTTGGGGACTTCGACTTTCAGATACGCGCGATCGCCGATGCCGAGCAGGTCGCTCACGCCACGAGGTAACGCCGGGTTGCCTGCCAGCAAGTTCACGGTTCCATCGGGCGCCCCGTTGATTCGCCACAACTGTGCGATCGTCGCTTTGGCGGGAGCGTACAGCGCGTTGCCGCTCACGCTTAACGGTCCAAGTCTTAGATCGGTCGTTAGCACCACCGTCGTCCCCGCTGCGGTGCCGTCGCTCCGCCACACTGATTTGTCGTCAACGATGAAATACACCCAGCTTCGGAAAGGCGTGAGATCGCGAATGAGCGGACTTTGGGCTCCGGGTTTCAGGTCTACGACCATGCGTGTGCCCGAAGGGCGGCCGTCTGTGCGCCAGAGATTCTCGCCATGCTCCGCATCGCTGCCGATGAAGAACCGGATCCCGTTAGCCACGACGACCTGCGCCGACGTGGGATAGATACCCGTGTGCAGCAACACTGGCGGTGCCGAAAGCAGCGTCCGCGGTTCCAGAGCTTCGACGAGTTGTCCATCCATTGGCCCGTTCCCCGAGAGGTGCCGGCGATTGTAGCAAGTGCCGCGCGAGAAGCCGCAAAATTGGGCGGAAATCGCACTCAGTGCGGCTGGAGTTGACGGCACCTTACCGGCCCCTCTACGCTATCGCCCTAACAATGTGACCGCCGAGTCCGATCCGCGATGAAGATCGCGTTCGGGGCGGGGGAACCAGGGGTGCCGGTTGCGTCGTCTGCCGGCACCGGGGGCGAAGAGGCTCACAAAAGCCTCAGGCCACTTTCAAGGCCCAGCCCGTCAGCTAACCCCGTAGGCAACTGAAAGGGCACAATCCGCACGCAGAGGTCGGAGGTCGGAGTTCCGAGTTCAGATCGCTGAAGCCGATGCGACCTGCTTCCATTTGACCAACAGGATTGTGCGATTTGAGGAACGGACCGCCGGGTCTGGTGCCACGAAGATCGCGAAGATCGCGAAGATCGCGAAGAAATCACGAAGAGAGAATTCCTTCGTGTTTGTTTTGTGTCCTTCGCGCCTCCGTGGCACATCTGGTCCGTTTGACCGATGAGCACAAGTGAATCGAACGGGCGGGAAAAGCCCGTGGCGCTCGCATTGCTCGCGAGCGAGAGGCCGCGAAACGTCGGCTGGCTGCAGGCAGCAGGATTGCTCTTCGGCGACTGGGGGACGTCGCGCCTGTACGTGCTGGGGCTGGCGCTGTTCTTCGCCGGTCGCACCAGCTTCTGGCTCATCTGCGCGATGAGCCTGCTGATCCTCGCGGTCGGCTGGGCCTATACGCAGATCTGCCGGATCTACCCCGACGGCGGCGGCGTCTACACCGCCGCCAAGAGCCGCAGCCGCACGCTCGCGGTAGTCGGCGCGCTGCTGCTTTTCGCCGATTACACCGTCACCGCGAGCCTCAGCTCGCTCGATGCGTTCCATTATTTCGGACTGGGCGCGCATCATGAGCATGTCCAGCGCGGGCAGATCGATGAAGCAGAAGATGCCGGCGATCACCTCGCCCCGCACGCCAAGCAGGAAGAATCGGTCGCCGACTCGCTCAAATCGGTGAAAAGCCCCGCCGTCTGGGCAATCTTCGCGATCGCTGCCATCGGCTTCTTCAATCTCATGGGGCCGAAGCACACGGGTGGATTTGCCCTGGTCGCGGCGCTGGGGATGGTGTTCATCACGCTGCTGATAGCCGCGGCAGCGCTTCCCCAGCTCGACTGGAAGCTGCTCCCACACCGTATCGGCACGCTCGAGCACAGCCCAGCCGATATCTGGGTCGCGTTCGTCTCCATCGTGCTGGCGCTTTCGGGTGTGGAAGCGATCGCGAACCTGACCGGCGTGATGCGCAAGCCGGTCGCCCACACTGCCCGCAAGGCGATCTGGACGGTCGCGGGCGAGGTCGCGGTCTTCAACGTGGTGCTTGCCATCTGCATGCTGTCGATCCCGATCATCAGCCGCGACAAGCACATCGCGGACATGGCGGCGTTCCTGTCGGGTCACTACGTCGGCGCGTGGGGCGAATATGCGGTGCGAATCATCGGCGGCGTGCTGCTGCTGAGCGCGACCAATACAGCGCTGACCGACATGATCTCAGTGCAGTACCTGATGGCCCGCGACGGCGAACTGCCGGGGTTCATGGTCAAGCTCAACCGGTTCGGCGTGCCGTGGGCGCCGGCGCTGGTCGCGGCGAGCGTGCCGATCGTCGTGCTGCTCATCAGCCACAACCTCGACAGCCTCGCCGCGCTGTACGCAATCGGCGTGATCGGCGCGGTTGCCATCAACGTGACCCTGTGCTCGCTGCACCCGCGGCTGCGGCGCATGCACCGCAAGGCGCCGATGCTGATGCTCGGCATCGTCCTCCTCGCGATCTGGGTCACGCTTGCGATCACCAAACTTCACGCCCTGCTGTTCGTGACCGTAGTGATGGTCGTCGGCCTGAGCACGCGCAAGCTCACCAAGGTTCTCGCCGCCCGCAAGGGCGCCAAGCCCAGCCTGATCCGCCAGGCGATCATCGAGCAGCTCCCGCCGCAGGCAATGGCCAAGCCCAAGATATTGGTCGGCACGTACGGATCGGATGCGCTGGCGTGGGCGGCGATCGAGGAAGCGAAACGCCGCGATGCCCTGCTGGTCGTTTGCTTCATTCGCCAGGTAAACCTCAGCTACAAGTACGACGGCGAGCCGCAGCTCACGATCGACAACGATCCGGCGGCGCAGAAGACCTTTGCGCGATTTCTGGAGATGGGACACCAGGCAGGAGTGCCGGTTCTGCCCGTGTACGACACAGGATTCGACGCAGCGGAATTGCTGGCCGAAAACGCGGCGATTTACGGGTGCGATCGAGTGCTGATCGGAACGAGCCGGCAGGGCGCGCTGTATCACCTGATCAAGGGTCACTTCCAGCGGCGGCTCGAATCGATCCTGCCACCGGATATTCCGGTTGTCGTGCTGAATGCCAAGCAGCCGCGTCACGAGGCCGCAAGCGACCCCGAAGTCGCTCCAACTTAGCCCTGCCAGATCATCCACCCCACCCATGCGATGCTGATCAGCAGCGCGCAGATCAGGCCGCGGAAGATCCAGCTCATGAAGCGATCGAAGCGTGCGGTGTTGAGCGGATCGGGACTCAAGCTCTGCACGTACTTCATCCGTTGAAGGATGCTGCCATGGGAGAAGTTGCGGGCGCGGAGGGGGATGTTGTTGACGATCGCCACGCGACGCAGCGCCGAAGCGAACACGCCCGCTCCGTCGGCGCCGACATGATCCATCGCCGCCGGCGCCAGCTCCTGCTGCATCGTCCGCGCGGCGAAGACGTCGGCCTGCCGCTCGAAGCAGCGGCTTAAGAATCCGAACATCACGAAGAACATGGCCACCGCGGCCAGCAGGATCAGCGGATCGCGCATCCACGGCGGCACCAGCGAAAGCTGGATGTTCATCATCTCCGCGAGCTTGGCGATCATGAGCTGGCTGGCCATCACGATGATCACGAACACGCCGTACCACGCGAGGTGCCGATGCACGACGTGCCCGGCCTCGTGCGCGAAGACGGCTTCGATCTCGCGGTCGCTCATCGTCTGCAGGAGCAGATCGCTCAGCAGGATGTAGCGGACCTGCGGCAGCACGCCCATCACCGCCGCATTGCCCATCGCGTTGCCGGTTCGCCACAGCAGGATATCGCGATAGCGCAGCTTCGATCGCCGGCAGATCGCTTCCAGGCGTCGTCGCAGATCCGAATCCGGCAGCGGCTGAGTCTGCAGCACGCGGCGCAGGATCTCCGGCGCGAGAACGAAAACCGTCACCGCCGAGATCGGCAGCAAAACCCATTCAGCGATCGTCGCAGGATTGGCGCTCGAAGATCCGGCCACCGACCGCACCAGATCGACCTTCACATGGAATCCCCAAGCGAGGATCAGCGACAGCACATCCCGCAGCAGCAGGATCAGCGCGATGGGGATCATCGTGAACAGCACCTGCATCCGCAGGTTGGCGCCGAAATAGCTCCAGAAGCCAGGCGGCGCGTTGATCGGCAGGTCGTCCTGGAGCTGCAGCAGCAAGCTCTGCTCGCGCAGGGCGCGGTCCGCCGGATATGCTGCCCACCACAGCGCGGCCCAGGTCAGCAGCGGCGGAAGCGTGCCGAGAAAGGTCGCGGGCAGAGCGACCGGCCACTTGCCGATTGGTCCCAAGCCGCGGTGTACGACCTGGACCCAGCCGAGTCCGAAGAGACAGACGGCAAACCATGCCGGGATCAGCGCACGGGCGATGGTGGTGCCCCAGTTGAAGCGGCTGACGCTGCGCGAGAGGTTGCTGACCATCACGTGCCGCGCCAGCACCCGGCTCCACAACGCCGGAATCAGCACAATCAAACCGAAGCCGCCGAACATCAGGATCTGACGTCCGAGCGGACTGAAATCGAGCGGCTGCGGCCCCTCACTGCCAACGGACGATTCCGCTGCAAACCAGCCGATCAGCACCAACAGCAAGAGAAACCGCGACACGACGCCTGCGTCCTCCAATGCTCGATAGAGCGATCCATTGTACGCGCCGCGGATTGCTCGTCGCCGGTTTCGCTCTGCGATCGGCGAAAGTCGATCACCACGACGGTCAACAGCACCGCCATCAACAGCGCAACCGGCGCAACCCGCAGGGTCGTGCGCTGCCAGGGGCGAAGACTTGCCACGGGGATGAGCCGTCCGACCGCGATCGCGAGCGGCGTGCACAATAGCCCAGCGACGTACGTATGCGGCAGGTCGACCAGGAAATGTGCGCCGACGATCAGCATGACCGGCAGAATCGTGTAGACGATCGATGTGCCACGCGCGAACGCACGCGCCCTCAGCAGCGAAGCGATAACGCCCGCCGCTGCGGCGGCGGCGAGCGTCAATGCAATCTGGGCGTAGTTGATGCTTCCGTTCATGGAAATGGTGATCGCAATCGTCGTGCTGAGAATCCAGAACATCCAGGCCGCTGCGGAGCCGCTGGATGGATCGCGTTCCGCCCAGTCCGCCGCCGCCCACCACGCTGCGCCGGTCGCACCGATGCAGGCCAGCGTAAGCAGCGCCTCGGCGGTGTCGATCGACTGCATGTGCGATTTGAGCATCACGTAGCTCGAGGCAGCAACGAGCAGGAATACGGCCACGAAGCGCACGAGCCAGACGCGTGGGTGGACGGCGTCGATGACGCCAGCGATGCCTGCGAGGATTGCCAAATGAAAAAACCAGCCGAGCGACTCCTGTGGTGGGAAGACATGAAGACTTCCAGCGATGAAGGGAAACCCGGCGAGCACCACGCAGGCCGCCGACAGCGGCCCCGCCCACTTCCGGCCGCTCGCCAGAAGCAACAAGACCAGCGCGCCGATGCCGGGCAGGCCGACCACCAGCATCAATTGTTGCGGACTAACCGGCATCGCTTCCTGATGCTCAATGCCCGCGTGGACGATCAATGCCTGTCGTCTGGCTCGGCGGACTGAAGATATCGAGGATCAGCGTGTCTTCCATCGCAAAACACGAGTGCGGGCAGTTGCTCGGCAGCTCCAGCACTTCGCCGGCGCTGACGACCAGCTCCTGCCGTTGCGGCGAACCTTCGGCGCCAAGTCCGAAGCGCGCCTTGCCGCTGATCACGCACGCCATCTGTTCGTTCTCGTGCGCGTGCGTCGGGATGTCGCAGCCCGCGCGAAGCAAAACCCGCGAGATCATCGCCTGCTTGCCGATCACCCGCCGACGCGCCAGCTTGGGCATCGGCGTGTCCTCGGCCAGCTCGTCCCACCTGTGCACGACCGCGCCCGACGAAGTTTTCGTGATGCCGTTGGACATGATGATCAACCCTTCTTCGCCGCTTCGATGCCGATGTGCAGCTCGACCTCGTCTCCCAATGCGCCCTGCATCGCGTTCATCCCGAAATCGCTCCGCTTGATGGTGAACGACGTCGAGAGGCCCATCTTGATGCCCTGCATCTTCGTGTCGTGCGGCCCGCTCACGTCCATCGTCACCGTGATCGGCTTGCTCTGGCCGTGCAGGTTGAGCTGGCCGGTCACTTCGAGCTTGTTGTCGCCCGCCTTCTTCACCTCGGTGCTCTTGAAGGTGATCTCCTTGAACTCCTTGGCAGAGAACAGGTCCGGCCCTTTGATATCCGAATCGCGCTTGGTGTTGTTCGTGTCAACGCTGTCAACCGGCACGGTGAAGCTGAGCTGCGATTTGCCCGGATCCGATTCGTCATACGCGATCGTGCCGGAGATCTTGTTGAACCGGCCCCAGAAATCGCCGGTGTTCAGGTGCTTGATCTTGAAGACGACCGATGAGTGGACGGGGTCGACCTGAAAATTGTCCGCGGCGCGGGCAACTCCTGCGATAAGTAACGTGAAAACTGCAGTGATGGGAATGATGCGAGAGGGCATGTGAGGTTCTCCTTTGCTGCGGCATTCTAGCCATCTCATGCGCATGGGCTACAATTTGCAGCACCATGTCCTTCGCAGCGATCCCCGAAATCCTCGATGAGCTGAAGCACGGCCGGATGGTCGTGCTGGTGGACGATGAAGACCGCGAGAATGAAGGCGACCTTGTCATCGCGGCCGAGAAGGTTACGCCGGAGGCGATCAACTTCTTCGTAAAAAACGCGCGCGGCGTGTTGTGCCTGGCATTGACCGAAGAGCGGTGCGACAAGCTGCGGCTGCATCCGCAGACTGATCTGAATACCGCACAGCTCGGAACCGCGTTTACTGTCACCGTGGATGCGCACAAGCGATTTGGCGTCGGCACGGGCGTCAGCGCCCGCGACCGCGCGAAGACCATCGAGGTCGCCATCGCCGAGGACGCGCAGCCGCAGGACCTCTGCCGGCCCGGGCATATCAACCCGTTGCGTGCCCGCACCGGCGGCGTGCTGGTGCGGGCGGGGCAGACCGAGGGGTCGGTCGATCTGGCTCGACTCGCAGGTCTCAAACCCGCGGCGGTGATCTGCGAGATCATGCGCGACGACGGCGAGATGATGCGCCGGCCCGATCTCGAAGGATTCTGCAAGCATCACGGCATCAAGATGTGCTCGATCGCCGACCTGATCAGCTATCGCCTGAAGCGCGAGCAGTTCGTGCGGCGGATCGAATCGATCACCCTTCCAACCCGCTGGGGACCGTTCAAGCTGCACGCATATCAGAGCGTGATCGACCCGCAGCCGCACCTGGCGCTGTGCCTCGGCGGGATCGGCGATCTCGATGCCAGCGGCGAGCCGATCGTGCACGAAGAGCCGGTGCTGATCCGCGTGCACAGCGAGTGCCTGACCGGCGACGTCTTCGGCAGCGAGAAGTGCGACTGCGGCGGCCAGCTCGATGCCGCCATGCGCATGATTGCCCACGAAGGCAAAGGCGCCCTGGTTTACCTGCGACAGGAGGGTCGGGGCATCGGCCTGGCGAACAAGCTGCACGCCTACAAGCTTCAGGAAACCGGCCTCGACACGGTCGAGGCGAACGTGCGCCTGGGCCTGCCGATCGACAAGCGCGACTACGGCATCGGCAGCCAGATTCTCCGCGACCTGGGCCTGCGCAAGCTGCGGATCATGACCAACAACCCGAAGAAGATTTACGGCATCGACGGCTTCGGGTTGACGGTCGTCGAAGAGGTTCCGATCCAGGTCGAACCGGGCGAGCACAACAAGCTTTATCTAACGACCAAGAAGCTGAAGCTGGGGCACAAGCTCGGGTGAACGCGCGATGAAATGGTTTAGCCGCGACCCGGAGGGGCGCGCTTCTGGTCGTCGAAAAGCAGAAGCGCTCCCCTTCGGGTCGCGGCTGAACGGGTGAATGGTTACGCTCGGACCGAATCGAGCCACAACGTTGTGGTGATGCAGCGCGGGCAGGCTCGGCTGCCCTGGACTGATCCGGAATTGAATCGATCCGAGCAACCCCAGAGGGCGGCGGCATCGGTTTGATAGCGGACGTGAGCGGCGTCGGCGCGTCTGAGCACTTCGCGCACCTTCGGATCTTCGCAAAGGTTGAAGACTTCGCGGGCGATGTGCTCGACGATCGCGACTTTGCTCAGCCAGGTCGTGTCGCTGGCGCTGGTGAGCTTCAGGCCGTCGTCGTCAAGGACGTTGCGGCGCATCGCGTCGGTCAGCAGCGTGTGGGTGTGGCGCTTGAGCTTGGCGACGAAGGATTCGTTGCCGTTGCCCAGCCAGGCGCGGCTGGACTTGTATTCGCTGCCGTAGTCGCAGGTGCCCCAGTACCAGGGGAAGAACATGGCTTCGACGGCGGGCAGCACGCGGGCGGCGAAGGCGGAATCGTTAGGATCGAAGACGGCCGGCAGAAAGCCGTCTTCGGCGTTCAGGCATCTAGCCACCGCGTCTGCCGCCTGATGCGCGGCGTGAGCGGCAGCTTCCTCTGCGGAGCTGTCCCCCAGCCGGCTGAACAAGAATTCCAGACCCAGATACGCCGCCACGCGCTTCACGCAAAGATAGACGCTGTTGCGAGCGCGTCCCAGCGACGGATCGAGCGAGTCGTAAGTCGTCACCTCGGCGCCGTCGTCTCCCGTGCGGGCGCTGTCGAAGAAACGATGCCCGTTCGACGAGCCGTTGCCATGTTTCCACACTCCCGAGTCACCACTCGAAGCCGACGGCTGCGAGCCCTCATCCTGCGACACGCCCGCCGCGATCATCTGTTCTGACCGGATGCTCTTGAAGATGCTTTCATCGGCGCCTTCGCGGCGAAGCAGGCTCTTCATGCAGGCGTCGATCGTCTCCCGCCGCGCCTGCAGCCATTTCACGTCGCCGCTGCGGGCGACGTAGCTGGCGGCGATAAGGATCCAGTTGCAAAGCTGCTCGGTCGTGGTGTAGGCGAAGCCTTCGCCGTCCTTGCGGCCGGACATCTCAAAGCTGCTCTGCCCGCACGGTGCAAAGTTGTTGTGCACACCCATGTCGTGACAGAAGCTCAGCCCCCCGCTGACCAGCTCAAGGCTGCCATCATTTTGAGGCAGCTTGAGCTGATCGTGATAGCTGTAGTGGCGGAGGTAGTTGTCCAGGAGGTTGCGGACGACCCAGGGGTTCTGCTTGAGCTCCCAGAAGACGTGATCGACCGCCACGTCGAGCGTGTTCATCAGCCCCGTCTCGCCGTCGTTGACGATCCAGAACGGCTCGCCCGCGACGTCGAGCAGCTGCGTGTTGGCGTAGTAGCTGCGAGTGGAATGCGCGATGAGGAATTGCTGATCGGGCGAGAGCTTGGTATCGAGCAACTCGCGATCCAATTCCGCGGAGCCGGCGCGGATCGCATCGTAGCCGCGCAGCGCCTGATCGAGCACGTCGAGCAGATCGGAGAAATGGCGCGTGTAGTAGAACTTGCCTTCGAGGCGCGTGGAGATCACACCGTCCTGATACGCGCCCAGCGCGATCAGCAGCGTTCGACGGGCTCCAGGTGGGACTTCAAACCAAACCCCGCCGCAATCGTCGAGGTGGTGGATGGGAACCACCGCATCTTCAATGCCTTCGAGGATGTTGCAGCGCAGAAATGGCTGCATGGTCGCGCCGCGATCGCCAGGCTCGTTCTCGATCATCACCTGGAAACCGCACTCGCGCCGGTAGCCGAATCCGATCCGTTGCTTCCCGCGCCAGCCGTGCTGCTCGTTCAACAACCACAGGCCGGGCTCGTGGAACTTGAGCGCGAACACGCCGGTCTTTGGCTCGGTACCGCCGCTGTTGTCGATGGTGAAGCTCGCCAGGACCGCGGGCATCAGGCAGACGCGCGACATCGAGGGGTGCGTTTCGGTCGGATCGACGATCCCGCCGAACGGGGAATAGATCGTGAAATCAATATCTGGCGTTGTCCACCGATCAGTCGCCCAGCCGTAGCGGCGCTTGATCTGGTCGCCGGCATAAGTCTTGAGGCGCTCGGTTTGCTTGTCCGCGGGATCGAAGAAAGGCAGGCAAACCAGCGGCGCCGTCGAGTCGCGTGGCCCGCGTTTGACGCCGATGAAAATGTCCTGATTTCCGGGATCTGCGGATTGCAGCGCGAACCCTCCGCGCGTGCCAAAGTGGCCGCAGGTGAAGTTCCAGTACGCGCCCATGGGCGCATGCTGGGCGTTGAAATTGATGTTTCCCCGGAACGGAGGGAGATTTGAATCTAACATTTCAGGCCCCGTCCATTCGTCCCGGCGCCGCTGCTGGAGGTGCGGTCGCGGGTGGGCTGCCGATCAGCATCGTGCCGCCCGTTGAAATGCGCGCGAGGTCGGAGCGACGGTCCCCGTCAGCTTCCCGAATCGCGTTGAACAACAGCAGGCAATGCAGAAGTGCAGGCACTTCTCACTCCTCGATTTGCAGATTAGCGACAAATCCGAAATCTGGGGACGTGCAAATTTGCATGGATCTTGCCCATTCGCGTTCCGTTAACCGGGACAAGCTGTAGCAGTCCTGGCGCGTGAGTTTGCTCACGTTGCGGGTCTTCCGACTGACACCAAAACATTCGCGTCAACTTGTCCTGTTGTGATACATTGCCGCCCTCCGTGAGCGTCCGAACCCCCATCTATCTCGACTACAACGCCACCACGCCGGTCGAGCCGGCGGTCTTTGAGGCGATGAAGCCGTTTTTCTGCGAGACGTTCGGCAACGCCGCTTCGCGCGGGCATTGCTTCGGGTGGAAAGCCGAGGCTGCAGTCGATCGGGCCAGGCAGCAGGTAGCGGCGATCATCAACGGCCGGCCGGACGCGATCGTTTTCACAAGCGGATCAACCGAAGCCAACAATCTCGCGATCAAAGGCGTCGCCTGCGCCCGCAGGCACGAAGGCCGACACATCATCACGCAGGCGACCGAGCACAAGGCCGTGCTCGACCCATGCAAGAAGCTGAAGGCCGATGGTTACGACGTGACCATCCTGAGCGTCGACCGCCGCGGACAAATCGACTTCGAAGAGTTGGTCGGCAGCCTGCGGCCCGACACGATCCTCGTATCGATCATGTGGGCGAACAACGAGATCGGAACAATTTATCCGATCCGCAGGATCGGTCAGCTCTGCCGCGAACGCGGCATCGTTTTTCACACGGATGCGACGCAAGCCGTCGGAAAATTGCCCATCGATGTAGAGGCCGACTGTATCGACCTGCTCTCACTCTCGGCGCATAAGTTCTACGGCCCCAAAGGATGCGGGGCCCTTTTTGTGCGCCACAAGCCGCGCAAGATCGACTTGAATTGCCAGCTGGACGGCGGCGGCCACGAACGCGGGTATCGATCCGGCACATTGAACGTGCCGGGGATCGTCGGCCTGGGGATGGCATGCGAGATCGCGATGTCGCGCATGTCGATCGACGCCGCCCGATTGCTCGCCCTCCGCGACCGTCTCGAGCGAGGCCTGCTCGATCGTCTCGAGGGCGTACAGATCAACGGCGATCCGAGCAGCCGGCTGTGCCACATGACCAACCTGTCGTTTGAAGGCGTGAACGGCGACCTATTAATGGGCTCGCTCGAAGACATCTGCGTGAGCAGCGGCTCGGCCTGCACCAGCGCCAGCCTCGAGCCTAGCTACGTGCTGACCGCCTGCGGCGTCTCCGCGTGCCTCGCCCACAGTTCCCTCCGCTACAGTCTCGGCCGGCCGACGACACAGGATGAAGTCGATCATGCAATCGAGAAGACGGTCGAGTGCATCACGAATCTTCGAGCGCTCTCGGTAATGACGGGTACCACCCTGAACGCCGCATCGTGAACCTCTCGCTCGTTTTCACGTTACCGCATTTCCTCAATCCGGCTACGATCGTTGGCTGCTCCATCGCTTCGATACACGTCTACGGGATCGGGAGAAGTTAAATGGCAAGCAACATTCGCGGCGCCGGGCGCATCGGCATTATGATCCTCGTGTCACCGAAGGGTTCACGGTGCTGCCTGAACCCTGGGCATTGTCATCCGTCCTCACTCTGGCCGTGCTCTGTTCCACACGGCGAACACCTTCGCGCAGATGAACTCTCGCAAGATAGGCCGCGCCACGATACATTCTCTTTTATCAAAAGGAGAACTCTCATGAGGAAGTTTGCGATCACTCTGTTCGCCGTCGTGTTGGCCGGTTTTGCCTGGACTGCTTTTGCGCAGGACACGCACAAGATGACCGGCGTGCTCATCGACAACGCGTGCGGCGCCAGGCAGAAGGACGAGACTGCCGCCGCCAAGCACACGATAAAGTGCTGCCAGAAGGACGCCTGTGCCAGCTCCGGCTTCCAACTCGTCGTAGGCGACAAGCACTACAAGCTCGACGACAAAGGCAACGAGCAGGCCAAGGAATTTCTCAAGACCGCCAAGTCCACGCGCGTGACCGTCGACGGCACGATGGACGGCGACATGATCAAGGTCGCCTCGATCACCGCCGCTCCGGACGAGCCGAAGAAAGGCTGATCCGACCGGCACACGTATGGCAGTCCGATAACTTCCTGGACACAAGCGGCGCGCGCGGCGCGGCCGATAGCAGGACATGCTGTCGCCGCGCGCCCGTACGCTGCTCTTCCCTTCGCTTTTCAAGCCCGCACCGCTGCGCAAACGCCTCTGGCAGGGCGCAATCGCTCTGGCGGTGTTCATGATGTGCGTGGCGGCGGTGAATCAGGTCATCGCCCCGGAGAAGAGCGTCACGCCGGCGATGCTCGGGCACGACTTCCTGCCCTTCTACACCGCAGGGTCGTTCGCACGCACGGGCATGCCTGACCTGCTCTACGACCTGCCCACGGTCAAGGCGGTCGAGCACGAGATCGCGGACAACAACGGGCTGGAAATCGGCAAGAGCTTCGGCCCGTTCTGGAACCCGCCGTTTTACGCGTGGACGTTTGCGACGCTTTCCGCGCTCCCGTATCGGCAGGCCCTTCTGCTTTGGACACTCATCAACGTCGCTGCGATTCTTACCGCGGTGCTGCTGATGCGGCGATTCTTTCCCGCAGGCTGTGATTGGCGCACTACCACCCTTGTGCCGATGCTGCTGCTGGTCTCGATGCCATTCATCCAGGCGATCAGCCACGGACAGAACACCTTCACTTCGCTGATGCTGGTGGTGATGATTGCCACCGCATGGCGCGAGCGGAGGCCGATCAGCGCCGGCATCGTTTGCGGGCTGCTGATGTACAAGCCGCAGCTTGCCGTCGTGCTGATGATCGTGATGACGCTCGACCTGGGCTGGCGGGTCATGCTCGCGATGTGCAGTACGGGCGCGATCCTGCTGATGATCACCGGGCTGACGCTGCCGGGCGCGATCGACGATTACATCAACAAATTGCCGCTGAACCTTCACTTCATGCAGATCGAGAACGCGTACCTGTGGGAGCGGCACGTGACGTTCAAAGCGTTCTGGCGGCTGCTGCTGCAGGGTCGCGCCGCGGGGGATACATCCGTTCTGGTAAACATGCTGACGCTTACCTGCAGCGCAGCCGTCGCCTGCGGCTTGCTCGTTGCGTCATGGCGATTAAAGCGGCCGATGATCGGCTCCGACGCCTGGTCGGACCTGTCGCAAGGCCTGCGTCGCGATCGTTTGATCGCGGCCACCATCGCGGCCACGCCACTGCTGATGCCGTTTTATTTCGATTACGACCTGCTGCTGCTCGCGGTGCCGGCCACGCTGCTGGCCGCCGAGCTCAGCGGCCGCGCTTCCGGGGCGATACTGTCGCGGCGCGATCGCTGGCTGATCGGATGCTGGTGCATGATGTTCCTGTGGATGATGATCAATCCCGGCATGGGCAGCCTGACCCGCGTCAACGGCACGGTGGTGCTGCTGAGTTGCGTGGCGGGCTTGCTCATCCGTCGGGCCGCAGGCAGCCGACGAACCGCGGTGACTAAACCAACTGTTGATCGGCAGCCGCAGGTCGTGACAGTACAGCGGCTCGCCGCTTAGCATGATCGCGGGATGGGCACCTGATGAAACCGAACTTCTGGCAAATTCTCGGCATCGTCCTGCTGGTCATCGCGCTGGTGCTGCTGTTCCGCAAGCACACCGCCACCAACGACGTGATCAACGCCCCTGCCACTGCGGCCACGACTCGTTAAGCTCGACTTGATTCGATGACTGATGCGCCGCCCCCGACAAGCACCATGCGCCGAGACATCGCCTCGGCGTACGTGCTGACCGCATCGCGGATCGTGGGCTGGCTGATCATCAGCGCCCTGGTTTATCGAAGGCTGGGCAAGGATGCGTTCGCGCTGCTGGTGCTGGTGCGATCGACCGTTGGCCTGCTCGGGAACACGTCGCTGGGGTTGGCGCCGGCGATGATCTCGAGGCTCGCGCGCAAGACCGAGCTCAACGCAATCTATTCCAACGGCATCGCCCTCGCGTTTGCGACTGCCTCTGTTGCGGTCGTCGCCAGCCTCCTCTACGGCGCGTTCTTCACGGTTCTTCATCGCGCGCCGCTGGGCTTCGGCTACCGCGAGCTGTTCGTCCTCGCCAGCGCAATGGGCGTTGGCGTGACGCTGCGGATGATCGGCGACGCCCCCGCCGCCGTCCTTCAGACCAGCGATCGGATCGCCCTCGACAACCTGCTGATGGCCGCCGCCGAGCTGCTGTGGGTGACGCTGAGCGCGATCGCGGTGCTGATGCAGCAATCGCTCGCGTGGGTGGGCGTCGCACTGCTGACGTCGAATCTCGCGCTGCTGCTCGCGAGGATGCTGGTCGCGCACGGCATCGTCGGCTCGCCTCACCTTCGCTTCGTAAAGCGCGGCATGGTCACCAGCCTGCTGAGCTTCGGCGTGATGGTCGCGATCGCGGAGCTGGCAGATTTCCTCTACGCGCCGACCGATTACATCCTCATCAACCGCCTGCTCGGCCCGAGCGAAGTCGGCACCTACGCGCCGGCGGTCATGATCGACGGGGCGCTGCTGCTGCTGGTGGTCGCGGTGGCGGAAGTGCTGCTGCCCAAGACCGCGCTGGCGCACCACGCCGGCGATCGCGAGCTGGTCCGCCGATACTACGTCGTCGGCACGCTTGCGACGGCCGTGATTCTCGTCGTCGCCGGCATTGGCGCGTACCTCGTCTCGCCCGCGATATTCCGCCTCTGGCTCGGCAAGAAGCTTTACGACACGCGGGCCATCCTTCCGCTGGTGCTGATCCACACGGTGATCGGCGGCAGCAGCGTCGTCGGCCGATCCATCCTGCTGGGCATGGGGAAGGTCAAGCCTTTCACGACCGCGGTGATCATCGCAGGCGTGAGCAACGTGATCCTCAGCTACTGCTTCGTGCGGTATCTGGATTTGGGCTTGAGAGGAATCATCTTTGGCACAATCGTGGCCGTCGTGGGAAGGTGTGCGTTATGGATGCCGTGGTACGTGATGCGGGCGTTGCGGACGATTCCGACCTGATCTGTGGCGCGTGCGGCCAGAATCTCCGCGGCGTGGCGTCCGATCGCTGCCCCGAGTGTGGGCGGCGATTCGATCGCGCGGTCACCTACGAGCAGCTCATCCCCTGGGAGCAGCGCAAACATATCGGCCGTTTCCGGGCGTATTGGCGGACCGCGCGGCAGGCGACGTTCATGCCTTGGAAACTCGCCGCTTGCGCCCATCTCCCCGTATCCCGCCGTTCGGCGATTCTCTTTCGCGCGATCACGGTCGCGCTCGGATTTCTGGGCTGGCTCGCGGTCGCGATTATGTGGATTGTTGGCAACTATCGGGAGATCTTCGGCGTGCCGCGCGGGCTCATAACGAACGTCCCGCTGATTGCCGTCTGTGCAGCGGGGATGCTGCTGGCCATGATCATCTGCACCGGCACGATCGAATACTTCGTGCGGTCGGCCTCGATCGACTCGATCGCCCGGAACCGCGCTGGTGCGATCTGCCAATACGCCAGCGCGCCGCTGGCGGTCGGACCGGTGCTCATTCTACTCGCCAGCATCGCACTGATGGCGCGCGATGGATTTGCGGGGAACATCCAAACCCTCCGCGGCCCGCAGCCGATCGGGTATTGGCTGCTGGTGGCGCTGCCGTTCGCGGGCTGGTGGATCACGTCCCTCGTGGTGCTTCGCCGAGCAACCCGCTGCGGTCCCGCGCGGACGATCGCTGCTTCGGTTGCGCTGCCGGTGATCTGGTTTGTGGTCGGCGCATTATGCGTGCTCGTGCCTGTGGCGGTCATGACGTTAGCTGCGCTCTACATTGGGCGCAACGTCTGACGCGTCACTGCTTCTCTCCCCATTACTTTCGCGGTGGCGCGATCCAAATGATGCCGTCTTGCTGCCATGTTTTTCGGCTGTTGAAATTGGAGGGCGCCGTCATCGTCGTCGGCGTCGCGCCGAGCTTTCCGCCAACGTTGTTGCCAATGAATGCGGACCCGTCAGGCAATTGCATATACAAAAAGGGTCGACGAGTACGAGCGAGCGGATCGAACGGGACCGCAGGCAGATAGTGCGGGACCAGGTCGTCGAGGGTAGTCGGGCACGCGCCCTCGTGGTCAGCGCGATACAGCGAAATCGCCAGCACCAGTGCGGTGGCACGGCTGAACGCCTTCGACTTCGCCCATATCCACGATGGAGGGACAAGCGGCTCGAAGGCTGTGTTCATCAAACAATGCGCGGGCTCAACCGGGGAAAGAACGCCTCGCGGAAGGCCTTTTCGCCTGCGAACCGGCGGGACGGGTACGGCCGCCGCCTCGGTGACGTCCGCTGAGTGAAAGATCAGTCGGCAGTAGTTGTCCGACTGGATCGATTCACGGGCGATGCGCGTCGCGAACGGTCGTGACAACCAGTTCGAGATGACGACGGCCAACCCACCCGCGTCACCGGCATCGCTTTGATCCCCCGTCCAGTTCCCGGATTGCAACAGAGTGGAGGTGCGCTGAATACCTCCCTCCCAGCACACCTCCGGCGGATCGATCAACAACTCGTTAATCAGTTGCTTTGCCGAATCGCGTTTCGATGGCCACCGGGGACTTAGCGCAGCATTAGCAAGCGATGCACAAAGACCTTCATCGATGCCGTCCCCTACGAACGTCGCCCAATCGTCTGGATATGCTCTGGCAGCCCTTGCGAGGAATCCGATGTCAAGAGCGCACTCGAGCGTTTCGGCCCTGTCACCGCTTGCATTTGCATAGGCCATCGCCCAACGGACGTAGTCGTATGGCGTCCGAACGTCATTCACCGCCAGCACGTTACCAGAATTCTCCGGCCTCGTTCTCCAGCGAATCCTTCCCCGCTGCCGTGCTTGACGGACCTCGGCAAGAAACGGCCGGCTTGAGCGCACGACGCTCTCCAGTTCGCGTTGCGCTGCGGCGGACAAGTCTCCGTGCAGCCAGTACATGTCCTGGTTTTCGAACGTCCAGAAATCAGACGAAAGCTGCACCGTTCGACTGAGTTCAGCCGCATGATGCAGGAGAGGCACTGCGTTCTGATCGTCGGGGATCGATTCGGGAAACAGCTCCGCTTCGGTGAGACGTACGCCCTGGCGGTGCAGGTCAGCCAAGACGCCATTCAAATCATTCTCTTCGTATCTCAGCCACTGCCAGCGAAAGATCAGCAGCAGGCCGATGATCAGCGCCAGCGCGATGAGCAACCGGCGTGTCCATCGGAAAGGCGGCTGGAGCGATGCTGGCTCATCTTCGAGCGGCGCGGTGACCCACACGCGGTTGAATCGCACGATTTGTGACATCCGGCCCCTGCTGCGCTACTTGGGTCGCGTGTCGTCTCCGCCCCACCAATGGCTGAAGGCGCCGGTGTAGATCGGCTTGCCATCACGCTCCACCGTCACCCACAGATAACGGTCCTTGATCGTGCAGCTCTTGACGAAACTGTCGGCGCGCACGTCCGCCAGCGTCTTTTCGAAGAATCCCCCTGACTGCTGCTCCAGTTTCTGCTTGATGAAGGGCTTGAAGTCGGAAGGGCTCGGGCGGCTCAGAAACGCACCGGCCGTGAGTGCGACTGCGAGGATGAGGATGATCAGGGTCTTGATCATGCCGTGAATTGTACCGCGCGCCGTGACGCCAACCGGGCGGCCCGGATCGCGAATTGACATTGGCCGACAATTCAGGCTTTCCGCCCTAAAATTATCGGTCCGCGCCGTTCCCGCGCGGGTCATATCGCTGAGGCTGTGGGCACAGCCTTGGAATCTCTACTCAAAAGGAGGGCACGCCGTGTCCGAGAGTTCCGAAAATGTCCGAAATTGTCCGAACGGCGAAAATCGCTCCGATGACAACGCCTTAACTGACAAGCAGTTGGCGGCCGTCGAGCTGCTTGCCATCGGACATTCGGTCGGCAAGATCGCCACGACGCTTCAAGTCGATCCGCGCACGCTGTATCGCTGGCGGCAGGAGCCGGATTTTCAGGAGGCCCTGGCCGAGCGGCGCGGCGCGCTTTGGTCCGACGCGACGGCGCGCGTCCGCGGCATGCTTGACGCTGCACTGAGCGTCATCGAACAGCAACTGGGAGGATCGCTTTGACCGCACCCGATTGCGCGCCGCCGCCATCTTGCTGCGGCTCTCGGGGCTTCGTGAATCGCTGATCCGCGACGCGAAGTGAGAAATTGACAGCGCGCGCGTCGCTCCTATACTCGCGCGGCTCTTTCCACCATTCATCGCGATATAAGGAAATCAGATGACCATGAAATCAATGACCAGAACCCGCCTGCGTGCAACCGGCAACGGGCGGATGAACGGACGCAGCAAAAGCCGATCGAGCGGCACGAAAAAGCGCGTGTATTTCTTCGGCAGCGGCAAAGCCGAAGGCCGGGGCGATCAGAAGGACCTGCTGGGCGGCAAGGGCGCGAACCTTCACGACATGACGAGCATCCGCCTGCCCGTGCCCCCCGGCTTCACGATCACCACCGAGACGTGTGCCGAGTACAACAGCCTGGGGCAGAAGCTGCCGCGCGGCTTGATGGATGAAGTCCGCAGCAACCTCGCCAAAATCGAGAAGGCCACTGGCAAGAAGTTCGGCGATGCCCGCAACCCGCTGCTGGTTTCCGTTCGCTCGGGTGCGAAGTTCTCCATGCCCGGAATGATGGACACGGTGCTGAACATCGGCCTCAACGACAAGGTCGTCGCAGGCATCGCGCACCTCTTTGGGAACGAGCGATTCGCCTACGACAGCTATCGCCGCCTGATCAACATGTTTGGCGACACAGTGATGGGCGTCGATCACGAGCACTTCGAGCACGTGATCACGGGTCTGAAGCGCGAGCGCGGCGCGGCGCAGGACACGGACCTGAACACGCAGGACCTGAAGGACCTGGTGCATCGCTACAAAGAGGTCTATCGCAAGCACGTCGGCGAGGATTTTCCGCAGGACCCGCTGCTCCAGCTCGAGCACGCCATCGAAGCCGTCTTCAAGAGCTGGATGGGCGACCGCGCGATCAAGTACCGCGAGCTGAACGACATCCGCGGCCTGCCCGGCACGGCGGTCAACGTGCAGGCGATGGTGTTCGGCAACATGGGCGATGACAGCGCCACCGGTGTCGCGTTCACCCGCAACCCGAGCACCGGCGAAAACAAGTTCTATGGCGAGTTTCTCGTCAACGCGCAGGGCGAAGACGTCGTTGCCGGCATCCGCACGCCGGTGCCTTGCGAAGAGATGAGCAAGTGGTCGCAGAAAAGCTGGCGGGAGCTGCTGAAGATCAAGGACATCCTCGAGAAGCGCTACAAGGACGTGCAGGACTTCGAGTTCACCATCGAGCGCGGCAAGCTCTACATGCTGCAGACCCGCAACGGCAAGCGCACGGCGCAGGCGGCGGTCAAGATCGCGGTCGATTTCGTGAAAGAGCGGCTGATCGACGAGAAGACCGCGGTGCTGCGTGTCGAGCCCGCCTCGCTGGACCAGCTGCTGCATCCGCGGTTCGATCCGGATGCGCGGCGGAATGTTCTCGCGCGC
>JADMIO010789779.1_pt1 | contig 26669 bp, 19 predicted proteins | sample 8958161 | NCBI WGS metagenome assembly JADMIO01 (sample SAMN16585339, study PRJNA669376) | soil metagenome | isolation source: Crop rotation soil | place: USA: Cullars Rotation, Alabama | collected 2011 | reverse complement strand
CTTTCCCCGTCGTCCATGGCCAGGGCCGCCAGCTCGCGGCACCGCCGCAGCGTCGGCGACAACTGCTCGCGCGCCCCGGCCGCGGCGCCCGGCGGCTGAAACATTTCCGCCGGCAGGTGGGGGTAGACGTCGGCCACCGAGAGCACGACCACCTCGACGTCGCGTGGCAGCCCGGCCCGGGCCAGGTCTTCGACGGCCGCCCGCGCGCAGTCCGACCCGTCGTACCCGATCAACACGTTCATGTGTGAAACCGCCATGACACGCCTCCCGCGGCGAAGAAGTCATCCGTGGCGCCGCGCCCGTCTGTCATTGCCCGCCGCGTGAAGATTGTTCCGCCGGAGCCGGCCGGCGTCCATTACACGGCGCCCCGGAGGTTCCAGCACGCCGGGCCAATACGCAGGGCAATCGCAGGTGAGCCCGGAACTGACCTCGCTCCCTCTCACGGTTCTCCCGGAGAAGCGAGCGGAATTGGCAACTGCCCGCGAGCGGCTGAGTACCCGACACGTTTGTCCGCCCCCGGGCGGGCGTGTCTTCTCGGCCCCACGTGGGGCGGGCCGTGCCGGGGGAGAGGGCCCTTCGTGGCACGGGTTTTCAACCCGTGCTTCCGACGCGGGGATCGCTCGCACGGGTTGAAAACCCGTGCCACTGCAGGCCGGATCCGGCACGCCCTTCCGCGTGCTGAAAAGTGTCGGGTCCTCGGCGGAGTACTGGGAGAGGGAGACCGGGCTCACGTGCGATTGCCCTGGGCCGATGCGTGGCGCGGCGTCCGGCCGGTGTTGGCGCCGGGGCGGGTTTGTCGTAGACGACTGCCGGGGGCCGGGAACGCCGGACGGGCGCGGGACCTGCGGGGCCATCATGGTGACTCAACCGGCTGGGCCAGCCTCACGGGGCCCGTCGCGGACGGCGCTGGCGGTCGCGGCGGCGGCGTGCCTGCTGGTCATCGCCGGCGCGGCCGCGGCGTTCCCGGACCCCAAGCTCTTTCGGGCCGCCGCGATCGCCGGCGTATGTCTGGTCCTCTGGCTCTCGGAAATCATCCCGCTCTACGCGACGACGCTGGTGCTCTGGGCGGCAATCGCGGCGCTGCTCGGGCCGCTCGACCCCAAGGCGTTCGCCCTCCCCCGCGTCCTGTCGGCGGCGGCGAACCCGGTGATGGCCCTGTTCTTCGGCGGATTCGCCCTGTCGGTGGCGGGGGCGAAGTACGGCATCGACGCGGCCATCGCGGGCTGGATGGTCCGCGCGTCGCGCGGCAGCCGGGTCGGGCTGCTCCTTTCGGTGATGGGCGCGACGGCGGTGCTGTCGATGTGGATGTCGAACATCGCAGCCGGGGCGATGATGCTCGCGACGCTCGGCCCGATGTTTCGGCGCGCCGACGACGGCGCGGGGGCAAACGCCGGCACGTCCGAGGGCGCTGCCGGGCCCGACGCGTCCTTCCGCAAGGCGCTGCTGGTCGGCGTGGCGTTCGCGGCGGACTTCGGCGGCATCGGCACGCCGATCGGGACCGGGCCCAACCTCGTCGCCATCGGCGCGGTGTCGGCGCAAACCCGGATCCGGTTCCTGGACTGGATGCTGTTCGGGGTGCCGCTGGCGCTGCTCATGGTGGCCCTCGCGTGGGCCTTGCTGGCGTGGCGATACCGCGTGCGCGGGGCCGTCGGCGACGCCGCGCGCCTGCTCGCGCCCGCGCCACTGTCGCCGGGCGGGCGGACGGTGGTGGCCCTGTTCTGCGTCGCCGTGGCGGCGTGGGTGTCGGAGCCGCTACACGGCGTGCCCGCCGCCGTGACCGCGCTGGCCGTCGCGGCGGCGCTGTTCGGCTCGCGTCTGCTCGACCACCGGGACCTGGACCGCCTCGAATGGGACACGTTGCTGCTCATCGCTGGCGGTTTGACGCTGGGGGAACTGTTCAGCGCGTCGGGCCTGGCGGCGGCGGTGGCCGGGGCGGTGCGCTGGGACGCGCTGCCACGGCCGTTGCTGCTGCTGTGCCTCGTGGCGGCGTGCGCGGCCGTGTCGGCCGTCGCGAGCAACACCGCCACTGCCGCGATGCTCGTGCAGATCGCGCTGGGGATCGTGCCGGCGCCGTCGGTGGCGGTGCTCGTGGCGCTGGCGGCGTCGATGGGCATCCCGTTCGTCATCAGTACGCCCCCCAACAGCATGGCCTACGGCCAGGGGGGCTTGGCGGGCCGGGACTTCCTTATCCCCGGCGTGGTGCTGATGGCCATCGGCTGCGCGCTGCTGGCGGCGACCGGGCCGCTCGTGCTGCGGTGGGCGGGCGTGCCATGATCCGCCGAGGCTAAAACCCGGCGGCCGCCCCGCTCCGCCGCGTGTCGGCGACGCCGAGGTAGGTGCCGTCGGGCAGCACCTGGATCGAGTGGGCGTCGCCCTGCCGCGGGGACTGGGGGTCAATCGTGTGGCCCATGCGGCGGAGGGCCTCGAGCGCTTCCGGATGCTGGCTGCGCAGGGCCGGCTCGACGCGGACGACGTCGGGGAGCCACTGGTGGTGCAGGCGCGGGGCGTCGACGGCCTCGCGCAGGGTAATGTCGAACTCCAGGACGTTCAGCACGACGCAGAGCACCGTGTTGATGATCGTCCGGCCGCCGGGGCTGCCGGTGACGAGGACGACCTTGCCGCCCCGCGCGACGATTGTGGGGCACATGCTGCTGAGCATGCGCTTGCCGGGGGCGGCGACGTTGGGCGGCGTGCCGATCCGGCCGGTGCGGTCGGTGTGACCCGGGCGGGGGTTGAAGTCGCCCATCTCGTTGTTGAGCAGGAAGCCGCAGCCCTTGACCACGAGCATCCCGCCGAACGCCTGCTCCAGGGTATAGGTGTTGGAGACCGCCATGCCGGTCGAGTCGATGACGCTGAAGTGGGTCGTGTGCTGCGGCTCGGGGGCCGGGGCGGGTGCGTCGAGCGGGAGGTTGACGGCGACGGCGAGCGACTCGCTGGGCGTGGGCCGGTCCGGGTCGATCGACGCGGCCAGCTGCCGGACGTACTCCTTGCTGGTGAGTTGGTCGACCGGGACGGCCGTGAAGTCGGCGTCGCCGAGGTAGAGGGCGCGGTCGAAAAACGCCTGGCGCATCGCCTCGACCATCAGGTGAAGCGTTCGCGGCGCCCACCGGCCCTGGGTGCGCAGGTCGAAGGATTCCAGCACGTTCAGAATTTGCAAGAGTGTAACCCCGCCGGAACTGGGGGGCGGCGGTCCGAAGATATCGAAGCCGCGGAAGGTGCCGTGGACGGCCGGGCGGAGCTTGGCTTCGTAGTCGGCGAGGTCGCTTTCGGCGAGCACTCCTCCGTGGCCGGGGGAGGCGACGGTCCGGGCTATCGCCTCGGCGACGGGGCCGGAGTAGAACGCGCGCTCTCCCTCGGAGGCGATGGATTGGAGCGTGCGCGCCAGGTCGGGCTGGACCAAGCGGTCGCCGGCGCTCCACTTGCCGCCGCCCGGGGGCGCAAAGACGCGTCGAAACTCGGGGAACGGGCCCGCCCGGTCGAGGGCCGAGTTCAGCGCGGCGGCCAGGTCGGCGTCGATGGCGAGGCCGTCGCGGGCGAGGCGCACGGCCGGCGCTACCAGCCGGTTCCACGGCAGCCGTCCGTACCTCCCGTGGGCGAGCGCCAGCCCGCGCACGGTGCCGGGGACGCCGACCATCGATTCACTGGAAGGCGGGTGCGCGGGGTCGGCGCCGGCGAACATGTCGGTCGTCGCCCCCGCCGGGGCGGTTTCGCGGTAGTCGATGACGGTCGGCCCCGCGGGGCCCGTGGCGTCGCGCCGGGTGCGGCGGCCCGGGTGGACCAGCATGAACCCGCCGCCGCCGATGTTCCCGGCCTCGGGGAAGGTGACGGCCAGCGCGAAGGCGGTGGCCACCGCCGCATCCACTGCATTCCCGCCGTCGCGCAGGACGTCGCGGCCCGCTTCCGAGGCGGGGGCGGAGACGGAGACGACCATCCCGCGCTTGCCGGTCGAAGTCGGTTCGGACGGGTGATTCCGCTGCTCGCGGACGCGACCGGCCGTCGAGCTCGCGGTGCAGCCGGCGACCAGGAGGCATAGCAGCGCGACGCAGCAAGAGTGCCGACGGCTGAACGTCGTCGCGTGTCGCTGGCAACGTACACACGCACGCGCACAGCGGCGGTCAAGACCGCCCGCCAAACCGAGGTCGTCAATCTCCCCACGAAACGCGTCTAAATCCAGTGGTCGCGGATGTGCGTGATCTTTTCCCAGTCTTCCTTGGTGCACCAGTCCGGGCAGTCGTGGGCGTGTCCGAGCAGGTCGGCGAAGAAGACTTCGGCTTCCTCCTCGATCGTCTCGCGGGGCGTCCCGGCGTGGAGGCGCAGGGAGTAGCTGTCGTTCTCGTGCTTGGCCAGGCGCAGCGCCTCGTGGCCGGCGTAACGCCGCACCATCTCGCCCAGCTTGCCGAAGTAGTGCCGCGTCGGCTCGTCGGCGTCGGCGGGCGGCGTCGTGTGGTGGCGCAGGGCGTGGCAGAAGTATTTGATCTTTTCCACCCACTTGCGGTTGGCCTCCAACCCGCACGTGATGTACTGCCCCACCTTGTACGCCTCGTGGCCCACTTTGTCGCCGGCGGCGTCGGCGTCGTGGATGTGCTTCGCGTAGTAGGCCTCCGGGTAGCCGATCACCGGGAGGGGATGGTGGAAGTGCCGCGTGTCGTGAGCCGTGGGCATAAGACCGCACCCCGTAAGTTGTTGGCAAGGCGGACAGAAGTGAAAGGAGCCGCCAACTCCGCAGGATATCATAACCAAAAGGACGAATGCTTCACAAGTAGCCTCCCCCCGCGCCACGCGCCCCGGCGTCACTTCCGCGGCGATTTTACCGGACGAGCTAAACCGCTCCGGGGGCGGAAGTTGCACGCGGGCCGGGCATTTGTCATGTCATACGGATACCCGGCGTCGTTCCCGCTGTGTTATGCCGGGAATCTTGCGGAGGCAGTTCATGGCCGCATCGACCACGCCCGCGATGAGCATTCCGGAAGTCCACTCCATCGTCCCCATCCTGGCGCCGGCCGCGGCGCCTTCCGCGCCACGGGAGCAGTCGCCGGACTTTTCGGCGTCGTCGTCCTTCGAGCGAGGGGGCCCCATGCGGGCCGGGCAGAGGAGCTACCTTGCGCTGGCGACATTTATTGTCGGTGCGGCGGGGTTGTTCGTCCTTCCGTTGCCGATGGGAATCGCCGCGATTGTGATGGGCTGGACCGCACTGCCGCGGATCCAGGCCAACTCCGTGGCTAAGGGCGAGGGGCTCGCCTGGACGGGGCTGGTGGTTGGCGTGATCGACGTCGGGTTCTGGGTGTTGTGGATGCTGACCCACCTGGATGACGTCGCCGGCTAGGCGGCCTTCGCCGGGGGCGGCTGGGTCTCGCTGGTGGTTTCGTGCGTGATGGCCGCCGTCGCTTCCGGCGGCGGCCGGCGCAGGCGCGACTTGTTCGGGTAGATCACCGCCGGCACGCCCATCGCTAACGCGTCGGCGGGCACGTCGAAGAAGACCAGGCTGTTGGCGGCGATCAACGCGCCATCCCCCACCCGGATGTCCCCGATCACCACCGCGCCGGCCCCGAGAAACACGTCGTCCCCGATCCGCGGGCAGCCCGGCTTGTCCATGTTGGTGCCCACGGTCACGTTGTGCATGATCCCGCAGCGGTCGCCGAACACCACTCCAGGGTGGAGCACGATGCCGCCGGCGTGGACGATGCGGAACTGTCGCCCGACGCGCATGCCCCGGTCGATGGCGATGCCGGTGAAGATTGGCGAGAAGATGCGGAGCAGGCCGTAGACCTTTCCCGTCAGCCAGCGGAGCGGCGCGACCTTCAGCCCCAACGACCATTGCCCGTAACGGAACAGCAACAGCGCCCAGAAGGCGCGGTGGCGCCAGGAGCGGTAGAAGGCGTAATCTTCGCGGATACGCTCGAACATACCGAGATCGGACGTTATGGGACGGACCCCCGCTGCGAGCCGCCACAAGCCTACGACGCGGGGCATTTCCAAGAACGCAGGCTGGGCAACGATTTCCCGCCGGCACGGCGCAGGCGCCCGCACCGCCCGCAAAGGTGTTATCGACTGCCCCGCCCCCCGCCTTGCACAACCGGGACGCGCAGAAATCGCCCGGCCCGACGGCCGCGGCAGGGTGGCTATAATCGGTGCTGTAGGTGATCGTCCGTGTGCCCCGCCCCGAGGCTCCCGTCCATGCCCAAGATCCTGATCGTCGAAGACAACGAGGACAACTGGCAGATCCTGTCGCGGCGTCTCCGCCGCCGCGGCTATGACGTCGTCATCGCGCGCGACGGCAAGCAGGGCCTGACGATGGCCAAGAGCGACAAGCCCGACCTGATCCTGATGGACATGAACCTCCCGCTGCTGGACGGGTGGGAGGCGACGAGGCTGATCAAGTCCACGCCGCGCGGCAAGGCGACTCCGGTGATCGCCCTGACCGCTCACGCGCTGACCGGCGACCGGGAAAAGGCGCTGGAGGCCGGCTGCGACGACTACCACACCAAGCCGGTCGAGCTGCCCAAGCTGCTGGAGCAGATCGAGGCACAGCTCCAGAAGCGCGCAGCCGCCCTGGCCGCCGCCGTGGCTTCGACGCCCCAGCCCCCGTCTCCGTCCTGATGCGCAACCGCCCGACCTTCACCAGCGCGGCTCTGCTCGCCGGCGTCCTGTCGGCTCTTGTTACACTTGCCGTTTTCGGGTGCCACGACCGCGGCGCCCTTCGACCGGCAAACACTCCGCCGCGCAACGTCACGCCGCCGGTCCCCGCCCCGCGCGTCGATCGCCACGGCGAAAGCTGGTCGCTGGTTTCCCCGCGCGGGGAACCGTTCTTCTCTCTCGGCGTGTCCGTCGTCGACCGCGGCGCCAGCCGGTCCGATTACGACACAGAGAACCCGGCCTACGCCGCCTGGCAGCACTACCGCGACGACGCCGCCTGGGCCGACGCCACGCTCGCACGACTTCAAAAGTGGGGCTTCACCACCGTCGGCGGGTGGGGTGACTTCAAGACGCTCTCCGCGTCGAAGACGGAACACGTCTGGTTCATGCCGGTCCTCCACGTCGGGTCTACCGCCGGCGCGCCGTGGTTCGACATGTGGGACCCGAAAGTCATCGCGCGGATGGACGAGGTCGCCCGCCGGCAGATCGTTCCCTTGCGCGACGACCCGCGCCTCGTCGGCTACTACACCGACAACGAGCTGGGCTGGTGGAACGCGGCGCTCTTCAAGATGACGCTCGAGCACAAGCCGACCAGCGGCCAGCGCCGGCGATTGATCGCGCTGCTGCGCGAACACTACGGCAACGACTGGGAACGCCTGCGCCACGACTTCGACGCCGAAGGCCGCGATGGCACCGAGGCGATCAACGACTGGCCAGGACTGGAACGGGGCGGCCTCTTGTACATTCGCCCCGGCGGCGCCGGGATCGTGGTCATGCGTCGCTTCCTCGCCATGGCCGCCGACCGCTACTACCAGCTCACGCGCGACATCGTCCGCAAGTACGACCGGCGCGCCCTCATCCTCGGCGACCGTTACGCGTCGTTCTATTACCCGGAGGTCGCGCGCGCCGCCGCCCCCTACGTCGACGTGGTCTCCACGAACCTCAACGCCGCGTGGAACGACGGCACCTTCCCCCGCTTCCACCTCGACACGCTGCACCGCCTCACCGGCAAGCCGATCCTCGTCAGCGAGTTTTACATGGCCGCGGCCGACAACCGCGGCGGCAACCGCAACACCCACGGCGTTTACCCCGTCGTCGCCACGCAGACCGAGCGGGCCGCCGGCATGGGCCGAACGCTCGACGCGCTGCTGCGCCTGCCGTACGTCGTCGGCGCCGAGTGGTTCCAGTATTACGACGAGGCCCGCCACGGCCGTTTCGACGGGGAAAACTTCAACTTCGGCCTCGTCGACACCGCCGATCGGCCCTACGACGAGATCACGTCGGTGACGGCCAACCTGCGGCCGATCGAAGCGCGAGCCCGAACGCCTCAGTCACGTCCCGACGCCCGCGGCGGCATCCCGCCTGCGCCGCCCGACACAGCCGCGCACTTCTCCCCGAACACGGCGCTGCTCGACTGGGACCGCGAGCGCGGGTTCGTCCCGCCCGCGTCCGAATTCCCCCTGGCCGACCTGTACGCGTGCTGGAGCCCCGGCGCCGTGTACCTCGGCGTCTTCTGCCAGGACGTCGTCGAGAACGACTACTACCGCGGCAATACGATCCCCAAGCAGGACCGGATGCTATGGACCGTGCGCGCCGGCGAGCGGGTCGAGCCGATCCGCGTGCGCATGGGCGCCGACCGCGAGGCGATCCCCAGCGACCCGTCGGTCCGGCTGTGGCACCTGTCCTCGCCCCGCGACCGCACGCGCACCGTCGCCGTCATCGAACTGCCCGCGGCAATGTTCGCAAAGCAGCAGCTGTCCCCCGGCGACCGGGTGTCGTTCTCGTCCGGCCTCCGCACCCACGGCGGTGCGTATGAAATGAACTGGTCGGGCGACTTCACCCTCGCACAATGAAGGGCCTCACCGCCGGATGCGGTTGCCGATCACGAAGCCCAGCAAGCCGGTCAAGCCGATTCCTAGCAGCGCCTGCAACCCCGCCAGCAGCGAGACCCACTCGTTGCGGGGCTGCAGACCGGCCCCCCTCGTGTCGGATGTCGTCATCGAAAGAAGGCTGAAGAGGCCGTTGGACAGCGGGCTCCTGGAAGGAAAAGGCATGCCGCTCAGGTCTTGGATCCGCACGACGCCGCCGATGGCGATATAGACCAGCGTGAAGATCAGGAACACGGCCAGAAGCGCCCCAAGCACGCGCGCCGGACTCTCGCCATAGTCGCACAGCCACTCCACCAGCTGGAACCGCGCGTACTTGCCGTAGAACGGCAGCGCCGCCTTCGTGTGCCCCTGGCCGCGGCGCTGGCGGGCCATTTGGAGGGCCGTCAGCTTCTGCATCCGCCGGCGCTTGCGGTAGGCCCAGCTCGCGGCGTCGCCGTCGCCGACGGACTGGAAGTTCTGCTCCAGCGCCAGATAGCCGTTGGCCGCGTCCTCGAAGCGGCTGGCCAACTCCTCGCCGATGGCGCCGCCGATCTGGCCGCGGCGGAGGCGCGTGCGGTCCAGGATGACTTCGCCCACGTGCACGTGTGTCACGTCGCAGGTCGAGAGGTCCACGCCGCGCACGTCGGCGTGGCGGAGCGTCGCCTCGCGCAGGTTCACATTCGCGAGCGTCGCGCCGCGCAGGTCGGACTCGGACAGGTTCACGCCCTTCAGGTTCGCCTTGTCGAGGCGCGCGCCCGTCAAATCGGCGCCGCTCAGGTCGGCCCCTTCCAGGTTGGATTCGGTGAGGACGACCCCGCGCAGGTCGGCGCCCGACAGCACCGCACCAGCCAGGTTCGCGCCCCACAGGTCCGCCCGCTCCAGCTTTGCGTTTTCGAGGAAGGCGTTCTGAAGGGCGGCGAACCGCAGCCCGGCCTGGCGGAGGTCGGCGTCCTCCAGCAGCGCCCCCTTCAGGTTGGCCCCCCCGGCAGACGCGCCCCGCAGGCCGGCGGAAATCAGGTCCGCGTTCTGGAGGTCGGCCTCCTCCAGCATCGCCCCGTCCAGGTTCGCCGCCCCGAGCTTGGCCCCGCGCAGGTCGGCGCCCTTCAAATCGACGCCTTCGAGGTTCGCCGACCGCAGGGTCGCCCCCCGCAGCTTCGCGGAACGGAGGTTGATCCCCCGGAGGTCAGCGCCGTTCAGGTTCGCCGTCGCCCCGTCCTGCCCCGAAAGCTCCAGCAAGCCTTCAGGGTGCTGCGCGAGCAGTTGCCGCACGATCTCCGTGCGCCCGGACGGGTCCGCCGCATTCAGCCGCTCAATCGTCTCGGGGGAAACCGCCATTCGGCCGCATTACAAATCGGCAACCGGAAACGGGCAATTGGCAATCAGGCGAGTCCCAGGATCTTATCCATCCGCTGCGAGATGTCCTTCAGCACGTCCGCCCCCCCACCGCCCACCTCGGCGGTGGCCCACGCGCCGCCGCCGGCCTTGCCGTAGTCGACTTCCTTCAGCGCCTTGAGCACCTCCGGCCAGTCCTCGTCGCCCTCGCCGATGCCGCACCAGCCCTTGGCCTTGCTGTAGCCCTTGAAGTCGAACTTGAGCAGCCGCTTGCCCAGCGCCCGGATCCACTCGGCCGGCGGTACGCCATACTTGATCATGTTGCTGACGTCGAAGTAGGTCCCGACCGTGGGCGTGTTGAACTGGTCGACGTACTTGATCATCTGCTCGGGCTTGGTGATGAAGTTGTTCCAGACGGTCTCGATGGCGATCTTCACCCCCGCCTCCTGCGCCCAGGGGATTGCCTTGCGCACCTCGGCCGACGACCGCTCCCAGCACTGGTCGAAGTTTTCGGTGGTGTCGTTACTCACCTTGCCGGGGACGAGCAGGACGGTGGTGGCGCCGTATGTCTTGCAATCCTCGATCGCGGTCTTCAGCGCCTTGAGCCCGATCGCGCGGACGGCCGGATCGGGGTCGGACAGCCGCTTGTCCCAGTGGACCGAGTCGATGACGCCGTGAATCTGGACGCCGGTCTTCTGCTTGGCGGCGACGGCCTCCTCGCGGTTCACGCCGCTGGGGCTGTCGATCTCGACGCCCTCGAAGCCGAGCGACTTGATCAGGTTGAACTTGTCCTCGATCGACTTGCCCTCCTTGATCATGTCGAACTTGACGGCCTTGCGCAGGCGCAGGCCGGAGGAGGAGTCTGCGGCGAAGACGCCTTCACGGGACGTGAGCATCGTGGAACCCACCACCGCCCCCGCGGCGGCTGCGGACAGGAAGGTGCGTCGAGAGAGCGGACTGGCCATGGATTAGTTCCTCTGCGTGGGAGGCTAACCCCAGGCCACCCAAGGAACAAGTAAGACAGCAGGTCAGCGGCTGAACACGTCCTTCACTGGCACCGCGAAGCCGGGCAGGTGAGGCTCGCCACTGAGGGTCTGGTTGACGTTGAAGAGCTGGGGCTCGGCGTCCGCGCGGTAAACCGTGATCGTCCGGAACTTTGGGTCTACTACCCACGCGAGCTTGACGCCGGCTTCGAGGTAACTGGTGATCTTTTCGCCTACCTCCTGGTGGTTGTCGGTCTTCGAAAGAACTTCCGCGACCAGGACGGGAATCCCCTCGAGGAAGCGGTCCTCGTGCGGGTCGGCATCCGCGGTCTGGGCCGAAATGTAGGCGACGTCCGCCCCGACCGTGGTGTCGGGATTCCGCCGGAGTCGAATGCCGGCTTCTCCCACAAGCACCTCGCCCCGCGGGCCGGGCCGGGTGTCCATCCACTTGTACAGCAGGTGTCCGATCTTGGCTTCGATTCGGCTGTGTCCCCGGTTCCGGCGGGTCATCTCCTTCTCCCTCAACTCGCCGCGAATGAGCCAGCGCTCCTTCCCGTCGTCGGGGAGGGCCAGGAGTTGCTCCGTGGTCATTAAGGCGGGTCGGTCCGCAACCGTCATGACGTTCCTCGTTCGGGCGATTGTATCAGCTACGGGGCTGCTGGGGCGCCGCTCTGCAACTTTGCCTCCAAGTCCTTCAGCCACGCGCGGACGTCCGCGGCGCTGCGGCCGAGGGCATTTTCCAAGTAGCGGACGGCCTTGGCGGCGGCGCGGCGCCAGAGGGGCTCGCGGGCCGCGAAGCGGTCGCGCAGGAGCAGGAGGACCGTGGCGGTGCGGACCACAGCAGCGGCGTCGGCCGGCGGCGGCTTCGGCAGTGAATCGGCGATCGTACGACGCCAGGCGGATGGGTCGCGGCCGGCGGCGGTGAGCAGCGCGTCAATGGCCGGCGTGGGGCCAGACGTGCCCTCGGCGGTCATCGCAGACAGCAGTTGCTGCATCTCGTCGGCCGGCTCCGACTCGCGGCACAGGTCCAGTTCGCCGTCAGCCTCGTGCGCGGACTTCATCCGAGGAGCGGGTGGCGGCGGCGCGCCGGCGCCGGTGGATCGCACGGCGCCCCGGGCTTCGGCCTTGTCATGTCGCGATCTGCCGAAGCTCGCTGAGGGTTTTCCGAAGAGCGCGTGCATCAGCCCAAAGCCACCGGCTGCGCCTGCGGCGCCCCCGGCGCGGCGGCGTATGTTTTTCGCCGGAGCGGGGCAGGCCAGGGCGGCGACGTCCGTCCCACCCCACCCCTTCGCCAGCGCCACCGGCACCCGCCGCAGTTCCGGCCGGCCCTCGTTGCGCTCCTCGGGCGTGCGGTGCTCGACCGCGATGAACGTCGTAAAGCTGCTGAGCAGGTTGAACTGCTTCGACAGGTCGACCATCTTCTGCGCCTCGCGCGGCCGCTCGCCCGCGGCGTAGCGCTGCTGGTGCAGGTCATTCACCTCTTCCAGGCTCTGGATCGTCCGCCGGGCCCACATCGTCGCGACGACGCCGCCGTCGTTGGCCGCGGCCGGCACGCCCACGGTCCACTGCCGCGGTCCGGCCGGGGTGCGGCACGAGAGCGTCACCGTCCGCGGCAGCTTTCCGGAGGCGCGGCCGAAGACGGTCAGGACGTCGCCGTCGAAGACCGGCGGCAGCTCCGCCAGCGTCTGCACGTCGCAGCCGTCCCAGTCGATCGTCACGTCGTGGACCATGGGAGAGCTGAGCCGCCCGAAGGTGCGGAGCACCTTGTCTTCGATACGCTCGCCCGGCGTGATGAATTCTGCCGCCCCGCCCGTGGCGCGGGCCAGCCCCTTTACCAGCGTGGCGCTGGCGGCGCTGCCGATGCCGAAGGCGAAGATCCGGCTGCGGCCGCGCATCTTCCGGGCCAGCTCGACGCAGGCCGGCTCGTCGCTCACCTGCCCGTCGGTCAGCAGGATGACCTGCCGCTGCACGCCCACGCCGGGCTTGGGCGTCACGACGGCGCGCAGCGCGTCGTACAGCTCCGTGCCGCCGAGGTCCGCGCGCCGGCGGATGTACTTCAGCGCCTGGCGGAGCGTGTCCTCGCAGTAGTGGAGCGGCTCGCTGCTCATCAGCTCGAACGTCGAGCCGAACCGGCAGATGTTGAACGTGTCGCCGACCGACAGGCTGCGCAGGCACAGCTCCAGCGCGGCCGTCGCCTGGGCGATCGATTCGCCCTGCATGGAGCCGGAGCAGTCGAGGACGAAGACCGTCTCGACCGGCGGCGGCGCGGCCAGGTCGTCCACGTCGAACTCGGGTACGAACGTGACAGCCAGGTAGGACGCCCCGCCGGGGCCGGTCGCGGCCTGGACGACTGGCTCGTGCTCGTCCTCGAGCTCGACGTTCAGCACCACGTCGCGGTCCATCTGGCTGACGCCGTGGCCGGCGAGCGTGACAAGGGCGTAGCGGCCGGCCATGTCGCGGCCGGGGTTGACGGTGATCCGGTGACTTGGAGAAGTAATCGCCTCGATCGGCCGGCCCAGGTCCACCTGCACTTCCACGGAGATGCCATACGGCACCGACAGCACGTGCGGCGGGTTCAGCGCGTCGCCGTCGATCATGGCGCTCAGCGGGTCGGTGCCGGCGTGGCTGACGTAGCGCGGCGCGATCGTCGTCGGAAACGCGACGCGGATCGCGTTGTCGGCCCGGTCGAGCGCGCAGACGTACGTGAGCCGGATGGTCGCGGCCTGTCGCGGCTTGAGGTTGCCGACCCGAACCGTAAACACGTCCGGGCGGTTCTCCTCGACCATGAACGCGGCGTCGCCGTCGGCGATGGCGTCTTCGTACTTCTCGACGGCGCGCTCGATCTCCTCGACCGCGCCGGTGAGCACGCGGTCGCCTGTGATCACCTCGAACCCGCATACGGCCGCGGACTCCGGGAGGGGGAATGTGTAGACAGCTTCGATGGCCTTGGACTCGAGGTTGACGAAGGTCTGCTCGACGACGGTCCGCTGGCTCATGCCGCTGAGGCGCGAGCGCAGTCGGACGCCCCGGAGGGCGATGCGGTCGCCGGGGCGGCGGGTGCGGAGTCCGAACATTTCGCTGTCAGCCTTCATCGCGGACCTCCTCATCTGGTGACGGTTCCGGGGGAATTTCGTTGCCTTCATCTTCTTGGGTCGCGCCGCCGAACGGGTCGCGGAACACTTCGCGGACCGCCTCGCGCAGCGCCATGAGCTGCTCGGCCGTCGGGTTGTGCCGGGCGGCGTCGTAGTGCAGTTCGATGCCCGCGCCGAATCGCAGCCGGGTCCACAGTTCGGCCGACAGCGTGGCCCGCGCCAGACGAGCGAGCGGCGCGGCCGGCGGCGGCGTTTCGCCGCCTTCCACGATCCGGCGGATCCCGTCCAGCGAGTGGCCTGCGGCTTGGAGCTCAGTGATGCGGCGTAGTCGCTCCAAGTGCGACTGGTCATAATGGCGTCCCCTGCCCCGCCCCAAGGGCGGCGGGAGGAGGCGCAGCTGCACATAAAACCGCACCGCCCTGCGACTTACGCCAGCGGCGTTGGCGAGCTCGCCAATACTAAGGTCCGTCGAAATCACGACAGTATAATACGACAGTTAATGTCACATTACAAGCGCAAAATCGACGAAGGGGCGGGACGCGCCCGGGCGGTGGTCACGACAAAAGGCTGGTAGCGAATGCCGCGGGCTCGGGCGCGGGCAGTCTTCGGTTGAGTGTTTGGCGGACGCCCGCCAGGTCGAGGGCGTTGATGAGGCCGTCCATGGTGACGTCCGCGAACGGGCTGTACACCGCGCCCGTGGTGCCGGGGTTCGTGGCGGACTTGTTCAGCCGCGCCTTCACGAACGACAGGTCGAGCGCGTTGACCGCCCCGTCGCCGGTGGCGTCGCCGCGCAAGACGTTGACGCGGAAGTCAAAGGTGCCGCCGGCCGTACCGTCGCCCGAAGGGAACGCGTCGGCCCCCTGGACCCACTCGCCGTCGAGGCCCGCAACGCGTCCGGCGTCCAGCACCAGCAGCAACTTGTCCTGCGTCACCGGCCCGGTCAGGACCCACGTCGCCGTGCGGGTCGCGGGGTCGTAGCCGAAGCCCTTGAAGCCATACTTGTCCACCGCGACGCCCCGGACACTCAGGTCGCTCTCGTCGATCCGGCCTGAAACGTCCCGGTCAAACCGGAGCGAAACCTGGCTGACGCCGCTGATCCACGGCAGGGACCGAAGCTGGCCCTTTCCGTCCGGCACCGGGTAACCGAAGGTCGAATCAATCCCCGCCGCCGTGCGGAACGCCGCCTGCCCGGTCGTGGGGGAGCCGCCGCTCAAGCCCGGCCCGGTGACAAACACGCCGCTCACCCGCACCGCCCCCGCCCGGTCGTCGTCCAGCCGCTCGATGTTGCTGAAGCGCACGATCTGCCGGTCGGCGAAGGTGTAGGCGCCCTGCTTGCCCGTGGGCGTGTCGGCCACGGTGACGGTCGGCGAAGTCGTGCCCGCCGTCAGCACCGTTAGCGTGTCGCCCGGCACCGCGGGCGGCGTCGGCGCCTGTCCGTCGACGTCGATTTCGATGCCCGCCGACGGGACGACCGTGAAGTGATCTTCCCCGTCGACGCCGTTGACGACCACCCGGTCGACGGCGGCGGCGCCGTCTCCCCCGGTCACGTTGACCCGCGCCGCCAGGCCACTCACACTCGCCCCGTTGCCGCTGCCGGTGACGGAAACGGCGTCGCCCGCGGCCGTGCCGTTGACGGTCACGGTGTCGGCAATGGCGTCGCCGGCACCCCCGGTGGCGGCGAGGTTGACATTGACCTCCGTCACGTCCGTGCCCGTCAGGTCGTTGACGACGACGTTGTCCGCCCCGCCGAGGGCGTTGAAGTCGATCGATTCGGTGTCGTTCAGGTCCATGACGATCGCGGCGACGTCGCGCGTGAAGCGCACGCGGCCGCCGTTGGCGGTGACGGCGATGTTCTCGGCGATGTTCGCGCCGTTGAAGACCAAATGGTCCGCCCCGGCCTGGCCCTCGACGATGTCGCTCCCGTCGCCCGGATTCCAGACGAACGTGTCGTCGCCCGCGCCTAACAGGGCGGTGTCGTTGCCCTGGCCGCCGGTGAACAGGTCGCCGCCGCCGCCGCCCACCAAAACGTCGGCGCCCGGGCCGCCGTTGACGGCGAGCTGGATCGCCGCTGTCGCGATCCCGCTGGCGTTGATCACGTCGTCGCCGGCGGCCCCGTTGAGCGTTAGCCGGTCGGTCGCCGCCTCCACGCCGATCAGGTTCACTCGCGCCTGGAGCCCGGACACGACGATGCCGCCGGCGTTGCTGGTGGCGCTGAACGAGTCCGCGGCCGACGTGGCATTGACGGTCACCGCGTCGACGGCGCCGTCCCCCCCGCCGGCGGCGGCCCGCAGGTCGACGTCGAGGCGGGTCAGATCGGTACCGGTCAGATCGTTAACCGTGAGGGTGTCGGCCCCGCCAAGGGCGCGCAAGTCGATGGACTCGACGCCGGCCAGGTCCATCACGATGTTGGCCACGTCGCGGGAGAACCGGACCCGCGCGCCGTTGGCGGAGACGTCGAAGTTCTCGGCGATGTTGGCGCCGTTGAACAGCATCGTGTCGGCGCCGTCCTGCCCTTCGACGACGTCGCTGCCGTCGCCGGGGTCCCACTGGAACGTGTCGTCGCCGATGCCGAGCAACACGGTATCGTTGCCCTGGTTGCCGTCGACGAAGTCAACGCCGTCGCCGCCGATCAGCACGTCGGCCCCGATGGAGCCGCGGAGAGTGTCGTCGCCGACGCCGCCGTCGAGCGTGAGGCGGACGACGTTGACGGGCAGCGAGACGGCGGAAACGGTGTCGCCGCCGCCGAGCGCGTTGACGACGAGCGTGTCGTTGGCGACCTCGGCGTTGGTGAGCCTGACGGTGGCCGCCAGTCCGTTCACGACGGCCTCGCTACCCCCGCCGACGACCTCGATGTCGTCGGCGGCGCTCGTGGCGTTGACGGTTACCGTGTCGGCGGCCCCGTCACCCGTCAGGTCTCCCGCCCCGTTGGCCGAGAGGTTGGCGTTCAGCTCCAGCAGGCCGGTGCCGGACAGGTCGTTAACCGTGAGGGTGTCGGCCCCGCCGCGGGCGGTCAGGTCGATCCCCTCCATGCCGCCCAGGTCCATGACGATGTTGGCGACGTCGCGGGTGAAGCGCAGGCGGGTGCCGTTGGCCGAGAGGCCGAACCGCTCGGCGATGTTGGCGCCGTTGAAGGTCATGCGGTCGCCGCCGGCCTGTCCCTCGACAATGTCGCTGCCGTCCCCGGGGTCCCACTGGAACACGTCGTCGTTGGCGCCGAGGAAGACGACGTCGTTGCCGCGGTTGCCGTCGACGAAGTCGTTGCCGTCGCCGCCCAGAAGGACGTCGTTGCCGTCGCCGCCGTTGATCGTGTCGTTGCCGGAGCCGCCGTCGACGGTGAGCTTGATGAGCGCGGCCAGCCCGTTGCCGCCGGTAAAGGTGTCGTCGCCGCCGTTGGCGTTGACGACGAGGTTTTCGCTGGTCCCGATGTCGATGGAGAACGGGGCGGGGTCGACGCGGTCGAAGCGCACGCGGGTGCCGTTCGGGGTGACGGTGAACGTCTCGGCGCCGTTGCCCCCATTGACTTCGACGGTGTCGGTGCCGTCGCCGCCTTCATTGAGGTCGGTGTCGTCGCCGGGGTTCCAGATCATCCGGTCGTCGCCGGTCTCGCCGAAGGCCTGGTCGTCGCCGTCGCCGCCGGTGAGGACGTCGTTCTCCGTACCGCCGAAGAGCGAATCGTTGCCGCCCTTGCCCAGCAGGGTGTCGTTGCCCACCTGGCCGAACAGTTGATCGGCGCCGGAGCCGCCCGTGAGCGTGTCGTTGCCGCCGCCGCCGAACAGGTTGGCCTGCGGCAGGGCGCCGTTGGCCTCGTCGAGGGTGATGACGTCGTTTCCGTCCTGGCCGAACACCTGAATCTGCGACGTGTTGGCAACGGTCGGCGTGCCGCCGACGACCGCCACCGCCCCGCCGTTGACCAGGATCTTCCCGGCGGCGTCGCGGCTGACGGTGATGGTGTTGTCCAGCGCGTCCCCCGTCACGGTCAGCAGCCCCGTGGCGGAGGCAAAGACGGCCGTCACGGCGAACAGTCGCCGCTGTTCCAGGCGCTCGACCGAAACCGCCGGCGCGGTCACCGGCCGCCAGCGCTCCTCAGCGAGCGCCCTTCGTGTGGCCGTGCCGACGGTCCAGAGTCTGGACGAAATCAGAGAGAATCCCACGGCGCATCTCCTGGATTGGACCTGAAAAAATGAGCGCAGCCGTCCCCGCGGCATGACGCTACCCGCCGGAATGGCGTGCTTCAATCGAAAACCGCGGCCGCGAGCAGGAGGACCCTGGGGATTCCCTTCGCACGTCCCCCCAGACGTTCTTTGCGTCACAATCGTGACGGTCTGCGGTGTGACGCAAAAGCGGGCATACTCCCGGGTTACCGACCTGCCGGCGCGCACGCGGCGTCCGTTCCGAACGGATCGCCCTTTCCGCGTCCTCGGCCTCAAACGAGCCCCGGGAATCTGTATCGAGGTGGCCGGGTCGGCGGCGGGCGAACGCGCTGTTGACGGACACGTCATCTGCGTTGGCAGGAGGACCTAGCGCTTGACTTACTTTATATCATAAAGTATATTGCCGCAGGTCGGTTGGACACGGACTCGTTTCGTTCGCGATTGCCGGGCCATGCGCCGTTTGAGCGTTTGCCTTCGGTACCGCGGAAAGGTCGGCATGATGCAAATGCAATTGCCCTTGGCCATCCCCGACCGACTCCCCAGCCTCGTTCTTCTGGTCGGCTTCTGGATTCCCGCCGCGATGGTGGGTTGGGCGGCGGCGGATCTCGCTCGTCGAAACACTCCGCGTCTCCGCCCTCCGGTGACGTTCGCCCTCCTGGCGGCCCTGGTCGTGGGGTGGTCTGCGACCTGGTTTGTCTTTCAGGTCCACCGCATGCCCCCGTACATCCCCGGAGCGACCGCCGATCCGACGGACGCGCCGCCGAAGGCCGTCGCCGCCCTCGCCGCCGTCGCCGCGGCACTGGTGCTGCCCGGCAGCGCCATCGCCGCCGGGTTGGCGTTTCGCATCCGGAGGCGGTCGCTGCACCGCGCCGCCGCCGGGCCGGACGCGCGGCCGGTCTTATAGGCTGCGGTTCACTTCTTCGTCGCGTCGGTCCATACCTTCTGCGGGAAGCGGAAGGGGGGAAAGCCGAAGGGGGACAAGGCCAGGTCCTGCGGTTGCGCGCCTCCCGCGACGCCGCAACGTTACGGCGGCACCATGCGGCTCGTCATCGGATTGTTTCTCGCGGCAATCGGCGGCTGTGGGCCGTCCGTCTACAACGTCGGCGTCCTGAACGCGACGGGCCAGGAGCTTGACGACGTGACCTCCCACGTTGGGCGGTACGAGGCGACGCACGGCTTCGTCGGCCCGGACATAGAAGAAGTGTGGGGTGACCTGCCCCACCCGGTACCGGCCCGCGTGACCGTTACGTGGCGGTCCGCCGACGGCGCGAGCCACGAGCAGTCCATCGAGATTCCCGCAGCTCTACGGCGGTTCAACGGCACGCTTTATTTCCGCTTGGAGCGCGGCGGCAGGATCGGACTCGTCGCTCTTCCTCGCGAAGGAATCGAAAGCCTCAGTGACCCGTGGCGTGCGCGTCCCGTCGTGGTGAGCGGCCCGGCTCCCTGATCCAAGCGTGGACCGATTCCTTTGCCCCACTCCGAACTACCAATCCGGGGGTCATGAGCGTCCGAACGGTACCCGCTGGGACCGCGCCCGACGGGACTGCGCCCCCTTCCGGGGTCCCTCGGCGGATTGGCGTGCGCCGACGGGCGTTTTGTCATCTTGCTTGCGCCGTGCTTCAATGTCGGCCTATGGCCATCATGACCGGCCTTTCCGGCAATGAGATGTTCTGTCTCAACCTCAAGGGCTACTCCCCCGGCGAGCTGGTGATCGGCAATAGCGTGTTCTCGATGGGCTTCGCCGGCGCCCTGGGCGCGATCGGGCGCGGGCTCGTGGGGGGCGAAGTCACCGAGATCACCAACATCATTCACGAGGGCCGGATCGAGGCCTTCGACCGGATGGCGCGCGAGGCGCAGGCCCACGGCGGGGTCGGGATCACCGGCGTCACCAACGAGCTGCGCACCTTCCACGGCCACAGCGAGTTCCTCTCCGTCGCGTCCACCGTGCACCGGGGGCCCGCCAGCCGCGGCGAGGTGATCGAGTTCTCCACCAGCGCCGACGGGCAGGAGCTGTACTGCCAGCTCGACGCCGGCTTCTCGCCGGTCAAGTTCGTCTTCGGCAACGTCGCCTATTCGGTCGGCGTGGCCGGGGGGGTCATGGGGAAGCTGAAGTCGCTGGCGCGCGGGGAGATCAAGGAGTTCAGCGACGTCTTCAACCGCACCCGCCACCTGGCGCTGGACCGCATCCTCGCCGAGGCCCGGTCGGCGGGCGCCGACGCGGTAGTCGGCATCGAGACCCGCACCGTCCCGTTCGCCGGCGTCCACGAGATGCTCATGATGGGGACGGCCTCGCGGCACCCGGCCCTGGCGGTCAGGCAGCCGCCGGAGGGAAAGGCCCTGCCCTACGAGCCCGGCCCCAGCCCGGGCAAGCAGGCCGCCTACCCGGCCCAGCCGGTCAGCAGCGACCTCACGAACGAGGAGATGTGGAACGTCGTCCACATGGGCTACATGCCGTTGAAGCTGGTGCTCGGGACGGCGGTGTACTCGCTGGGGGTGATCGGCGGGATCAAGGCGATGCTCCGCGGCTTCGCCCGCGGCGAGATCCCCGAGCTGACCAGCCTGGTCTACGACGCCCGCGAGCACGCGATCGGCCTGATCCGCGACGAGGCGAGCGCGATCGGCGCCGACGACGTGGTCGGCATCCGCACGCACATCACCGAGTTCGGCGGCCTGCTCGAGTTCCTCGCCATCGGGACGGCCGTCAAGCGCGTGGAAGGGCTGACGACCCTCAGCCCGTCGCTGCCGCCGCAGGCGATCATGAAGGACAAAGACACGTGGATCGGGGAGCACGCCACGCAGATCGACCGCCCGGGCGGCGCGCACGCCGCGACGACGGGTGCGAGGTGACCGTCGGACGAGGAGGGGAAGGAAGGGGGCCGCGATCTGGGACGCAAGGACGCATTTCCTCCGGAACGGGGTCAATCCGATCGATTCCGGTTCATTGACTGCCCGGCGTCCGTCGCGGGCGGCCGTTGAGCTTGACGGGGCGTGTATTTGCATATACAATCAAAAGCTGTGAGGGACACGATGAAGGCCGAACGGCTGCAAGACATGGTCGACAAGGTCGCCGGGGAATGCGTCGCGGTCCGGGTGCGGATGCTCAACCGGGCCGTTACGAATATTTACGACAGCGCCCTACGACCGCTCGACTTGAAGGTGAGCCAGATGAACATCCTGGTCGCCGCCGCCAAGGCGGGGACGGCCCGCCCGTCGGAGGTGTGCGACTACCTGCACCTGGACGTCTCGACGCTCAGCCGCAACGTCGAGCGGATGAAGGCCCGCGGCTGGCTCGAGGTGGTGCCCGACGAGGACAGGCGCTCGCAGCCGTTCCGACTGACCCCGCGGGGAAGGAGCCTTCTGGAAAAGGCGGTCCCGGCCTGGAACGAGGCCCAACGACAGGTCACGAAGGTTTTGGGGGACGGGTTTGTGCGTCAGTTGAACGGGGCGGTGAAACGCGTCGGCGAACAGCCCGCAGAAGGCTGATTTTTTTCACTATATATTTGCATATACAATGAATAGGCGGCCATGAAACTCGAAGATCATCCGACCGTGCGGCGGGTTCGCCTCAAGACGCTGAACTCCGTTCCAACCGGGAAGCAGTCGCTGGATGCCGGATGGCTGAAGCGACTGGCCCTCGACGCCGGCGCAGACGACGTGGGCTTCGTCGAGATCGGCAGGGCGGCATTGGACGACCAGCGGGAAGACATCCTCAAGGCGTTCCCCCACGCCAGGACGCTGATCAGCCTCGTGGTGCGCATGAACCGCGAGGCCATTCGGACGCCGGCCCGGTCCGTCGCCAACACCGAATTCCACCACAGCGGGGACGAGGTCAATGACGTTGCCCGCAAGGTGGTTCGGATCCTGGAAGAGCGGGGAATACGGGCGATGAACCCGGCGATGGGGTTTCCGATGGAAATGGACCGGTTCCCCGGCAAGGTGTGGGTCGTGTCGCACAAGCCGGTCGCGGTGGCGGCGGGGTTGGGGATGATGGGCATTCACCGCAACGTGATCCATCCGAAGTTCGGGAATTTCATCCTGCTCGGAACCGTCCTGCTGGACGCCGAGGTTTCGGACTCCGGCCGGCCGCTCGACTACAACCCTTGCGTGGAGTGCAAACTGTGCGTCGCGGCTTGCCCCGTGGGGGCGATCTCGAACGAAGGCGATTTCAACTTCTCGGCCTGCTACACGCACAACTACCGGGAGTTCATGGGCGGCTTCACCCATTGGGTCGAGCAGGTGGCCGACAGCACAAGCGCCCGCGACTACCGCAGTCGGGTCAGCGACGCGGAGTCGGCCTCGATGTGGCAGAGCCTGTCCTTCGGGGCGAACTACAAGGCCGCGTACTGCCTTGCCGTCTGCCCCGCGGGGGAAGACGTGATCGGGCCGTTCCTCGCCGACCGCAAGACACACCTCAAGGAAGTCGTGCGGCCCCTTCAGGAGAAGGAAGAGACGATTTACGTCACCCCGAATTCTGACGCCGAGGAACACGTCACCAAGCGGTTCCCCCGCAAAACGATCAAGCGCGTCAGCAACAGCCTGCGGCCGAACAGCATTGGGCTTTTCCTCGACGCGCTGCCGCGCGTCTTTCAGCCCGGCAAGTCGGCGGGGTTGAGCGCCACTTTCCACTTCAGCTTCACCGGCCACGAGCGGCGGCAGGCGACCGTGGTGATTCGGGACCAGAAGATCAGCGTGAAAGAGGGGCACGTCGGTCGGCCCGATCTGCACGTGATCGCCGACTCGAAAACGTGGGTCGGCTTTCTGAGGAAAGAACAGAACGTCGTGTGGGCCCTGCTGCGGCGAAAGATCCGGCTCCAAGGCCCGCTGAAGCTTTTGGTGGCGTTCGGAAAGTGCTTTCCGCAGTAACTGCTTTCTGTAGCGGCTCCGGGAGGCTGTTCAGAAAGGATGCGTGAGATCCATTACGAAGTAAAAGACGCCGCGGATTGGCGCTGGGATTAAGTCCTGTGCTGCACACGCGTTAGTTCCGGCTGCACCGTCGTCGGTTAACAATCGCGAAAGATGGCGATTCGACGCCATTATGCGCCATTCGTCACTTGCGGCTTGGTCTGGCAACGGGTGGCGGGTGGGTGGCCGTTAGAGTTTGTGGCCGAGCTTGGACTTTTTGGTCTCGAGGTACTTGCGGTTGTGGACGCCGGGGTCGACGCGGAGCGGGACTTCTTCGACGACCTGGAGGCCGTAGCCGTCGATGCCGTAAATCTTCTTCGGGTTGTTGGTCATGATGCGGAGCTTGGTGAGGCCGAGGTCGCGGAGGATCTGGCTGCCGATGCCGTAGTCGCGCTTGTCGACGGGCAGGCCGAGCTTCACGTTGGCCTCGACCGTGTCGAGCCCCTTTTCCTGGAGCGCGTAGGCGTGGAGCTTGTTGGCCAGGCCGATGCCGCGGCCTTCCTGGCGGAGGTAGAGCAGGACGCCGCGGCCGGCGTCGTTGATCATTCGCATGGCGGTGTCGAGCTGGCCGCCGCAGTCGCACCGGCCGGAGCCGAAGACGTCGCCGGTGAGGCATTCGCTGTGGACGCGGACGAGGACGGGGTCGGGTTGGTCGACGGGCTTGCCTTGGGCGTCGAGCTCGCCGACGCCGCCCTTGCAGAGGGCGAGGTGGGGCTGAGGGTCGATGGCGCTCTGGTAGGCGTGGAGTCGGAACTCGCCCCAGCGGGTGGGGAGGGTGATGCTCTCGATGCGCTTGACGAACTGCTCGCGCTTGAGGCGGTAGCTGATTAACTCCGCGATGGTGCACATCTTAAGGCCGTGCCGCTCGCAGAAGGCTTCGAGCTCGGTGCGGCGCATGGGCTCGCCGTCTTCGGGGCGGAGGACCTCGCAGATCACCGCAGCCGGCTTGAGGCCGGCGAGGCGGGCGAGGTCGACGCTGCCCTCGGTCTGACCGGCCCGCACGAGGACGCCGCCGTCGCGGGCGCGGAGCGGGTTCATATGTCCCGGCCGGCGCAAGTCATGCGGCTGGACGTCGTCGGCGATGGCGACCTGCACGGTGGTCGCGCGGTCGCGGGCCGAAACCCCCGTGGTGACGCCAAAACGCGGGTGGGCATCGACGGTGACGGTGAAGGCGGTGCCCAGGGAGGAGGTGTTCAGGTCGGTCTGGGGGTGCAGGCGGAGCTTGTCGCAGTGCTCGTTGGTGAGGGAGAGGCAAACGGTGCCCCGGCCGTGGGTTAGGATGAAATTCATCGCGGCCGGGTTCATCTTCTCGGCAGCGTAAACGAGGTCGCCTTCGTTCTCGCGGTCCTCGTCGTCGACGAGGACCACGGGTTTGCCGGCCTTGAGCTCTTCGAGAATGTCCGGGATCTGAGAAAAGGGCATAACCGTCCGGGAAAGTGGCTGAACGTCGTGAGATTATAGGGCAACGCCCGCCGGTCCGTAGCCGACAGCAACCTCAGCAATCCCTTCTATCGACAAGAAACCCATCCTCAACTGTCCAGGATCGTTGTAGTCTCATCGACGCCTCCGGCGTCCTTAGGCGAAACGTGGCGGGATCCGCCGCAGACACACGCACATCAACATTCACCGCGCGAGGGGATTCCATGCACCTTCAGTCGCTGGAACGGCGCACACTGCTCAGCAACGCCACGGGCTTCGGCGACGACGACTGGGCCGAGCTTCGCCTCCCCGACCCAACGAGCGCCGCCCCCGAGGCGTCGATCCGCCAGCCGGACGGCAAAGTCCTCGCCCTGCTCTGGACCGGGGACTTCGGCCTCGTCCGGTTCAACGTCGACGGAACGCTGGACCGCACCTTCGGCGACCGCGGAATGGTCTTCACCGACTTCCTCGGCGGCGGCGACATGCCCAGCGGCCTGGCGCTGATGCCCGACGGCCGCATCGTCGTGGCCGGGGCCGCCGGCGGCATCCGCGGCACGCCGTTCCAGGGAATCGGCATCGCCCGCTACAACCCCGACGGTTCGCTCGACACGAGCTTCGACGAAGACGGGATGCTCACGTCCTTCGAGCCGGGTCAACCGCAGCTTGTGTTCGGCACCGGGGCGGTCAGGGTGGACGCCCAGGGCCGTATCTACACAGGCGGCTACGGGCCTATCGACCCGGCGCCGGCCGGCGGCAAGCCGCCGCGCGCCGCCGTCGTCCGCTACAACGCCGACGGCTCCCTCGACACCACGTTCGGAAACGGCGGGCAGACCGAACTCGGCCCCGACCTCGGCGGCCACGTCAACGACCTACTCGTCCTCCCCGACGGCGACCTGCTCGTCGCCGCGGAGAAAAGCACGATCGACCCCTCGACCAACAGCGCCGTCAGCGCCGGCCTCTACCTCACGCGCCTCAACGCCGACGGCTCCGTCGACACCACGTTTGGCGACCACGGCGAAGCGTTCACCTCCGCACCGCTCGACAGCGCCATGCACATCGTGGTGACGGGAAACGACAACGACCCGCAAGACGGCAGGATCATCCTGGCGGGCATGAACCGGCTGGCGCGCTTCCACCTCGACGGCACGCCCGACACGTCCTTCGGCAAGAACGGCCTCGTGCCCCTGGGCAGCGAGTCGTTCCCGTTCGTGGTCATGAGCGTCGAATCGCGGCCGGACGGAAAGATCCTCGTCGGCGGGTCCGTGTTCCGCCCCGACGACGTCGGCCCCGACGGCCGCCCGCGGTCAACCAGGGCAGACGCCGTCATGTTCCGCCTGCAGGGCGACGGATCGCCCGATCCGACCTTCGGCGACGGCGGACAGGTCACGCTCCACTTCGGCCGATACGTCAACCTGCGGACCGCGTCCGTCGACCCGCACGGGAACGTCGTCGCGGTCGGAACGGTCAGCCGCGGCGAGCTCGAGACGGCCCGCATCAACACCTTGTTCCTGGCGCGCTGGGATCCCGACGGCCAGGGCGAGCCGCGCCCGACCGACGATCCGCCCGCGGTCACGCCCTACCCCGGCCCCCAGCCGCCGCCGTACACGCCCGGCCCGTTTACGACAACGGTCGGCGGGTTCACGATCAACTACACGGAGTCGACGCTCGACCTGCCCGGCGAGCCGCCGCAGGTATCCGGCTTCCTGACGCTGACCGGCGGCGCGGGGGATGACCTCGTGCGCGTCCGTCGCAACCCGACGTTGCCCATGGCCATCGACTTCGAGCTGAACGGCGAGACGTTCACCTTCAACCTCGTCCGCCGGCCGGAGGACCTCAACTGGGAAATGAACGCCGGCGACGGCGACGACCGCGTCGAAATCCACTTCAGCTCCGCCGACCAGGGCTCAGGGATGTCCAACTACCGCGTCTACGGCGCGGCCGGCAACGACGTGCTGATCAACGGCAATGCCAGCGGCTTCCTCCACGGCGGGTCGGGCGACGACGTCCTCGTCGGCGGCGACGACACCGACTATCTGATCGGCGACGACGGGATCGACCAGCTCTTCGGAAACGCCGGCGACGACGAACTGGGCACCGGATCCGTGTTTGACGCGAACTACGAAACCCAATATGCCCAGCCCGTCGGCCGCGAGGCCGGCGAGGTCTACGTCGGCGGCCCGGGCGAGGACCGGCTGGTCGAGCGCGGACAAATCACCCCGCTGGTCGACCCCGACCCCGCGCCCCAGCCGCCGCCCGGCGCGACGCTCGGCGAGGGCGCCAGCGGGAAAG
>JADMIO011583435.1_pt1 | contig 26672 bp, 18 predicted proteins | sample 8958161 | NCBI WGS metagenome assembly JADMIO01 (sample SAMN16585339, study PRJNA669376) | soil metagenome | isolation source: Crop rotation soil | place: USA: Cullars Rotation, Alabama | collected 2011 | reverse complement strand
CCGCCACGACGCCGAGGATGCCACCCAGGCCGTCTTCCTCGCCCTCGCCGTGCAGGCCAAGACCGGGGCTGACATCCGCTGCGTCGGCCCCTGGCTTCAGCAGGTCGCCCATCGCCTGGCGCTGGACCTCCGGCGCTCGCGGCAGCGCCGTCACAACCGTGAGCAACTCCATGGAGCCGAACGCGGCCTCGAGTCGCCGGGCCTCGAAGCCGGCGTCGGCGCCGACGAGCTGCGCCAGATCGTCGCCGAAGAGCTTCACCAGCTCCCCGGCAAGTATCGCCTCCCGCTGATCCTCCACTACTTTGGCGGCCTCTCGCGCGAGGAGATCGCGCGAGAGCTCAAGTGCAAACCCGCGACCCTCGGCGTGCGCCTGCATCGGGCGCGAAAGCTCCTGGGGGACCGGCTCAGCGCCCGCGGGATGGGGGCGGTGAGCGGCGGGGCCCTGGCGCTGGTGCTGGGCAACGTCATTCACTCCGCCGTCACCGATGGGATGATCGCCTCGATGTGCGAGGCCGCCGGCCACATGGCCGCCAGCGGCTCGGTGGGCGCGGGCGTGGTCTCCGCCCGCGTGATGGGGCTGGCGCAGGGCGCGGGGCGGGCCCTGGTACTGGCCAAGTGCAAGGGGCTGGTGGCCATCGCGCTGCTGGCGGTCAGCGCCGTGGCGGCCGGGGCGCAGGTAGTATCGCGGGTGCGACCGCTGGACCTGAAGCTGCCGATCCCCAACGACGTCAAAGGCATCCTTCGCCCCCGCTTCGATCTCCGCCCCCGCGTGCAGGGGGATCCGGTTGAACCCCTGCCGGATCGACCGTCCGGATTGGCGGCAGCCCAAGCGGGCCGCGGCGATCGCCGCGGGCACGCCCTCGTCGCCCCGCCAGGCGCCCCCCTGGTCCTCTGGCCCGGGCGAATCCTGCCCGAAATCGGCGTCAACTGGATTTCGCAGCCAAGCGCGCAAGGAATCACGCGCTCCTACGCTATGTCATTGGCGCCGGCGTTCGTCCCCGCCTCGCATGGGGCGAATCTCGCCGGCGGCCCGGCGTTCGCGCTCGACTCGACCGTTTCGAGTGGACAAGGCGGCGTCTCATCCCGATGGCCGGCTCCCAGGGGGGGGCCGGCCGTCGCGGACGCTGCGCCGGCCTCGACCGGGGACCGAAAACTTCCCCCGGAAAAGGGCCTTGGCCCCCGACATCTCGACCGCATCCCCACCCTGGGGCCTGGAGGATTGATCCGCTCGGAACTGGCCGGCCCGGGGATCCAGCCGGAGCGCTCGACCGTGCCCTTGCTGCCCGGGTCGCCGTTCGTGCCGAATCCCAGTTCAAATACGACGCCGAGCAATCCGCACACACAGCTCGTCCCCGTTGCCTTCCTCCCCGACCTGATCATCGACCCGGCCGGCGGAGACGCATATGTCCGCACGCGTCCGATGGCCGTCCCCATCGGCAGCACGGCCGCATTTGTGTTGGGCGTCCGGGACCGCTACACGCTTACAAGGAGCGCTGGAGCAGTTCCCGTGGGCGAGTATGCGCTGAGCATCGCCGCCGGCGCGACGCTCGGCTGGTCGAGTCTGACCAACGCCACCGACGCGTGGGTGACCCACGACGAAGCCACCACTTATGCGAGCACGAATGGGTTGGACAGCGGCCCCTCCGCCCCGACATTGCCCGATTCAATGAGCCGCGTCGGACCGTCCCTGGTTGGCTGGGGCACCCTTCAGACCGTGCGCAGGCTCGACCAGAACGGCCAAGTGATCGCCGACGGCCTGGGCTCCGATCAGACCCTCGACCTCTCGGCGGCGCAGGCGATCGAGAACACCCGCGACAACCCGCGCACCAACGGCTTCAACGGCTGGTTCGCGCAGCGCCGCGGAAAGCTCGTCCTCCCCTCCATCCCCTTCGAGGCCGGCTCGCACACGTACACGTGGGGCGAATCGCCGGCCGATCCCGTGCTCGACCTGATCAACAGCATGCGCATCACCCTGCACGGCGCGCACGCCGACGGTTCGATGACCCTCTCCCTCCTGGCCCCCGACCGGGCCGACGTCCCCTCCCTCCCGAACCCTCGAACGATCGTCGGCCTCTGGCAACTCGACGGCCTCGAAGCTGACTCCCTCTCGGTTGCCATCCGCTATGACGACATCCTCGCACATCAGCTTGGCGTGGATGAATCGTCGCTCACCCTCTGGGGCTTCGACGGGACGTGGCGCCCGCTCACCGATCACTTCTCGCTCAACAGCTACGATCACCTCATCTCCGCCGACGGTCACCCCGTCACCTACCTGGCCGTCGTCGGCTCCGTGCCGGAGCCGGGCCTTTTGAGCCTCATGGCGGTCGCCGCCGGCCTCCTCTTGGCCCGGCGCACACGTCCGCGCGAATGATCACCGTCCAATTCCCTCTTGATTGAAACGCCCGATGATCCGGCGGCGTCTCTCGTCACGGCTGAGCACGTGTCCCGCAAGTCCGCGCGGCACGCGGGGCACCACCTGCCGATCCGCTCCATCCGAAGGGAATTCCCATGCAAGCACGAGGCACTCGACGCAGCGCCAACCTCCTCCAGGCTTCACCGCTCTGCTTCGAATCGCTCGAAGCGCGACAACTGCTCAGCGGCGCCGGCCACGTCTGGCGCATCCACGGCGATACCGATCCCCTCCATCAGGCCGACACGATCGTCGTGCGCCCCAGCGCCACCAACGCCAACATGCTCGAGGCGACGATCAACGGAAGGTTCGTTGCGTCGCGCCTGGCCAGCGCGATCCGGGCCATTCGCATCACCGCCGGCCGAGGGGACGACAAGGTCGAGTTGCGCCTCGGGAACCTTGGCGAGCGCCTCACCGTCAATGCCAGCGGCGGGCCCGGCGACGACTTGATCACCGCCGACGCGGGCACCCTCCTGCTTCAGGGCGGAAATGGCCGCGACACGCTTGAGGGCGGCTCGGGTGCGGATCGCCTGCTGGGCGGCGCCGGCGATGATGAACTGCACGGCGGTTCCGGCGACGACGTGATCATCGGCGACGGCGGCGCCGACGCGCTCTACGGCGGCGGCAACGACGACGACCTGGCCGGCCGGCGGGGCGAGGATCACCTCGAAGGCGGCTCCGGACGCAATCGCCTGGACGGCGGTCCCGGCCGCGACACGCTCAAGGCTTCATCCCTCGCCGACCGGTTGTTCTCGCGGCGCGGCAACGACGTCGTCGACCACGCGGCGCCGCCGCTGGCCATGGTGGTCCACAACCACCCCCCCGACCGCCCGATCCCCATCCATCCAGTTACTTCGCCAACCATCTCCTCCGGCCCGCTCATCCCGATGGCCAACGCCGAACAGCTCAAACAAAGACTGATCGACGCGGCCGTCGAGCGCTGGAAGGCCTACTTCAAATCCCCCGGGCCCGCGGATCCCTCCCCCACCTGGTGGGTCCCCTGGGGCAACGGAAACGTGGCGATCGACGTTGCTGACTTCGCGGAGAACGGCGTCTCGCATGCCGCATACACGGGCTCCGTCTCCCAGACCAACACCCAGGAAGCCGGCGTGGACGAGGCCGACCTGGCGGAGACCGACGGTGATTTCATCTACGCCCTCAATGGCATCGAACTGGTGATCACCAGCGCGCTGCCCGCCGCCTCAATGCATGTCGTCTCGCGCACGCCGATTCGAGGGACCCCCCAGGGCATCTACCTGCACGGCGACCGCCTCACGGTTCTCTCGACCGTGGGCGCAAAGGTCATCGTCCGGGTGCTGGACGTCTCGGACCGCTCCTCGCCGGTCGAATTGGAAACGACGACGCTCGATGGAACGCTGCTCACCTCGCGCCAGATCGATGGCCGCCTGTATGTCGTCGTGACCAACGATTTCGCCCCGCCCCGACCGAAGCGCGTGGACGGGGACTCCGACTACGAATCCGAAGAGGCCTATCGCGACAGGCTTGAGGAGGAAGGGCTCGATGAGCTCCTCCCAAGCTATCGCATGGAGGTCGATGGACAATCACTCGCCGCATCTCTGGTGGCGGCTCCTGATGCCTATCTGCCGGAGTCCGGAACCGTGCCCGCCTTCACGTCGCTTGCCCTCTTCGACGTCAATGATGCATCGGCCGGCCCCAAAGCCGTGACGACGCTGGGCCTCTCCGCGACCATCGCCTATGCCTCCGCCGAAAACCTTTACCTCGTCGCGCCCGCCTCCGGCGGCGACAGCGACGTCGCGAAGCTCTCCCTCGGCGATCCGTCGCTTCCCCTCCTCGCCACCGGACGGATCGAGGGCCACGTCCTGAATAACTTCTCCATGGATGAGCAGGACGGCAAGTTCCGCGTCGCCACCACGCCGATGGCCAACGGCGATTCCGTCAACAACGTCCTGATCTTCGATCAGTCGGAGGATCGCCTCGTGCAGGTGGGCGCCGTCAATGACATCGCCCCGGGGGAGCGGATCTACTCGGTTCGCTTCCTGGAGGACCGCGCGTTCGTCGTCACCTTCCGCCAGGTGGACCCCCTCTTCACCATCGACCTCACCGACCCCACCGCGCCGCAATTGCTGGGCGAGCTCGAGATCCCCGGCTTCTCGCGCTACCTGCAGCCCATCTCCGATCGCTACGTCCTGGGCATCGGGCAGGGGCAGGGAGGCTGGTTTCACCAGCTTCAGGTCTCGCTCTTCGATGTGTCCGACCTGACCCGCCCCACGCGCGTCGGCGTCCTGAACTTCGGCGATGGCTTCGGCGATGACCCGTTCTGGGATTTCGACTGGGACCCCCACGCCGTCGGCTACTACGCGGAATCCGGCATCCTCGCCCTGCCCATGTCCCGCCCCGGCTCCACCGGGATCGGGCTCGAAGTCATCCGCGTCGACGACCAGGGCCTTCACCAGCTCGCCTACGTCCAGCAGGATGGCGGCGTCCGCCGAAGCTTGGCCATCGGCCAGACGCTTTACTCCATCGGTTCTCGCGTCATCCAGGCACAACCCCTGGACGACCCCGCTCACCCGATCGCGGCCGTCAGCATCGGCCAGGGAACCGTCAACGACTACGGCGGCGGCATTCACGTCTGGACGCCCGGCTTCGTGATGATGCTCTGAGGTTACTTCAGCATCCCCGCCTTCTTGGCGTACTCGAAGATCCCGCCCGCCTCGATGATCGGCAGCGCGTCCCCCAGCGGCCGCAGCTCGTAGCGCTCGTTGCGCGTCTTGTTCAACACGTACTGCTCGTCGAGGTGCGCCTCCAGCTCATCGCCGGTGTGCACCTTCTTCACCAACCGATCCTTCGACTCCAGCGGCACAACGTAGCCGCCGTTGACCGAGTTGCGAAAGAAGATCCGCGCGTAGAACTCCGCGATCACACACTGGATCCCGGCCTCGGCCAGCGCCAGCGGCGCGTGCTCGCGCGACGACCCGCAGCCGAAGTTCTTCCCCCCGACGATGATCTTGTAATCGCTTCGGAACTCGTTGTCGCGCACGAAGCGCACGTTCCCCTGCGGCAGCCCGGCCTGCGCCTCGGGGACGCCGTAGTTGGCGTACATCCCAAAGAACTTCCGCTCCTCGGGGATGGCGGGATTAAACTTCAAATACTCGGCCGGGATGATCTGGTCCGTGTCGATGTTGTCGCCCAGAACGTACGCCTTGCCGGTGATGATGGAATCCATTGCAGCGATCCTTTCCACGCTCCACACGAAAAACCGAAAGCGGGGGATTCTAGGGCAAGCCGCGCGTGAAAAACAGAGAGGGGCGGCAGTGGGTAGCCGCCCCTCTCCGGAGGGTATAGGGAGCTCGTTGCCCCGTGCAATTCAAGTCGTTCGAGCCAAAGCTCGCAGGTCCGATGCGTGCGTTCACCCTTAGATGGACGGCTCGGAGGAAGCGGGGACAGCGCGGCGAAAAAAATCTCAGAGGGATCGCGCCTGTGAAGAGGACGTTAACGGATCGCCGGGGAAACCCTCGCGTCCGAGCGCGCCGTCTCGCACGCCCCCCGTCGCCCGGCGCTCTTCCGCTGCTTCTTAAGCGCATAGAGCCTTTGGTCCGCCAGCTCCAACAGTCGCTCGGTCGACACCTCGGGCATATCCTTCAGTGAGACCACCCCCACCGAAACCCCCACCGGATGCGGCAGCTTGTACGTCTTGCCCAGCCCATCCACCAGCGACGTCAGCCGCCTCGCCAGCGCATCGCTCGCGGCCGACGGCGTCCCCGGCAGCAGCACCACAAACTCATCCCCACCGCACCGGAACGCCAGGTCCGTATCCCGGATCGTCGAGCGGATGATCTGCCCCACGTTTTTCAAAAACTCATCCCCCGCCGCGTGCCCGAGCGTGTCGTTGAGCCCCTTGAAGTGATCCAGGTCCAGCATCATCAGCGACAGCGGCTCGTCGTTCCGCCGCGACTCCGCCAGCACGCGCGGCAGGTGCTCATTGAGCATCCGGCGGTTGTAGAGCCCCGTCAGCGCATCGCGCGATGCCTGCTGCTTCAGCGAACCGATCATGCGCTCCAGCGCATCCGTCCGCTGGGCCACGCGCTGGTGCAGCTCGCGCTCGGCCGCCGCCAGGTACGACCCCTGCTCCCGCATCTCCCGGAAGATCCCCTGCACTTTCGCTGCCAGCGCCGCGAACGGCTCCGGCACCTCGCTCAGTGTCTCCATCGGCATCGCCCCCGCCGAGACCTCCTCGACCAGCCGCGCCAGATCCGCCAGCGACTTCTCCCACGTCCGCCGCCGCCGATACAGCGTCCACGCCGCCGCCGACAGCGACAACCCCGCCGACAGCAGCCCCAGCGGGATGCACAGCAATGGCCGGCTCCGCAGCAGGAACGCTGGCGGCAACGGCAGCACCGCCACCGCCGCAAACGCCAGCAGCGTCCCGATCCCCTCGCGCGACAACGACGACGACGACGACGCGCGAGGCTCCGGCGGCGCTTCGACGTCGGTTTGGCTCGGCAATTCGGCCGCGGGCTCGCTCATGAAGGGACGGCTCCTCATCGTCGTTATCGGCGCACTCCATTGCGCGGTTAATCAAGCGCGGCCGCGCGCTCACGTGCCCGGTTATCGGACTCCCCCGATCTCCCGCCGCCCAATTCAGGGGCAGGACAACATGCCGGTGAACCCCACACCGCCATCGGCCGATGACCCGGACATGACCGATGGCGGCCTCTCGGTAGTCACTCCCCCCGAAACGCGCGTGCGGGTGTTGGTCGTCGAGGACGACCCCATCGCCTCCAGTCCCCTCCAGCTCCTGCTGCACCACTACAACTTCGAGGTGCAGTGCGTCGCCACCGTCTCCCAGGCGCTGGCGGCCGTCGACAGCGAGCCCCACTTCGTCCTGCTGGACCTGATGCTCCCCGACGGCGACGGGCTCGAGGTGCTCCAGCGCGTGCGCAGCCGCGCCCTGCGCACCAGCGTCATCGTCCTCACCGCCTCCGACGACCCCAAGCGCCGCGCCCGCGTCTCGCAGCTTTCGCCGGCGCGGTACTTCCGCAAGCCACTCCACCTCTTCGACCTGCTCGAAGCCCTCCGCACCGCCGGCCACGACGCCGAGGTCCGCCACGCCGCCCCCTCCTCGCTCGTCGGGCCCGCCTGAACCAGCCCGCCCCCTTCCCTCCATTTTTTCGCGTGGTACCATGCCCGGCTCGTTTCCGAGCGGCTGGCGGTGGGAAAACCGCCTCCCGCGATGAGCTGCGCGACAAGAGGAGTTGGACCCATGCGTCACGTGATTTCGGCCCTGGTCATGAATGAGCCCGGCGTGCTGGCCAAGGTCGCCGGCATGTTCTCGGCGCGCGGCTTCAACATCGACTCCCTGGTCGTCGGCCGCACCGAGGACCCCCAGCTCTCGCGCATGACCATCGTCGTCTCCGGCGACGACAACACCCTCGACCAGGTCCGCAAGCAGCTCGCCAAGCTCGTCGAGGCCGTCAAGGTCACCGACTTCAAGGGCACGCGCTACGTCGAGCGCGACATGATCATGGTCAGCGTCCCCGTCACGGCCGAGCGGCGCGGCGAGATCCTCGAGATCGTCAACCTCTTCCGCGGCAAGGTCGCCGACGTCAGCCCCGACCACATGATCCTCGAGCTCTCCGGCACCGAGGAGAAGCTCGAGGCCTTCATCGAGCTCATCCGCCCCTATGGCGTCGAGCAGCTCGCCCGCACCGGCGTCATCGCCATCGCCCGCGGAATGCAGTCCGCCAAGGACAAGCACGCCGCCCCCTCCACCGGCGGCAAGCGAACCCGAAGCCTCAACGCCCCCGCGGCCGCCGCGCTGCCGCCGAGCTAGGCCGGACTCTGCGCCCGACATTGTCCCCTGCTGCAAAACCTGCAACCGGCCCGCGCACCCTCCGCGCCCCGTGTTACACCTTCGGCGTGGCCGATCACCCGTCGCACCTCCGCGCCTTCCTCCGCGCCGTCCACCGTCGCCTCGTGGTCATCCGCGCCCTCGAATGCGCCGGCCTCGCCCTCCTCGCCGGCGCCGTGGCGGGCCTCCTCCTGCTCCCGCTCCTCCTCTATCGCAACCAGCCCGCCCTCCCCACCGCCATCCTCCTGTTGTCCATCTCCCCACTCATCGGCCTCGTTTACCTCCTCTTCCATCGCCCCACCCTGCTTCACGCCGCCCGCGAGGCCGACCGCCAACTTGCCCTCGACGATCTCCTCATCACCGCCTGGACCGCGACCGGCCCGGGCCTCGATCCACAGTTCCGCGCGGCGATCGTTCACCTGGTCGAGTTTCGCTGCCAGGCGCTGAACCCCTCGTCCGTCCTCCTCCATCGCCTTGGCCGCCGCTCGTGGGGCGCCATCGGCACCGCCGCCGCCCTCGTCCTCACCCTCGGCCTCCTCTCCACCAGCGCCACCCAAACGCAGGCCTCCAACCATTCCCCCCGATCGCTGCTCTCGAGTTCCTCCCCCAAGGATCCCGACCATTCGCACGCCAAAAGCCACATCGCCTCCCCCAGCCACGGCTCGCCCATCGCCTCCGACCACCCCACCGGCTCCGACCGCACGCTGGATCCCCCGGGCGCGGACACCACCACGTCGAAGATCCCCAACCGGCAGGGGGGTGACAACGGGATCGCCGATGCCCCCGACTCGCACGGAACCGGGCGCGGCGCCGGCAGAACCCGAAACCCCGACGTTTCGGCCGTTCCCCGCGCTCCCGATGGCTCGACCGCAGGTCGCACTGTCGATCCCAACGGCCAGTCCGCCTCCGGCTCCGGCGCACCCTCGTCCAGCGCTAATGGCTCCTCGGCCACCCCCTCCGGTCCACGCGTCGGCCGGTCATCCTCCCCGCCCAAATTGCCCGCCCCCTGGAATTCCACCCAATGGCCCGCCGCCCGCGCCGGCGCCCTTGAAGCGCTTCGCACCAACGAAATCCCCGCCTCCTACCACGACCTCATCCGCGAGTACTTCACCGCCGAATAACCCCCCAAGAGCCGTAAGGTGTGCTTCAGCACACCGCCCCGCCTCCCCATCGCCGGAACGGAACCGTATGCCCAAGCACACCCTGCGCGACTTCACGTAGAAGCCGCTTCATCCGCCGCGTTCTCTACACCGTCATCCCATCCTCCGCATCCTGCGCCTTCTGCTGCTTCATCGCCTCCCACTCCTCCAGCGTGATCGTCGCCTCGCGCGACTGCGTCCCCTTGTACTCGCCCACGATGCCCGCTGCCGCCATCATCTCGATCAACCGGGCCGCGCGGCCGTAGCCGATCGTCAACCGCCGCTGCAACAGCGACACCGACCCGCGCTTGGTCTCCAGCACGACCTTGACGGCATCGTCGAACAGGTCGTCCTGCATCATGTCTTCCTGGTTGAACTTGGCCTTGATCTGCACCAGCTCCGGCTCGTACTGCGCCTCGGCCTGCGCCTTGACCAGCTTCACCGACTCCTTGATCTCCTTGTCGTCGATGAACGTCCCTTGCGACCGGATCGGCTTCGCCAGCCCCGGCGGCAGGAAGAGCATGTCACCCTGCCCCAGGAGCAGGTCGGCCCCGTTCTGGTCCAGCACGATTCGCGAGTCCATCCGGCTGTTCACCCGGAACGCGATGCGCGACGGCATGTTCGCCTTGATCAAACCCGTCACGACGTTCGCCGACGGGCGCTGCGTCGCCAGGATCAGGTGGATGCCCACCGCGCGCGACTTCTGCGCCAGGCGGACGATGGAGGATTCCACCTCCTTGCCGCTGGTCATCATCAGGTCGGCCAGCTCGTCGATGATGATGATGATGTAGGGAAGAAATTTGGGGATCTTGGCCTCTTCCTCGGGGGAACCGGGCTTGAAGCGCTCGATGAGCTCGTCCCTGGTGAGCTTGTTGTAACCCTCGAGGTTGCGGACGCCGGCCTCGGCCAGGATCTCGTAGCGCTCGTCCATCTTCTCGCAGGCCCACTCCAGCACCGACGTCGCGCGACCGCAGTCGTTGATCACCGGGCACATCAGGTGCGGGATGTCCTTGAAGGGGGCCATTTCCACCACCTTCGGGTCCACCAGGATCATCTTCACCATGTCGGGGCGCTGCGTGTACATGACGGACATGATGATGGTGTTGATGCAGACCGACTTGCCCGAGCCGGTGGTGCCGGCGATCAGGCAGTGGGGCATCTTGGTCATGTCGGTGACCAGCGGCTCGCCGGAGGCGTCCTTGCCGAGATAAAGCGGGATCTGCATCTTGCGCGTGGCCTCGGGGGCCAGCGCCATCAGCTCCTTGAGGCGCACCTTCTCCTTGACGGGGTTGGGCACCTCGATGCCGACGGTGCTCTTGCCGGGGACGGGGGCGACGATGCGGACGCTGACGGCGGCCAGGGAGCGAGCGATGTCGTTCTGGAGCTGGGTGATCTGGCTGACCTTGGTCCCCGGCGGGATCGAGATCTCGTACATGGTGATGACCGGGCCGGTGTCGATCTCGGTGACCAGGGCCTCGATGTTGAATTCCTTGAACGCCTGTTCCAGGGCGGCTGCCTTCTCGCGGACGTAGGCCTCCTGCTGCTCGGAGAAACCGTGCTCGGGATCGTTGAGCACGTCCCAGGTGGGAAGGTGGTAATCGCCCAGCTCCTTGGGTGGAGGGGGGGCGGCCGGAACCTTCGGCTTCTGGGTGGCAGCGCCGCGGACGATGATTTCCTTGCGTTGTTCGGGAGATCCAGGATCGGTCTCGGCCACCCCGGTAGGAATGTGGGCAGAAGGCGGGACGATGGGATCGATGAGGCCGTCGTCCTCTTCGGCGATGCCGCCGGCCGAAGTGACGAAGCCGTTTTCGTCGAGAGACACGGTCGCGTGATCCGGGGCGGGGGCGTCGGCGAGATCCGCCTCGCCCTGAGCGTCCGGGTCGGCAATGGTGCGCAAAGGCGCCGGCAGTGGGACCGTGGGGCCGGCCGGATTCTGCGGCAGGCCGATGCCCGCCGCCTTCTGCGCAATTCCTGCGCTGTTGATCGGCGCTGCCGGCTGCGTCGGCCGATTGATCACCGCCTGCGGCTTGGGGGCCTGGACGACCACCTGCTGCTCCGGCGGCGGGATCACCGCCGCCTCGGACGGCGGATGGTCCGCATCCGTTGCGAACGCCGTTTCCGTCGCGGCCAGCGCCGGCTCGTCATGCTCATACGTCAATTCGATCGGCTGCCCGTTGACCGTGTTCTCCAGAGGGACGCGCTCCCCCATGTTGATGAAGTTCTGCCGCAGCACCGCCGGCCCCTTCAGCGGCGTGTCGTCGTCCTCCTCGCGATTTCCGGAACTCGTTCGCGACGATTTGGCCGCCGCCGCCTCGCGCGTCACGAAGAATGGCAGCGCCGGCAGCTTCGGCATGGCCGGGAACTTGAAGTTCGCCAGCGCTGGCGTTCGCTCCTTCACCTGCTGCACCGCCTGCGTGATCAGCCCCGGTGCCCGGATCACCAGGTCGTCCGCCGCCAGCAGCAGCCCCACCAGGAACGACGTGATCAGGATCAGCGACGTCCCACCCGTCGAAAAATGGGCTTTCAAGAACGTCGAGGCCGAGATCCCGATGATTCCGCCGTCCCCCTCCGGAAACGACTCGTGCGACCCAGGCCGGATCAGGTGGATCATCGACGCGAACGCGATCGACAGGATCGCCAGCCCGATCCCCCGCAGCCACGGGTCGCTGATCCGGTTGTGGAAGAACATCAACGCCAGGCACAACCCCGAGAAGAAGACGATCGGGAACACCCCCTGGCCGATCGCGAAGAACAGGTGATAAGCCAGATACGATCCGACCGGTCCGCAGAGGTTATGGGTAGGGGGGTACGGATAGACCTGATGGCTGGGCCAGTCCTCGGCGTGAAAGCTGGCCAGGGCCAGGAGGAGGAAGGTCCAGGCCCCGATGGCGAGGAAGAGGAGGATGCGACGCTGGAGGTTTTGGCGGTCCATGGGTGGAGGTTGCCCTTCCATTGACAGAAGCGCGCGGCATCCGAGCCGCGCGTTATTCAACATCGGCAAGGGGGAAACTCGAACGTGAGACGACAGCCTGCCGGGCCCGCGCGAAAGGCGAACCACGAAGCCACACCAAGGGAGACGAAGGCACACGAAGAGGGGGAGGGAGGATTTTCGATTTTTGAGTTTCGATTTTCGATTGGGAGAAAACGCAAGTGGCTGTTTTCCCGAGAGTTGCGCGATTGGGAGAGGGTGGAAGGGGCGAAAAAAGCGTGGTGAAACCGTACCGAAAACGTGGTGGAAACGTGCGGAAGGGTGCGCGCCGGGAACGAAAGGGTGTGCCAAAGGTGCGAAAGCACGAAGAAGCACGGAGGGTGTGTCATTAGTGATTTGTCCCTTGTCACTCGCCGGTGCTTGCCGGGTGGGGGTAGTTTGGCTTGGGGTGGCGCGGTCGGAGGAGGGGGAAGGAGAAGAGGAAAGAGAAGAAGAAAAGAGAGAAGCGGGCTGCGGCGATGACATAAGTGCCTCCGTTGAAACGGGTTGTGATTCTGAAGGTGCGGAAGGAGGCGAAAAAAGTGGGGTGAAACCGGGGTGGAAGTGGGGTGAAAGTGGGGCAGGAACCGGGGTAAGAGTGGGGTGGAAGTGGGGCGAAAGTGGGGTGGAACCGGGGGAAAGCGGGAGAGGGTTGGTGAGGGGGAAGGAGGGCGCGCAGGGGGTGCGGGAGGAGGGAAAGGGGCGGTGCAACGAATTGCACCCTACGGATGAGTTGGCGGGGCATGGCCGCGACCTCCTGAGGGTGCGCACCATGCGCGCCCTCTATACCTCCTGGCGGTGTTGCGCTTTGCGACGAATTCTCGTGTCGCAAAGCGCAACGGTGCATGCGATTTTTCGGGGGATTCGGGGTGATTTGCGATTTTATTTTTGTCCGGAAGCGCAACACCCGCGCGCAACGGACGATCCTCGCGAAAGCGGGGTCGAGGGGCTCCGCCATTCTCCCGCCGCCCCCGCCTCGACCGCGTCGCCGACCGTCACCCCCGCCCCTGCCCTCGCGGACACGCGGCCTGAGGCGTGCGTCGGCGTCGACGTCGCCAAGGCCAAGCTCGACGTCCACGTCTCACACGCGGCGGCGGGCTGATTCGGCGTCCTTTTGGCGCTGGCGTTCGGTGGCGCGGCGGAGGGTGCGTTTTTCGAGCCAGGTGAGGCTGTTCATGCCGGTGGCGGAGACCTTCTCGAGGATGCGGTCGATCTGTTGCTGGTCGGCCTGTTCCTGGGCGAGGCGCCTGGCGGCGCGGCGCTGGGCCCATTTGGCGAACCGGCTGGTCTTGCGCTTGGGGTCTGGGCGGAGGCTGGCGCTGAAGTCCATTGCGTCGTGGCCGAGATAGTCGAACTCGTCGGGGCCCATTTCGCGCAGTGTCTGCTTCATCTGATAGCACGTGAAGAGGCCGCTGATGGCGATTCCGATGACGAGGAAGCCGCCGTGGAAGAGGCCGTAGACGGCGAGGACGATGCCGCCGACGAGGCCGGTGTTGCAGGCGAACATCATGGACTGGTAATAGCCGACGCGGAACCAGAGGGCGGACTGGAGGAGCTGGCCGCCATCCATGGGGAAGATGGGCAGGAGGTTGAAGAGGAGGATGACGTAGCTGATGTAGAAGACCCACCAGAAGTAAAAGCTGAGATCGGTGTGGGTGAGCCGCGCGGGGGGGAGCGGGTGGAAGGGGTTGAGGGAGACGATGGGGCCGACGGTGACGTACATGGCGATGGCCATGACGATGCAGATGGCGACGTTGACGAGGGGGCCGCCGGCGACGGTGATGAAGGTGGCGCCGGGGCGATGGGGGGCCTGGGTCATGGCCAGGCCGCCGAAGGGGCCCATGACGATTTGGTTGGCGTCGCCGCCGACCCATCGCGCGGCGAAGCAGTGGCCGAACTCGTGCAGGAGGACGATGCCGAAGAGAATGGCGATGCTGAGGATGCGGTCGGAAAGCGGGAAGCGGGCCTCCCCGCCGGACAGGAGGATGCCGGCGGCGAAGAGGATGAACAGGGCGTGGACGCGAACGTCGATGCCGAAGGGGCGTCCGATGGAGAAGGAACTGTTGAGGAAGCGCAGGACGGGATTGCCGGTGCCGTCGTAGCCTCCCTGCTGATAGTCGCGATCCTGGTAGCTCATCTCACCTGGCCATGCCGGAGTAGGCCGCCCGGCGGCGTGGCGTGCGCGTCAGGCCGGGGCCGGCGTCGCGCTGGCGGCGCCTGATTGTAGCCCGGCGGAGGGTTCGCCGCTCGGTCCAGGTGAGGCTGGGGAGGCCGTGCTCGGAGACCTTTTGGAGGATGCGGTCAACGAGACGGTTTTCCTCGAGCTCTTCGCGGGCGGCGCGGAGGACGCGCTGGTGTTGCCAGTTGCGATGCATGCGCTTCCAGAGTCGCGCGCCGGTGCAGGGGGCGATGGCCCCGAAGGCCAGGCCGCCGAGGTGGGCGGCGTCGGCGACGTTGCGGTCGCCGACGATGGCGAGCATGTACAGGAAGGCGACGAACAGGGCCGCGAGGCGGATGGGAAGGATGCCCAGGAGGGTCATCTCCGGGACGAGGAGGGCGCAAGCGCCCAGGCAGGCCATGATCGAGCCGCTGGCGCCGACGAGGGGGCCCAGAGGGGTGAACAGCCCCATGACCCCATAGGCCAAGCCGGCCGCGATCCCACCGGCGGTGTAAAAGGCCAGCGCCCGCTGCCAGCCCCACTTCTTCTCCAGTGGCGGGAGGAAGAAGAAGAGGGCGATCATGTTGAACACCACCTGGAGTGTGCTGGCGTGGAGATACTGGTAGGTGATCAGGCGCCAGGGCTGTGACAGTGCGATGCGGTCGGCGAAGGTGAGCGAGGCGAACTGCACGAGGCGGCTGTTGGCATCGATTTGCGCGCCGGCCGACGAGGCCACCTGGAGGAGGAAGACCATCAGGCAGGCGATGATCAGCGTCATGGTCAGTCGCGTGACCGGGGGGAGAGCAAGGTGAATCGAGGGGGCCCCGCCGAATCCGTTGTAGGCGCGATCCTGAAAAGCCATGATGCGATGCCTCTCTAGTGTTTCAGAAACGTCTTCTGAAACAGGAGGCATGCAATTGTCTTGCCGTCCTGAATCGCGCCGTCGCGAATCATGGCAATGGCATCGTCAAAAGCCGTGGGGACGACCTCGATCTCCTCGCCGGGCTCGGTGGCCATCGCCGCTTTTTCCAGGCCGTGCGCGACGAAGACGTACATGCGCTCGCCGAGGATGCCGGGGGAGGGGAAGAGCGTGATCAGGGGCTTGAGGCGGGTGGCGAGGTAGCCGGTCTCTTCCTGAAGCTCGCGGCCGGCGCAGTTCATCGGCAATTCGCCTTTTTCGAGCGTGCCGGCGGGAAGTTCCAGCAGAAGCTGCCCGATCGCATAGCGCTTCTGGCGGATCAGGAGGATGGTTTTGTCGTCGAGGAACGGCAGGATGACCACCGAGCCGTTGTGGGCGCAAACCTCCTTGACGATGCGGGCGCCCTCGTCGTCCTCCAAGTGATGAAGCTCAAGGCGGACTTTCTTGCCAGCGTAGAGGACCTGCTTTTCAACCAGGCGGTAGGACATTCCCGCGATTATACCGATGCGGGGTCGGAGCGGGCGGGCCGGCGGCCCGCTGATGGAGCCTCAGGCGATCTGGCGGAGGCGTTTGGCGCTGGCGGCGCGGAGGATGCCGGGGAGGACGTAGTCGCGGGCTACGGCGTCCCAGGACATGTGCTTGGCGAGGTCGTAGCCGCGGTTAATGAACTGCTCGAACTCCTGGGGGGAGCGGGGGAGGCGGTTGAGCAGGTCTATGGCGACGCGCTCGGCGACGGCGTGCTCGATCTGGTCGCGCTGAGGCTGGCCGATGCTCATGAGCTGTTCGGGGCGAAGGTCGCGGGTGGAAAGCTCCGTGTAATCGGCGACGATGACGTTGGGCGTGGGCTGGCCGCCGGTGACCTTGTCGACGAAGCCGGCGCAGCCGCAGACGTTGGAGAAGACGCAGATGCCGCCGAAGGAGATGGGCTCGACCTGGGCGATGCCGAAGGGCTCGTAGATGGACTGGCCGAACTCGGCGTCGGAGCCCTTGCGGATGTCCATGAACTCCATGCCGGCGGGCATGCGCTGGCCGCAGAGGCGCGGCTCCCAGCCGAACTGGTTGACGAAGACGATCTTGATGTTGCGGGCGCGGGCGTTGAACTCCTGGACGCCCTGATAGTAGACGGCCTCGCCGTGGGAGAGGTCCGGCAGGCCTTCGCGGTGGACGACGGGCCAGTGGTAGTGCTGTTCCATGCGGCGGATGTCGTCGGGGCGGCGGCCGGGGACCTCGGTGCTGAGGGTGAAGAGGATGGCCGACTCGTTGCGGGAGCGGAGGATCAGTTCCAAATGCTCGAGGACGCGGAGGTCGCGCCAGAGGCCCTTGGAGGGGACGAGGCGCGTGACGTGGGAGAAGACGTAGTCGGGCTGATAGCCCAGCAGCGCATCGGCGTACGAGCGGAGCTTCTGCCGGCTGGCCATCTTCTCCTCGACGGAGATCTTCCAGCAGGGGACGCCGTTGTAGGCGATCTGGGAATCGACGTGGACGAAGTCCGGGCCCAGGAACCGCATTTCCTTCAGCGTGTAATCGCCGACGGCGAAGACGCCGTCGAAATAGCGCGTGGCCTTGATGAGGGCATGCTTGTAATAGCCGGATTGCGGGCCGAAGACGTCCTCGACGAAGTGCCCCTGGGACATGGCGGCGCGCATGACGTTGTAGAACATGGTGTCGTGGCCGGGGTGGCCCTCGACGATGCGGCGCATGGTGGCGACTTCGTGGGCGTAGAAGATGGTGCGGAAGTTGGAGTGGTCTCCCTCCATGATCGCGGCCAAGCAGGTTGGAACACCCATGTACTCGTGGGCGAGAATCACGCAGGGGTCGGTGGTTGTGGTGACGCCCAGGGCATGGAGGGCGGCGATGGCCGGGGGGCCGAGGCGGACGTATTGCTCGTAGTCGTAGATGTTCTCGTATTTGCCGGACTCGACGCCGAACTGCTTCCAGAGATCGAACTTGAAGACACCCAGCTTCTGTTCGTCGAAGCGGGAGACGTCGATGAGGAGAACCTCGGGGGTGGAGACGATGCCGGTGGCCTTCTCGACGTACTTGCGGCGGCCGTAGACGATGCCCACGTTGAACTGCTGCTCGATCTCGCGGAAGCGGGCGGCAAGGGGGGAGCGATAAAGCTGGTCGAGGGAGGAGTAGAGGACCTCGCCGTGGGGGCCGAGGCGCTGCTCGCCGGTGGTGTCGGTCGGCCAGAAGGGGCCGACGAGGATGTTGCGGTGAATCTGGTCGAGGTAGACGGGGCTGGTGAAGAGGCCTTGGAGAACGGCGCCGATGCCGCCGATTTTCTGGATGGCTTCGTGTGTGACGTGGACGACAGTGGGCATGGGCTTCCCGGTGAAAAACCTGGTTCGCGACGGCCGGGCCGGATTATATCGGACGAGCGGGGCACCTCAATGAACCGCGGCGGCACCGGCCGGCACGGTCTCTTCGGGCGTTGGGCGCGAGGGCTTTAGGCCTGCAAACGATTGTTCGATCGAGGTGCGAAGAACCTGAGGCGCGCCATAACTGTAGGAGGGGTCGCGGGTATATTGAGATGCGATGAATCGACGCGGGATGATGGCTTCGGTCGGGTTGATCTTGCTGGGGATGGCGCGGGGGGTCTGGGGCGAGGGGGGGAAGGTTCAATTTGAGACGCAGCTCAAGCCGATCTTGGCGGCCTCTTGTTATTCGTGTCATGGGCCGGCAAAGCAAAAGGGGGGATTGCGGCTGGACCTTCGGCCGGAGGCCATGAAGGGGGGGACCTCGGGGAAGTCGATCGTCGTGGGGAAGGGTGCCGAGAGTCTGCTGGTGCATCGGCTCAAGGGTCTGGGGGATGAAGAGCGGATGCCGCTGAAGAAGGAGGCGCTCTCGGCGGAGCAGATCGCGCTGTTCGAGCGGTGGATCGACGAGGGGGCGGATTGGCCGGCGTCGGCGGATGATCCATCCGCGAAGGTATTGAAGCACTGGTCGTTCGTGAAGCCTACGCGCCCGACGGAGCCGGTGGTGAAGGATGGGGGATGGGGGCGGAATCCAATCGATCGGTTCGTGTGGGCGAGGCTGGAGAAGGAGGGTTTGGCGCCTTCGCCGATGGCGGCGAAGGAGACGCTGCTTCGGCGACTGAGCCTGGATTTGGTCGGGCTGCCCCCGACGCTGGAAGAGTTGGATGCGTTTTTGGCCGACGGCTCGCCCGATGCGTACGAGAAGCAGGTGGAGCGGTTGCTGGCGTCGCCGCACTACGGCGAGCGATGGGGACGGAAGTGGCTGGACAACGCGCGCTATGCCGATTCGAACGGTTACTCGATTGACGCCCCGCGCGTGATGTGGCCGTGGCGGGATTGGGTGATTAAGGCGCTTAACGCGGACATGCCGTTCGACCGGTTCACGATCGAACAGCTCGCGGGGGACCTGCTGCCGAACGCCACGATCGACCAGAAGGTCGCGACGGGGTTTCACCGAAACACACAGATCAACGAGGAGGGGGGGATCGACCCGGAGCAGTTCCGGATCGAGGGGATCATCGATCGGGTAGCGACGACGAGCACCGTTTTCCTTGGTCTGACGATGGGATGCGCGCAGTGCCACAACCACAAGTTCGACCCGATCGCGCAGAAGGAGTACTACCAGTTCTTCGCGTTCCTGAACAACGCCGATGAGCCGAAGCTCAATCTGGCCGACGGCAGCGAGACGGAGGCGAAGGACAAGAAGAAGGACGCCGTGACGGCGCTGGTGCTGCAGGAGCGCAAGCAGCCGCGCGAGTCGCACGTGTTCATCAAGGGAGACTTCACGCGGCTGGGGGACGTCGTGACGCCGGGGGTGCCCGCCATGCTGCACGCATTGAAGGCGAGCCCGGGGAGGATGCCAAATCGGCTGGACCTGGCGCAGTGGATCGTGGATCCGGAGAACCCACTGACGGCGCGGGTGACGGTGAACCGGATCTGGCAGGAGTATTTCGGGCGGGGGATCGTCGAGACGGAGAACGATTTCGGCAGCCAGGGCGCGCCGCCGACGAACCCGGAACTGCTCGATTGGCTGGCCACGGAGTTCATGCAGCACGGCTGGAGCATGAAGCACGTCCACCGGCTGATCGTGACCAGCGCGACCTATCGGCAGTCATCGAACGTTCGGCCGGAGCTGCTGAACCGCGACCCGTACAACAAGCTTCTGGCGCGGCAGTCGCGGCTGCGGCTGGACGCGGAGCTGGTGCGGGACGTGGGCTTGTGCGCATCAGGGCTCCTGGCCGACAAGGTTGGCGGCCCAAGCGTCTTCCCGCCGCAGCCGGAAGGCGTGACGTCGCTCGGGCAGGTGAAGCGCGTGTGGAAGGTGAGCCCGGGTGCTGACCGTTATCGCCGCGGGCTTTACACCTTCGTTTATCGCGCCACCCCGCACCCGCTGCTCACGTCCTTCGACGCCGCCGACGGCTTCAGCGCCTGCACGCGGCGCATTCGGTCGAACACGCCGCTGCAGGCGCTGCAACTGCTCAACGACGAGGCGTCGCTGGAGTTCGCGCAGGCGCTGGCGGCGCGGGTGATGAAGGAAGACCCGGGGGGCGATTCGGAGCGGATCGATCGGGCCTTTCGGCTCGCGGCGGCGCGCAAGCCGTCCGAGGATGAGCGGGCGATCCTGCTGAGGCTGCTGGAGAATCAATCCAGAGCCTTCGCTCAGGCGCCGGCGGAGGCGCAACGCCTGATGAAGCGCCCGACGGACTTCAAGCCGTGGATCGACGGGCCGGCGGACCAGTTCGCGGCCTGGGTCATCGTCTGCCGGACGCTGTTGAACATCGACGAAAGCATCACTCGGGAGTAGCACGGGCGCCTCGCCCGTGAAGTAACATGATTGGTCACGGTACACCGATGAACGACCCGCTTCTGCATATCACGCGCCGGCAGTTCTTCTCCCAGTGTCGCATGGGGCTCGGGGCGATCGCGCTGGCGTCGCTGCTGAAGCACTCGGCGGCCGCTGGAGCCGCGCCGTCCGTTGCCTCGGTGGGGAATCCGCTGACGCCGAAGCAGGGGCACTTCCCCCCGCGGGCGAAAAACGTGATTTACCTGTTCATGGCCGGCGGGCCGAGCCAGCTAGAACTGTTCGATTACAAGCCCAAGCTCATCGAGCTCAACGGCCAGGCGATCCCGGATTCGTACATCGCGGGCAAGCGCTTCGCGTTCATGGACAGCTCGTTCAAGAACCGTTCGACGTTGCTGGGGACGCGGCGGAAGTTCGCGCGGCATGGCAAAAGCGGTATGTGGGTTTCGGAGCTGATGCCGTACACGGCGCAGATCGTCGACGAGATCTCCATGGTCAAGACTCTGGCGACGGACGTGTTCAATCACGCGCCGGCCAAGTTGTTCATGAACACGGGCTCGTCGCAGTTTGGGCGGCCGAGCATGGGCGCGTGGGTCACCTACGGCATCGGCTCCGAGTGCCACGACCTCCCCGGATTCGTCGTGCTTCAGTCCGGCCCGCGCGGCCCGCGCGGCGGTGCCGTCAACTGGGGCTCGGGCTTCCTTCCCACCGCCTACCAGGGCGTGCCCTTCCGCGGCAGCGGCGACCCGATCGTGAACCTCTCGTCGCCGGCCGGGATCTCGGCCGCGCGGCAGCGCGACACGATCGACGCGGTGCGCGAGCTGAACCTCAGGCGGCTGGTCGAGACGGGTGACCCGGAGATCGCGACGCGGATCGCCTCGTACGAGATGGCCTACAGCATGCAGAGCAGCGCGCCGGACCTGATCGACCTCTCCGGTGAGTCCAAGGCCACGCTGGAGATGTACGGCGCGGAGCCCGGCAAGCCGTCGTTCGCGAACAATTGCCTGCTGGCGCGGCGGCTGGTGGAGCGGGGCGTGCGCTTCATCCAGCTTTACCACACCAACTGGGACTCGCACGGCGGGCCGGGGGAGAACCTGGAGAACGACTTTGAGAAGGTCGTGAAACAGGTGGACCAGGGATCGGCGGCGCTGGTGAAGGATTTGAAGCAGCGCGGCCTGCTGGACGACACGCTGGTGGTGTGGGGCGGGGAGTTCGGCCGCACGCCCATGGGGGAAAACCGCGAGAAGACGGGGCGGAACCATCACATCGAATGTGCGAGTGTCTGGCTGGCGGGGGGCGGGGTGAAGAAAGGGTTCGTGCTGGGGGAGACCGATGAGCTTGGGTTCTCACCGATCGAGGACGGCGTCCACGTCCACGATTTGCACGCGACGCTCCTTCATCTGCTGGGACTGGAACACACCAAGCTCACGTTCCGCTTCCAGGGCCGCGATTTCCGGCTCACGGACGTCAAGGGGAATCTGATCAAGAAGCTTCTGGCGTGAGCTGGGATGCGATTTTACTTCACATCGGGGCTCTTCCCAGTGTAGAAGAGGTTGACTCAACCCCACTTCGCTCATGAAACACTGGAACTTATTCGCGGCGGCGCTGCTCATTCTCGTTCCAACGTTCCTTTGCGCCGAAGAGCCTCCGGGCCTGTCCAAGGGGCGAGAGGATGAGCTCAATCTCTTTGGCGACCAAGGCCTTCACTTTATTGCCCGGTCCCGTCCAAAGGACCCGATCAGCGGCACGTTTGAGGTCGCGGAGCGGCCGGTGACTTGGGATGCGAGGAAAACGGCCCTGATCATTTGCGACCTCTGGGACAAGCACTGGTGCGAGTCGGCCACGCGGCGCACCGGCGAGATGGCGCCGCGGATCAACCAGCTTGCCAACACGCTCCGCGCCAAGGGCGCCTTCATCGTCCACGCCCCCAGCGACACGATGGAGTTCTACAAGGATGCCCCGCAGCGCAAGCTCGCGCAGAACGCCCCGATGGCACTTCCGCCCATCCCGATCGCGCGCTGGAATTACATCGACCTGGCCTGCGAGGCAAAGCTGCCCATCGACGATTCCGACGGCGGCTGCGACGATCAGCCACAGTGCAGGAACTACCGCGCGTGGAAGCGCGAGCACCCCGCCGTGCAACTGGCCGAGACCGACGCGGTCTCCGACAACGGCGTCGAAATCTACAACCTCTTCGCCCGGCGCGGCATCAAGCACGTCCTGCTCTGCGGCGTACACGCCAACATGTGCGTGCTGGGGCGGTCGTTCGGGATCCGGCAACTCGTGCGCGAGGGGTTCGACGTAGCGCTGGTGCGCGACCTGACGGACACGATGTACAACCCCCGCCAGTCCCCGGCCGTGCCGCACGCGCGGGGGACGGACCTGGTGGTCAAGCACGTGGAGACGTACTGGGCGTCGTCGCTGGACAGTGGCGACCTGCTGGGGGACCGGCGGCCGCCGCACGTGGTCTTCGCGATCGCGGAGCAGGAGTACAACGCGAAGGAGACGCTGCCGGCGTTCGCGAAGGCGGAACTGGAGCCGCTGGGGATCAAATGCACCTTCCTTCAGTCCGACAAGACCGACGACCTGCCGGGGACGGAGGTGATCAAGGATGCGGACCTGCTGGTGGTCTACATGCGGCGGAGGACGTTGCCGGAAGGGCAGTTGGCGGCGTTCAAGGCGCATTTTGAGGCCGGGAAGCCGGTGATCGGGTTGCGGACGGCGTCGCACGCGTTTCAGAACTACCTCGAGTTCGACAAGGATGTGCTGGGCGGGAACTACCAGAATCACTTCAGTAACAAGGAAGGCACCGACATCTCGGCGGCGCCGGGGTCGGAGCAGCACGTGCTGCTACGCGGCGTAGAGCCGTTGAAGTTTCACTCGGCCGGCACGCTGTACAAGAACTCGCCGCTCTCGTCCGCCGCCGCGGCGCCGTTGCTGATGGGCCGGTACGGAGAATCCGATTCGCACCCGGTGGCCTGGACGAACGCGCACCTGAGCGGCAAGGTGTTCTACACCTCGTTGGGCGCGCCGGAGGACTTCCAGGTGCCGCAGTTCCGCCGGCTTCTGAAGAACGCCGTGCTGTGGTCTCTGGAAAAGCCGGTGAGCGTTGAAGTGGCCGCCGTCTCAAAGTGATCGCGTCAATTTGATGGGAAAAACGGGGGCGCAATCGTGTAATCCTGCGCTGCCGTCCGGTGGGGGCGGGCTGTCGGGGTATGGCATGAACCAGGACCGCGACCGCAGCGCCGAGTCGGGGTTCGTGCGGCATTTGGTGAAGCCGGTGACGATCGAGTCGCGGGATGCGGCCATTCGTGAAGTTTGTGCATGAGGGGTACAGCCCGCCGTTTGTTATGGACTTCCGATTCGTGCCTCCTCCGTGTGGTTCATGGGCAGCCCTCGGAGGGCGCAACAAAACGGGGCGAGCCCGATGGCCCGCCCCGCAGCCGATTCAGCTGCGCTGGACTGAGCTTATTTGAGCTCTTGGAAGCTGCCGACGGTTGGCAACGTTCCAACCAGCGGCTTGGCATAGTCAATGAACGCCTGCGTGACGTCGTTCCCGTTGGCGATGTATTCGGGGGAGAGGTGCTTGGTCTCGCGGGCGACGGTGGAAAGGGGGGTGAGGTGGGTTTCGATTTCGTAAGAAGCGCCGGCCTTGCGGCGCATGGCGACGGAGCCCTCGAGGTTCTTCTCGTCGGCCGAGTATTGCACGGCGGTCCGGCCGACGAGGCGGCCTTCGCGGGCGTCGGTCTCGGAGGTGTAGCTAGGGAAGGAGCGCTGGAGGTAGCCGAAGGTGTCGGCGCGGACGCGGAGCTTCTTGCCGCCGGGGTTAGGGAGCTTGCGCGTGATCAGGCCGGCGAGGTAGTCGGCCAGCGCGCCGGTGCCGGAGAGCTGCTTGTTGCCGTGGGAATCGACCTCCTGATTCGTCACGATCTTCTCGGCCCAGGTGACGAAGTGGCCCTTGGCGTCCTTCTCCGGCAGCGACACGCCCTCGGAGACGGCGATGACGCACCGGCCCAGTTTCGAGTAAACGCGGTCCACGTCGGCGAGGAGCTTCTCCTCGGTGACGGGGGCCTCGGGGACGTAAATGAGGTGGGGGCCGTCGTTGGGGTACTTGCGGGCCAGCACGGAGGCGGCGGTGAGGAAGCCGGCATTCCGGCCCATGACGACGTTGACCTTGATCCCCGGCAGGCTCTTGTTGTCGTAGTCGTCGCCGATGAACGCGGAAACCACGAACTTGGCGGCCGAGCCGAAGCCGGGCGTGTGATCGTGGACGCGGAGGTCGTTGTCGATGGTCTTGGGGACGTGGAAGGTGCGCAGCTCGTACCCCTCGGTCTTCGCGAGGTCGTTGACGATCCGGGCGGTATCGGCCGAGTCGTTGCCGCCGATGTAGAAGAAGAAGCGGACGTTGTTCTGCTTGAAGTTGGCGAAGATCTTCTTGCAGTACTCGGCGTCGGGCTTGTCGCGCGTGGAGCCCAGGGCCGAGGCGGGGGTGACGGCGATGCGTTCGAGGAGCTCGTCGGAGGCGCCGTTGAGCTTGATGTAATCGTTGTTGATCACGCCTCGGACGCCGTGGCGGGCCCCCAGGAGGTCCTGGATGTGGGCGTGCTTGCGGGCTTCCTGGATGACGCCGACGAGCGATTGATTGATGACGGCGGTGGGGCCGCCGGACTGGCCGACGACGGCGTTGCCCTTGAGCTGACTTGGCATAAAAGCTGTCCTTGTTCTTGGATTGCCGGGTGAAAAGCGAAGGGGACCATGATAATCAAGCCCCGCGCGCGGACAAGAGGCGCCATCGGCCTCGCCTCCAGTGCGCGACATCCGTCCATGCATCGGCCCGGCTTGACAGGCCGCCCGCCCCTCGTAGCATCGACGGACTCGGCTCGCATCGTGGAAATCGGGCCGAAAAACCAAGGCAAGCCGCGCGGGACAACCCGCTTTCAATGCAGCGCGCCGCTCGTGCGAGGTGAGCGCAGGCGGCGTGTAGGGCAAGGAGTTTATTCAATGGCTAAGAAGACCGTTTCGGACGTGGATGTGAAGGGCAAGAAGGTCCTGATGCGCGTGGACTTCAACGTCCCCATCGAGGGTGGCAAAATCTCCGATGATCGCCGCGTGACGCAGGCTTTGCCGACAATCAAAAACGTCATCGATCGGGGCGGCCGGTTGATCCTCATGTCCCACCTGGGACGCCCCAAGGGAGGGCCGGAACCGAAGTATTCGCTCAAGCCCGTGGCCGATCATCTCGGCCAGCTCCTGGGCAAGCCGGTGAAGTTCGCGACGGATTCAATCGGCCCGGAGGCCGAGGCGGCCGCCAACGGCTTGAAGGATGGGGAAGTGCTGGTGCTGGAGAACGTCCGCTTCCACAAGGAGGAGGAGAAGAACGACCCAAATTTCGCGCGGGCGCTGGCGAAGGTGGGCGACGTTTACATCAACGACGCGTTCGGGACGGCCCATCGCGAGCACGCCTCGACGTTCGGCGTGCCGCAGGCGCTCGCGGGCAAGTCCCGGGCGATCGGGTTCCTGATCCAGAAGGAGCTCAAGTTCCTCGGGGACGCGATCTCCAGCCCCAAGCGCCCGTTCGTGGCGATCCTGGGCGGGGCGAAGGTCTCGGACAAGATCAACGTGATCGAGAAGCTCCTGGAGAAGGCCGACACGCTGCTGATCGGCGGGGCGATGGCCTACACGTTCTTCCTGGCGCAGGGGAAGGAGGTCGGCAAGTCGCTGGTCGAGCGTGACAAGGTCGACCTGGCCAAGTCGCTGCTGGCCACGGCGGGCGGGAAGATCAAGCTGCCGGTGGACACGGTGATCAGCGACAAGATGAGCGACGACGCGGTGACGCGCGTGATCGAGGGGAACATCCCGGCGGATATGGAAGGGTTCGACATCGGGCCCAAGACGCGGGAGATGTATCGGAGCGAGGTGGCGCGGGCGAAGACGGTGATCTGGAACGGGCCGATGGGGGTATTCGAGATGAAGCCCTTCGCGGCCGGCACCAAAGCCATCGCCGAGGCCGTCGCACAGGCGACCAAGGGCGGCGCCGTAACGATCATCGGCGGGGGCGATTCGGCGGCGGCCATCGAGCAGATGGGGCTGTCGGAGGAAGTGAGCCACGTGTCGACGGGCGGGGGAGCGTCGCTCGAGTTCCTGGAGAACGGGCACTTCTCGACGCTGGACATCCTGGACTGATCTGCAGCCGGGCAGCCTCGGCGAGGCCGGATTCGGGCGGTTTGGGCCGCTTTTTTGAGCCGGCAACTTGCGAACCACGGTTTATGAACGCAAGATGGCGTGTGGTCGCACGTTTACGGGGCAGCCCGCTGTAAATCGCCTATGCAACACACCCACGCCGCGTCCGGCAGCACTACGTTCTGGAGCTGGTTCACCGGTGGGAGCTCGACGCCGTACATGAAGCTCAGCGAGTGCATGAGCGGCGACTGGTTCTGGATCGGGGCGACGATCGCGCTGGACGTGGCGG
>JADMIO011367160.1_pt1 | contig 26679 bp, 24 predicted proteins | sample 8958161 | NCBI WGS metagenome assembly JADMIO01 (sample SAMN16585339, study PRJNA669376) | soil metagenome | isolation source: Crop rotation soil | place: USA: Cullars Rotation, Alabama | collected 2011 | reverse complement strand
TGCGCGACGCCGGAGACGAGCTGACCGACGGCCGCGAGCTTTTCGCGCTGCACCAGTTGCTGTCGCGCCGACGCCACCTCTTGTCCAGCGCGAATCAATGCGCGCCGAGAGAGAAACTCGCGCACCACGACGACGATGCCGAATGGGATCATCATCGCGAGGGCAACGCGCGTTCTGAGTTGTTCGGTCGTCGACGATACGGTGAGCAGTCGACGCGCCACTTCATCGACGACGGGAATCGCGATCAACAACGTGATCGCAATCAGCGACACGACCGGCAGCTTCGCTAACGCGGGCGCTTCCTGTTCCGGCTCGAACAATCCCGAGTCGTAGGCGATCGCCGCCGCAATCGACATCAACACGTACGGCGCCATGAACGAGAGGTCGGACAAACCGCCAGGGAGGTAGGTGCCGCTCCTCTCGATCGCGTCGTAGACCAATCCGCCGGCGAACGCGACGAAGAGTGCGCCTGCGTAGACGCCGAGCGTGCGCTGCCACGCCGGTGATGATGAAGTGCGCCACACCCACATCGCCCACAGTGCGAGCAGCAGGTTGCGCGCGTTCAACAGCTGCGTCAGGTTGTTGTTGTAGAGATCTTCACGGCCGTCGGTCACCGCGATCGTGACGACGAAATAAATGTAGATGAACGCGGAGAACAGCGCGATCAACACCAGGTCGAGCAGCACGATGTCGAATAACCATCGCGGGCGATCGCGCTCGGGCCGGCCGTAGAGCGCAGCGGCGAGCGGAATGCTCGAGATGAAGAACAGCGGATCCGTCGGCGAGATCACCGGCACGCCGCCTTCAAACAGATCGAGATACGTCCAGACGCCCTGGCCGATCGCCCACATGAACGCGTGCACCGCGTTGAGGTTCCAGAAGACGCGGACCTGGCCGCGGCTGCGCCGCGCCAGCCACAGCGTGAAGACGCCGTAAGCGAGCGGCGGGATCAGCTGCGCGACATCGCCGACCGCAGCGACACGTCCCCCGGTGACGAGCGACAGCACCGCGTAAAGGAGCAGGAACGCCGCTCCGGCGATGCCAACTCTGCGAATCATGTGTGGCGTAAGTATAGCGATGCTTACCGCACGATCGACCATGCCGTGCCGTCGCAAACGACGCGATTTTCCGTCTGCAGCTTCTGCAAATGCGCCAGCACGCTCTCGCGCGCCATCGGCACGAGCGCGTCCTGCAGCGACGGATAGATCACCGACGTGATCGATTCGACGGTCGAATGACTTGACGCGAGCGCATCGAGCACCTGGCCTTCACGTTGCGCGCGATGCTCGACGTATTTCTGAATCAACGCGAGCGGATCTTCGATCACCGGTCCATGCGCAGGCAGCGCACGCGCTGGATTCAACGCCACCATGCGCTCGAGCGAACGCAAGTATTCAGACAAGCTGCCGCCGAGCGATGCGGGAATGACGACGGTGCTGCCGAGCACGAGCATGTCGCCGACGAACAACGTTCGTGAGTCGGCGTGCCAGAACGTCAAATGATCGGGCGCGTGACCAGGCGTCAACATCACATGAAGATCGCCTTCATCCGTCGCCACGACATCGCCATCGTCAAGCCGCTGCCACGGCAATTTCGGATCGCGAATCGGCCACGGATGTTTTGCCAATGATGCCGCCGGCCATCGCTCGTGGATCTTCGGAGCGCCCGACACGTGATCGCTGTGCGCGTGCGTCACGATCAGCCGCGCGAGTCCATTCGGCGTCGCATTCGCGATCGCATCGAGATGGGATTGATTGCCGACACCGGCATCGATCAGCACTGGATGTTTGTCGCCGATCAGATACGTCCAGTTGCCCTCGCCGGTCATCGGACCGGGGTTCGCGGCGTGTAGAAATTTGGGATTCATGCCGCCTGGGGGTCGCCGCCTTGATGCGCTTCGCGAGAGCGGAAGCCGGTCATCGCGACGATCGCCGTGATCGCCATCAACATCGCCGCCGTCAGATAGGGCGTTCTCGATCCGTAGAGATCGTAGAGAAATCCACCGGTCGCCGGACCGACGACGCGACCGAGACTCGCCACCGATGATGCGAGTCCGAGGATGCCGCCTTGATCGTCAGCGCTCGACAATCGCGACACCATCGACGAGCACGCGGGACTGTTGAAGCCCATGCCAATTGCGAGCACTCCGAGCGCGCCGAGCAGCGTCACGACGTTGAATGCAAACGGCAACAGCCCGATGCCGGCGGCGATCGCGAAGATCGCCATCGGGATCAGTCTGCGCTCACCGATTCGCTTCACGACTTTCCCGACGAGCACGCCTTGCACGATCGAGAGAACAATGCCGATGAACGTGAAGACGAATCCGATCGTTGCGGCGGTGTATCCGAACGTCGCCTCACTGAACAGCGCGAACGTCGCTTCAAACCACGAGAACGCCATCGTCACGAGGAAGTAAACGGACAGCAACACGACCAGCACTGGCTTCCGCAACGCATGGCGAAACGCTTCCATTCGGCCGAGCGCCTTCGTTTTCTCACTCGCCGAACGCGATTCAGGCAAGAGCGCCCACGCGGCGATGAAATTCGCGAGACAGAGCGCCGACGCAAACCACATCGGAGTCGTCGGTGAGAAGTGACTGAGCACGCCGCCGATTGCCGGACCGAAGATGAATCCGAGTCCGAACGCCGCACCGACCATGCCCATGCCCTTGGCGCGATTCTCCTGCGTCGTCACGTCGGCGATGTAGGCCTGCGCGGTTGGAATGTTCGCGCCCGCGATGCCGCCGATGATGCGAGCAAAGAAAATAATCGGCAGCGAAGGCGCGAGCGCGAGCGTGAGATACGACAGGCACGAGCCCATCAAGCCGACGAGGATGATCGGCTTTCTGCCGATGCGATCCGACCAGCGTCCCCAGATCGGCGAGAAGATGAATTGCGCGAGCGAGAAGCTGGTGCCGAGCAGTCCGATCGTCAGCGCCGATGCACCGAACGACTCCGCGTAAAACGGCAGCAGCGGAATGATGATGCCGAAGCCGAGCAGGTCGATGAAGACCGTGACGAAAATGATGACGAGCGGCGACATTTATGACTTGCCGGCGCGCCTGCCGACTTGAAGCCACAACGACAGCGCGACGTAATACGCCGGAAAGATCAGCGACAGCGCCGTCCAGGGACCGTCAACGGCCGGCAGCCGCCACAGCATCCACGCAAACAGAAGGCCCCACATTGTACCCAGCATCAGCGTCGGTCCTTGCAACACGCGCATCCGCGACGGGTAGAGGTAGTGGATCGGGACGAACACCATGAAGGCGAGGAACGCGAGCACCGCGGCGTTGGCGCGCGGCGGCATCTGCAGGATATAGAGATAGCCGACGGCGATATTCCAGTAAGACGGGAAGCCGATGAAGTAATGATCGGCGCCTTCACCCTTCGCATCGGTGCGCGAAAAGCCATAGAGGCTCGACACGATCATCGCGGCGCAGATCGGAAATGCCGTCGGCACGAGCTTCGCCTGCCACACGATTAACGCCGGAACGAAGACGTAAGTCAGGAAGTCGACGATGTTGTCGAGCAGCGCGCCGTCGAAGTACGGCAGCCGCTCTTTGACTTTCAATGCGCGCGCGAGGAATCCGTCGGTCGCATCGACGATCGTCGCGGCGACGAGATAAAGAAACGCAGCCCGGAAGTTATGCGCGACGGTGACGGCGGTCGCGAGCAGCGCGATGACGCCGCCGAGAGCTGTGTAGAGATGCGCGATCCACGGCAGGATCGGCATGCGCGCTAGAGACGGCGCTCAGCGTTCGGGAACGAATTCCAGACCGGCACGCCGCAGAAGTGCGAGCCTTCGGTGCAGCGCGGCGACACGATCTTGTTGCGCAGCACGCACGGCGGTCCGAGGAAGCGTCCGAGCTGCGGATGGATCGACTTGACCTGCGTGATCTCGTCCATCGACGCCAGATAGATTTCTTCCTGGGCGTTGAAGCAGGTGCGCAGCGTCCACTTGTGCTGCAGCGCGATGAACGATCCCGATTCGACCATGCGCAGCGCCTTCGCGTTTGGCAGGATGTAGAGCGCGTACTCGAGCGGCACGCCGAGGGCGAGCAGCTTGTTCTTCGCGATCCACGCATCCGCCATCGCCTGCGAATAAACCGCCTGCGCTTCCGCGTTCTGTCGAATCAGCCGGGGCGTGACGAAGTCGGGCGAGGTCGTATCGGCGAGCGTCATCATCGGCCGCGACGCCGGCACCATGCGATGACGCTGGTCCTGCGAATCGGCGGTGTGGCTCAACTTCTTTTCGAACACGTAGCTGGCGTGATTGAGCGCGCGCATCATCGGCGAGTGATACGCGACGTCGAGCATGTCGACGCGATATTTGTTGCGCGCCGGATTCATCACGCGATCGATCGCTTCCGCATCGTCCATTTCGGCGGTGCTCAGGCCGAAGGTCGCGCGCACGGCGTCGGCGACGACACGTTCGGAGCCGGCCGACCAGTCGCGCAGGCGCGACACCTTGTTGCCGAGACGCCGATCGAATTCCGCGGCGAATGCGTCACCCGATGCTCGCGGAGTTGGGAAACCAAGCTCGGGAAGATTCTCGCGATCGAACGTGCTGAAGCCGATCTTCTCGAAGAACATCGGATCGACTTCCTTGACCAGATCGACCATCGCGCCGATGACCATCGCCGCTTCGTAAGGCACGTCGCCGGCGTTGAGCATGCGATTCAAGCGATGCAGCACGATGCCTGACACGGTGTGCACCATCGACGTGAATGCGCCGATCGGAATCACGTAACGCGCGGTCTCGATCGCCTTCTTCTCGGCTTCACGCTCGACGGCTTTGAGACGCGCGGGCGTATTCGTCGCGCGGACGTAGCGCAGCTCTTTGAGAATCGCCCACGCATCGTCCTTCAACAACTCGGAGAGTTTTGAATATGCATCCCACGCGCGCAACACGGCGTGCTCGTAGACGTCGAGCGCTTCGCCGGTGATCGGCGGCACGAACGCACGGGGCTCATTGAGCTTGACGTAGCGTTGGCTCGACTGCTCCGAGTTGTAGAACGGGTACGAATGCAGCACGCTCCACACGAGCTGACGCGAAATGTTCTCGAGACCGAACTCGAAATGCGCGTGTTGAAAAACGGTGTGATGTCCGCCCTCGAAGGTCAGCGGCCCGATCGAATCGCGCTGCTTGTCGGTGACTTCAGTGCGCTCGATGACGCGCGGCGAATAACAGGTGCGCGCCGCCGCGATCGCGCCGTCGTAGGGCACCGCCGGTGAAGAACGCAGCGTGATTTTTGGCGGAGCGGTCGCAAGAGCGAGAGCGGGCATGAACACCGAATTATACGCGTTTGCGCGTAGTTTCCCGTGGTGTAAGATCCGCGGACGCGCGGATTTTCCGCCGATAAACAAGGAACAACTGATGGCACGTTTTACTGGAACCGTCGCGCTCGCGGTCGTGCTGGTGAGTGGTGTGATTTCGGCTCAGGCATTATCGCCGGCGGATGCCGGCGCGTTCATGGGCGCGTGGACGCTCGCGCTCGATACTCCGCAAGGCAACTTCGAGCAGTCGCTCGAGCTCAAAGATGAAGGCGGCAAGGTCGTCGGCGAGATGACGAGCCAGATGGCGCCGGACGTTCAGAAGATCACCGACGTCAGCAAGAAGGGCGAAGAGTTGATCCTGAAATTCGCGGGCAACTTCCAGGGCAATCCGTTCGACGCGACGATCACGTTGACGCCGGATGGTACCGACAAGGTGAAGGTTGCGTTCGATGTGAACAACGGGATGTTCACGATGAACGGAACCGGGACGAAGAAGTAGCTAGTCAGCAATCAGCAATTAGCAATCGGCAATCAGGAGCAATCAGGAAGCAGCAATCAGGAGCAATCAGGAATCAGCAATCAAGGCCGGCGTGCATAAGCGCGCCGGCCTTTTGATTTTTCCTGATTGCCGATTGCTGATTGCCGATTGCTAAAACGCGAGCGCCGCAATATTGCGAGCGATCACCGAGTTCTTCGGTGCCGCGGCGATCGCCTTGGCGCGATGGGTTTGCGCGAGTGAGCCTTCCGTCATCAATGACGCGGCGAACTCCATCTCGGCGCTCGGCGTCGACGTCATCGCCATCGCCTTCTTCACCCAGTTGTAGCCGTCGACCTTGATCGTTTCCTCGACCTCGGCCCACACGCGCGAGTCGCCGTTGCGGTTCTCGCGCAGGTGCTCGGCCTGCTTGTAGCTTTCGATCAGATAACCGGCGTCGAACCACGCCAGGCTGTCGACCGACGTGCCGAGCGCGCGAGTCGTGACGCTCTTCAGCAGCGCCTGTGCGATCTGCGGATCGCGCATCGCGTAGATCGTCGCGCGACGCATGTTCTCCATGCGCGTGAGGATCGGCGAATCAGCGGTCAGCACCGAGTTGGTATCGGCGACGAGTTTCTTGATGTCATAGCTGCGATCGGGCGTGTTCCAGCCCGAGCCGGTGCCCCAGGCGATCAGCTTGCCGCCGGCGGTCTCGAAGGGATGGCAGATCAGCGGCGGGCCCGCGAGGGCGGGTGTGGCGAAGTAAACAACAGCGGCGATAGCGACGAGTGTGCGGGTAATCGTTGACATGATCGATAGCCTCCAACCGAATCGGACGTAAGCGTCGATCGGATGGTGCGCTCGTAAGTGGCGGTTTTGAAGTAAGTTACCGTTGTTCTAACGGTTACAACCCGCTGTTTGATGCCCAACTCACGTCATACTCAGACCGTGTCGTCGATTCCTGAATCAGAGGTCCGTGCCGAGCTCGACCGCATCCTCGCGTCGCGTGGCTTTGCGACCGCCGGTCGCATCAGCAAGTTGCTCCGTTATGTGGTCGAGAAGACGCTCGCGGGTGAGACGGATCAACTGAAGGAATACGCGGTCGGCATCGAGGTCTTCGACCGCGACGACAAGTACGACCCGCGTCTCGATTCGATCGTTCGCGTCGAAGCGGGGCGACTTCGCAGCAAGCTCGACGAGTATTACAACGGCGAAGGTGCTTCGTCTGAAATTCGAATCGCCCTGCCTCGCGGCGGATACAGTGCGACATTTGAGAGGAGAGGTCCGGCTGAAGCCGGACCCTCACAAGAAACTTCGAGACCACAGTCGCGACGATCGATCAGTTTGATGTTCGGCGCCGCATTGGTGATTGTCGTCGCCGGCTTGGTGGCGTGGCTCGCGACGCGCGATCGCAGCACGCACCCGGATCTTCGCCCGACCGCGGCCGTGATGCCCATCGAGGCGAACATGATCGGCGGCGATAACGACAACTATTCCGCGCAGATGACCGAAGCCATCACCAGCGAATTGACGCGCCTTGGCACCGTCAGCGTCGCGTCCTATACGAGCTCGATGCAGTTTGCGGGCCGGCGGCCGTCGATGAATGAAGTCGCGGCCGCATTGAAGTCGCGATACGTCGTCGAAGCATCCGTCGACGATGAAGCGTCGGAGATCCTGGTCGTTGCGAGGATCGTGAACTCCGAAACGAATCGAAAGATGTGGGTGTCGGACTATCGCGGCGCCCGCGACGATGTGCGCGGCATCGCGCAGCGAATCGCGTTTGATGTCAGCGCGGCGATTCTGGAGCGCGAATCTACGCGCTAGCTCATTACTTGACCGCCGCAGATGTTGTAGGTTTGCCCGGTGATCGCGCTCGCCTCTTTGCTGCAAAGAAACTTCACGAGCGCGGCAACTTCCTTCGGATCGATGACGCGCTTGATCGGCACATCCTCGAGCATCATGTCCCTGAATTCATCGACGCTGACCTTCGCGTGCGTCGCGCCTTGCGTCCACCCTTGCAGCGCCATGTCGGTATCGACCCAGCCAGGTGCGATCGCGTTGACCGTGATCTTGCGCTTCAACACTTCGAGCGAGAGCGCGCGCGTGAATCCGATCACGCCGTGCTTCGTCGCGCAGTACGCCGTGTAACCGGGCACACCGAAGCGGCCTAGCACCGACGACAGATTCACGATCCGGCCCTCGTTCGCCATCAGCGGAAGGATCTGGCGCGTGACGAGATACATGCCGAACAGATTCGTGTCGAGCGTCCGCTTCCATCGCGCGACGTCGGAGCCCTGCACGACCTCGCCGCCGCCGACGCCGGCGTTGTTCACCAGCACGTCGACATGCTTGATCTTGCCGTGCAGCGATCCGAAACCGTGAGCGACGCTCGCTTCATCGCTGACATCCATCGCGATCGCGGTCGCATCGGCGCCGGTCGCTTTGATCTCAGCAGCGGTCGCATCAAGCTGCGATTGCGTGCGCGATGTGATGATGATGTGCGCGCCGGGCTCTGCGAATGACAGCGCGATGGCGCGGCCGATGCCGCGCGCGCCACCCGTCACGACGACGGTCCTACTCATCGTCTTCGTCTTCGGCGTGTTCACCGCGAGGCGTGTGATAGCGCGAGTACTCTTCGAGATACGTGAGCGAATCGAACTTGTTCATGCGATCGAGGAACAGCACGCCGTCGAGATGATCGGTCTCGTGCTGAACGACGCGCGCGGGAAAATCCTTGAGCTCGAGCTCGAAGCGCTTGCCGGTGCGATCGAGCGCGCTCACCTTGATGTGCTGCGCGCGCGGCACGCGGCCGCGGATCTCGGGAATGCTGAGGCAGCCTTCCCATCCTTCGACGGTCTGATCGCCGACGACGGTGATCTCGGGGTTGATGAAGGTCACGGCATCGCCTTCGCCGCGTCCGTCGGCATCGAGCATCGCGACGAAGACGCGCAGGCCTTCATGCACCTGCGGCGCCGCGAGGCCGACACCCGAATACTCATACATCGTGTCGATCATGCTGTCGATGAATTGCTGAATAACCGGATTCTTGAGCTCGCTCTTGTCCACCGTCCGCGCCTTGTTGCGCAGGACCGGGTGCCCCATGCGGGCAACCTTCAGAATCGACATAGAGGAATTCTATACTCATGGTCTCGGCGTCCTGACGGCCTGACAGCCTGATGGCCCGACTGCCTGTCATGCACTCGCACGATGAAACGCCGCCGTACAAGTTCTGCCCCGTCTGCGGCAGCCCGCTCGAACCGCGCGTGTTGAAGATCACCGAGCCGAAGCGGCTGGTGTGCACGAACGATGCGTGCGGGTTCGTCTTCTATCTCGATCCGAAGGTCGCGGTCGGCACGATCATTCGGATGGGAGATTCGGGGAAGATCGTGCTCGTGAAGCGCGCGATCGAGCCGGGCTACGGCAAGTGGGTGTTCCCCGGCGGCTATGTCGACCGCGGCGAAGAGATCACGCTCGCCGCGTTGCGGGAGGCGAGAGAAGAAGCCGGCCTCGATGTGAAGCTCGATCACTTGATCAACATCTACTCGTATGCGGGCCGGTCACCAGTCATCGTCGTCTACGCGGCGACGATGGTCTCCGGCGAGCTCGCGACCGATGATGAAGGCCTCGAGATTCGCCTATTCGATGCCGATGAGATTCCGTGGGACGATCTCGCATTCCGAAGTACGAGAGAGGCGCTGACCGACTACTACGCCGGCAAGCAAGTGCGCTAACGCGCGTCCACGGATTACACGGATTACACGGATGTTGTTCACAGCGTTCGCGGACCAGCGAGACTGCAGGTTGCTCGCGGCGTCGCTACGCGACGCGTCGGCGTTGAAGTACCGCAGAAATGAGTCGTTGGAAGTTTGGTGTTCGACTCATTTCTGCGGTACTTCAGCGCCGACGTGCGGCCGGCCGTAGGCCGGCCCGCGAGCAACCTCTTAATCCGTGAAATCCGCGAAATCCGTGGGCGGCCGCTAGGCCGCGCCGCGGACGGCTTTGATCGGGTCGACGCTGAGCGCTTTTCTCGCGGGCACGATCGATGCGATCAGCGCCGACAGCGCGAGCACGCTGCAGGCAGCGACATACGTCGTCACGTCGGTCGCCGATATCTCGAACAGCATCGCCGACAGCAGCCTCGTCATTGCGAGCGCTCCTCCGATTCCAATCGCGAGGCCGATGATCACCGGCCGCATCGCTTCGCGCATCAGCATCGCGATCACTGCGGCAGCATTCGCTCCGAGTGCACGCCGCACGCCGATCTCCTGCGTTCTCTGCCCCACCATGTAGGCGACGACTCCGTAAACGCCGATCGCCGCGAGCAGCATCGCGAGGCCCGCAAATAATCCAAGCAGGTTCGCGCGCATGCGCGGAGCGGCCACCGTCCGATCGAGCGCCGTCGTCAGCGTCGTCACCTGCGACAGCGGCACTTCTCGATCCATTTCCGACAACTGCTCACGCACCGATCGCGTCAACGCGGCCGGCTCCGCGCTCGCGCGCACGACCATCCGCATCGTGTGATACGACGGCTGCTGCGTGTGCGGCGTGTAGAACATCGGCACTTCGTCTTCATCGAGACCGAGATGCTTGACATTGCCGACGATGCCGATGACGACGCGCGAGCCGGGACCGCCGACGACTTGTTGACGTTCGCGCGGAACGCCGGCGTTGTAGGTGATGCGCTTGCCGATCACCGCAGTCAGTGCGAGACCGTTCCAGTACTTGCGCGCCATCGTTTCGCTGACGATGACGACGAGCTGTCCGTTGTCGACATCGTGCGCGTCGAAATTGCGGCCGGCAAGAAACGGAATTCCCATCGCCGCGAAATATCCCGGCGTCGCCGACCGGCTCTGCGGCGCGAAGCCCTGGCCCTCGGGCTTCGGATCGTCTTCGACCTGGATGCCGCGGCTGTCGTAATTGTTGCTGAGCGGCAGGATGTTGACCGCGCCCGCGGCGACGACACCGGGCAGATTCTTCACGCGCTCCTCGAGCCGCTGATAGAACGGCATCTGCGTGCCTTCTTCATATCGCGCGGTCGGCAGCGAGACTTCCATCGACAGCACCTTGTCGGCGACGAAACCTGGATTCACTTCCTCGAGCTGCCACAAGCTGCGAATCAAAAGGCCGGCGCCGACGAGCAATACGACTGAGATCGCAACTTCAGCGACGATCAGAACTTCGCGCGCGCCTTTGCCCACGGCCGCACCTTGCTGCTTGCCGCCATCTTTCAGCGCGTCATTCAAATCCTGTTTTGAGAGGTGCAACGCTGGTATCAATCCAAACACGACGCTCGTGATGAGCGATGCGATCAGTGCGAACGCGAGCGCTGCGCCATCGAGATGGATTTGATCGGCACGCGCCATTCCGGTTGATGCCAGCGCCGTCAACGCCCGCGTCGCCCAGAACGCGATCAACAAGCCGCCGGCCGCGCCGATCGTGCTGAGCGCAACGCTCTCGGTCAGCATCTGCCTGATCAACTGTCGTCGATCGGCGCCGATCGCCGCGCGCAATGCGAGCTCCCGTAATCGACCGGTGCCGCGCGCCAGCAACAGGTTCGCGACGTTCGCGCATGCGACGAGCAGCACGAGACCGACCGCGGCAGACAGCAATGTGATCACCGGACGGGAATCGCCGACCATCGACTCGAGTAGCGATTTGACGACGACGCCGTGGTCGATGTTGCTGACGGGATATTGCGTCTCGAGCCGCGCCGCGATCGCTTCGAATTCGGCGCGCGCCTGTTCGATCGTCACGCCCTCCTTCAATCGCGCGACCGCGCGAATGAAATGGCCGCCGCGATTTGGATTCGCGGTCTCGAATCCGTAGGGCGCGAAGACATCTGCCGGCCGTTCGGGATTCGGCTCGAGATGCCGATAGCTCGCGGGCAGCACGCCGATCACAGTCGCGGGAGCCGCATTTACTGTGATCGTCTTGCCGACGATCGAAGGATCAGCGCCAAAACGTCGTCGCCAGAATCCGTCACTTAGGAGCACGACCGTCGGCGCCGTCGGTGTGTCTTCTTCCGGCGTGAAGACTCGTCCGAGTGCGGGCTGCACCTTCAGCGTCGGAAAAAATCCCGCGGTGACGTTGACCGCGCCAACGCGCTCGGCTTCGCCTTGCCCTCCACCGATCGTCATCAAGCCCACCCAGCCATTGGCGCCGGCCTGCTCGATCGTCTTCGCGTCGCGGGCGAAATCCATGAAGTCCGCCGGCGACAGATTGTCGCTGGTCCCATCCTTCTTGCTGAAGCCGCTGATCTTGATCAGGCGATCCGCGTCCGTGAACTCGAGCGGCCGCAGCAGCACCGCCTGCACCACGCTGAAGATCGCCGTCGTCGCGCCGATGCCGAGCGACAGCGTGATCACGGCGATGGCGGTAAAGCCGGGTCGCTTCATGAATGAGCGAAATGCGTAGCGAAGGTCCTGGATGAACATCGCCAGCTTTGACGGCCTGGCTATCTGGAGGGTTGTCGGGAGTTTACCCGCCGTAGCTTTAGCGAAGGCCGGCTATGCGTTCCGGCCGCGAGACCTCGATAACCCGGAATTGCGGCGTTTCGAGCAAAGGTGTGACGGGCACACCGTCCTCTTCGATCGCCTTCGGCAACCACGAGCGCGAATTACCGATGGGGTAATCCTTGAAGATGTCGACGATCAGGATGCGATTCGGCAGCGTGCCGTCCGCGTTCGCGTCGAAGACTTCAGAGGGACGAAGCACCGCGGGCACGCCGGTGTAAACGCCGGTCACGGGTCCATCGCCTTTCTTGACGATGAATCGTTCGCGAACGTAATCATCGAGAGCGAGCCAGCGATCGATGCGGCCGATCAGCATCATGCAACCGAGCTCGTCGGTGCAGACGACGCGATCGTTCGGTTGCAGGCTGTTTTTGATTTGATCGATGCCTTCAGCGACGATCGTCGGGCGCGCGACCGCAAAGGGTTTATCGATGAAACGATCGGCGAGCACGAAGATCAACACGATCACGACGGCGAAAACCCGCGTCGATGTTGGCGTTTCGTAATCGGGGTCGAGCAACAGATCGCCCTCGTCTTCTTTGACGATCGGTAGCACCATCACATCGACGGCGATTGCCATCAGCATGAATGCGGTTGGCAGCAGCAGGTAGTTGGTCGTGATGCCCGACTCGATCACGCCAAACCACAGCACCCAGCCAATCCACAGCGCGTGCAAGCCGCGCTCGAAGCGTGTCCAACGCGGTATCCAATCGCCGCGCAGCACCCGCACCAGCAGCATCGACATCGCGATGAAGAGTGTGAGCGGCGTGGTTCGTGCGATATGCCACAGCATGTCGAGCGGATATCGGGATCCGTCGACGGCGACGCTCGTGATCAACTCGCGGTTGAGCGGCACGGTGTTGCTCGCTTGAGCGACGGAGAACGCAAAGATCGCGGCAGAGATCGAGAGCGCGATCACCGACATTTTCCACGCGCGCTGCGGTGCGATCAGCCATCCAATCACCATCACGACGATCGGAATCATGAACTGACGATCGCCGGGCCGTTCGAAGAGATTCAGCACCTGCCACAGGAAGAATCGCCGCACCATCGTGTTGCCGTCGGCCGGCGACAGCCAATGCAGCGCGATGAGCAGGAGTTGTCCGAGCAGTAAGCCGGTGACGATCGCGACGGTGGCGCGAATCCATTGCTTCGCATTCGCGCGATCGACGAGCAGGCAGATGAGCGGGATGGCTGCCATCGTGAATGCGAGCTCGTGAGTGAGTCGCGCGAGGATCGCGATGACAAAGACTGCAACAACATTTTGAAGAGACAGCAATGCTGCGAGATAGAGAACGAAGAACGGCGCGTAGAATCGCGCGGTCGTCGCCGTCGCCCAGAATGGAATTGATGTCGCAACCAGGGCGCTCGCGAGAACGCCCGCGCTCGCGTTGTGAATGCGCTTCACCAGCTTGAAGACGAGCCACAACGCCAACATTGCGCACACGAAGCTGACGGCGCGATACGCGGGCAGTTCGGAGCCGGTGATCGCGTGCGCGAGCCAGCTCACATACGAGTAGAGAATGCCGCGATCGTAGAGGAGGCCTGAGGGAAGAAGCGGAAGACCGTGCTCGGCAATGCCGCGCACGGCCATGACGGTGAACTCTTCGTCGGGTGAGTACCCAGGTCTCACGCGACCGTGATGCGCTTGTCCGAGTAGACGTCCTGGATCGCGTTGAGCAGCGCCGCGCCTTCTTTCATCGGGCGCTGAAACGCCTTACGACCGGAGATCAAACCCATGCCGCCGGCGCGCTTGTTGATCACCGACGTCTTGATCGCTTCCTTCAGGTCGCTGTCACCAGACGAGGCGCCGCCGGAGTTGATCAATCCCGCGCGACCCATGTAGCAGTTCGCGAGCTGATAGCGCGTCAGGTCGATCGGATGATCGCTCGACAGATTCGAATAGACACGCTTGTCGGTCTTGCCGAAGTTGACCGCGGTGTAGCCGCCGTTGGTCTCGGGCAGCTTCTGCTTGATGATGTCGGCCTCGATCGTGACGCCGAGATGATTCGCCTGGCCGGTGAGATCCGCGGCGAGATGGTAGTCCTTGTCCTTCGTCTTGAACGCGGGGTTGCGCAGGTAGCACCACAGCACGGTGAACATGCCGAGGTCGTGCGCCTGCGAGAACATCTCGGTCACTTCCTGCAGCTGCCGCTTCGATTCTTCCGATCCGAAATAAATCGTCGCGCCGACGCCGGCCGCGCCCATGTCGAACGCCTGCTTCATGTTCGCGAAGCGGATCTGATCGTAGCTGTTCGGATACGAAAGAAATTCGTTGTGATTGAACTTGAGGATGAACGGAATCTTGTGCGCGTACTTGCGCGCGCACATGCCGAGTACGCCGAGCGTCGATGCGACCGCGTTGCAGCCGCCTTCGATCGCGAGCTTGACGATGTTTTCGGGGTCGAAGTAGATCGGGTTCGGCGCGAACGATGCGCCGGCTGAGTGCTCGATGCCCTGATCGACCGGAAGGATCGAGACGTAGCCGGTGCCGCCGAGGCGGCCGTGATCGAACAGCGATTGCAGCCTGCCGAGCACCGCGATCGGGCGATTCGACTGCCCGTGAATGCGCTCGACGAAATCGGGGCCGGGCAGATGCAGCGATTCCTTCGCGATGGTCTTGCACTGGTGCTGCAGCAGTCCGGCAGCTTCCGATCCAAGGATCTCTTCGACGCTGGCCATATCTCTTTTACTTTATCACCGGGAACTGGAGCTGCTCCACGACCGCGCTGGTCAGGGCGGCGTCGATCATCGTGTCGACCGGCAGCGTCAATTCGGCCTGGTCGATGGTGTACCGCTTGGCGTGCGTTTCGGGATGGCGCGGGGTGAACAGCGTGCACGAATCCTGATCCGGAACGATCGAGATATCGAAGGTGCCGAGCCGCTGCGCCTGCGCGATGATCTCCTCTTTATCCATGCCGACGAGTGGGCGCAGGATCGTCATGCGGCTCGCTAAATCGATCGTCGTCATGTTGTCGAGCGTTTGCGATGCGACCTGTCCAATCACGTCGCCCGTGACCAGCGCCCGCGCGCGCACGTCGAATGCGATCCGCTGCGCGATGCGCAACATCATGCGTCGATAGACGATCACGCGCAGATCGCCCGGCACGCTCAGCGTGATCTGCCGCTGCAGCTCGCCAAACGGCACGAGATATAACTTCGTGCGCAGTTGATAACGCGTCAACACTTCAGCGAGCTGCCTGACTTTTTCCTGCGAGACGTTCGACAGAAACGGCGCGCTGTGAAAGTGCACGAGCGTGACGTTGCAGCCGCGCCGCATCATGCGCCACGCCGCGACCGGCGAATCGATGCCACCGGACATCAGCGCGACGAGGCGTCCACCGGTGCCGATCGGCAATCCACCGGGGCCTTGCTCGCGACCCATGTAGCAAAACGCCGCGCCCGGAACGATTTCGACGCGGATCACGAGATCGGCGTGATCGAGATCCACTTTCCATCCGCGCGCGTGCCAGACCTTCGAGCCGAGATCGCGTGCGAGATCCGGTGACGGCGTCGCGAATTTCTGATCGGCGCGGCGAACGAGGACGCGAAACGACTGCGCCGATTCCTTCGGCGGCAATCGCTCGACGATCGCGTTGGCCATGCCGTCGAAGTCGAGCGGCACGCGGGTCGCGACCGCGTAGTTGGCGATGCCGAAGATGCGCTTGAGACGATCGACGGCCTCGGGCACGCATTCGTCTTGCGGCAGCACGATCTCGATGCGTCCGATCGGCGTGCGCACTTCTTTGACGTGCAGACCCGCCAGCGCACCATGGATGTTGCGCACGAGCCGCCCGACAAACCACGTGCGGTTTTTTCCCTTGAGCGCGATTTCCGAGTAGTGAACGAGGATTGATGTCACGCGTGTCCGCCTTCGCTCGCGTGATACCCGGCGAGCTTCGGCGAGATGGCGGCGCTGCGGCCTTCGGCCGCTAGCGCCGCCACCTTTCCAGAGATCACCGCGGACTCAATCGTCGCGGGCAATCCCGTCTCGATCCAATCGCCCGCGAGCAACAAACCCTCGATCGCGGTGCGCGTTTGCGGACGCGGCGGCGCATCGGCCGCGAGTGAGAATGTCGATCGCTTCTCCCTCACCGAGACGGATTTCTTCAGCTGCGCGCTGCGGGCTTCGGGCAGCGCGTCGCGCACTTCCGCGAGCGCGATCGCCGTCAATTCATCATTGGTCTTTGCGACGATCGTCTCCGCGCCGCTCGAAATCAACGACAGGTGTGAGGCGGCGCCGCCGACCAGCGCGCGTCGATCGAACACCCATTGAAAGTTGCGGCCGGGCAGACCGACCAGCGGCTCCTGCATCACCGCCCTATCGAACCACAGGTTGACGGTGACGATCGGCAGGCTCGCGAGATTGGTCGCGTTCTGAATCGTTTGCGCGAGAGCGGGCGGCGCGTCATCGAACAACGCATGAAACGCGTGCCACGGCACCGTGGGGATGACGATCGGCGCTTCGATGATCTGATCGCGCACGCGTACTCCACGAACGCGATCGTTCTCGATCACGATCCGTGCCGGAGAATTGACGCGGACTTCGCCACCGCGCTGCTCGATCCACGCGCGCGCGGGCTCGGCATACATCTCATCGAGCGGCACCGCGGGCAACACGAGCGCGGCAGCGGCGGGATCATCACCGAACACACGCTGTAACACGCCAACGAAATGTCGCGCCTCGGCTTGATCGATGGACTGATTCAAAGCAGCGAGCGCTAGCGGTTCCCAAAATAATTCGAGCAATCGAGGCGCTTGTCCGTAACTGATCAACCACTGCCGGACCGTTTGGGGTCCATCATTGGAGCATCCGGCTTTAGCCGGATTGTTGGCGGCACCAAGCAACCGACCAATCCTCAACACGGACAGACGTTCAGACCAGCTCAATGCATCCCACGCGAGAATGCCGGCGAGGAAATTGAGCGGCGACGGCAGCGCGGGCAACGACAGGACACTGTGACGACCTTGCCGATCGATCATCGATAGCTTCAGACCTGTTTGCCACTTCACGCGATCGCTCGCGCCGATGCGATCGAGGAACAACAACGTCTCGGTGTAGCAACCCATCAGGATGTGTTGACCGTTATCAACACGCTCGCCGGTTTCGGGATCCGTGAACGCAGTCGCGCGTCCGCCAAGGCCCGGCCTCGCTTCGAGGACCAGGACCTTCGCGCCGTGTTCGGCCAACTCAGTCGCCGCGCTGAATCCCGCGCAGCCGGCGCCTATGACGATCGCGTCAATTGCCATCCAAATGCCGAGAGCTGCGACATCGCCCAGATCTGCAGCGCGATGCGCGCGCGCACGAGCTTCGGCACGCGGACGCGTTCGGTGAACACGTCGTAACCGCGTCGCTCGATGCGCTGAAGGATTTCGAAATAGATGCCGCCCATGATCTCGGCGGCGACGAGCTTGCGCGTTTCGCCGTGCGGCATCGCCTGTTGCGCGGCGGCAAAGAACTGCCGCGCGCGTTGCGATTCGAACGCGAGCAGTTTGCGAACCGGATCGGTCATGCGTCCGTCGGCGAGCATCTGCTCGGTGACACCGAAGCGCGCCAGATCGTCCTGCGGCAGATAGACGCGGCCCTGCGCGAGATCCGCCTTGATGTCGCGAATGATGTTGGTGAGCTGGAGCGCGAGCCCGAGATTGAATGCGTATTCGCGCGAGCGTGAATCGCGGCAGCCGAAGATCTCGATGCACATCACCCCGACGGCCGACGCGACGCGGCGGCAATAGTCAACGAGCTCTTCGATCGATTGATATCGCGATCGCTGCAGATCCATTTCAACGCCGTCGACAAGATCGTCGAACGGCTGCCGCGACAATGAGAACGCTGATGCAAATGGTTTCAGCTCGCGGCCCTGCGGCGTCAGCGGCGCGTCCGACCCAAACACGCGCGCAACTTCCGCGCGCCAGTTCACAACCTCCGCGGCGGCGACGGTTTTATCGCTCGCCTCATCCACCGCGTCGTCAACCGCACGGCAGAAATCCCATACGGCGCCGATCGCGCGACGCTGGTCGGCGGGCAGGACTAGGAACGAGTAGGAGAAGGAGGTGTCGCGCGCCACAGGAGCGTTCCACACGCTATCACTAATGCGTCGGAGGAACCGAGCGACGGCCGCGAACGGAACACGTCGTAACCCGAGCGATCGAGGCGATCGAGGATGCGCGTGCCGCCAAGCCACGTGGCGCGCAGCTCGTAGCGCAGCCGTCCGGTGACCGCATCGCACACGTAGCGCCCCTCTTCGAACAGCGAGCGCGTCCGCGCGCTGCATTCGGCGATCGCCGCGGTCCACGGCTCGGTCATGCCCTGGTGATTCAATTGATCAGGATTGGCGCCGCGCGGCGCCCAGATCTCTTCCGGCACGTAGAGTCGTCCGCGCGACCAGTCGATCGCGAGGTCCTGCCAGAAATTCGTCAGCTGCAACGCGGTGCAGACCGCATCAGAAGATCGATCGATCCGATCGTCGCGATAGCCGCTCAATCGCAACACCAGACGTCCGACTGGATTCGCCGATCGCCGGCAGTAATCAAGCACCGCCGCCCACGTCTCATATCTCGTCGTCGTCACATCCTGCGTGAAGGCGTCGAGCAGATCGTCGAAGAGCGAAATCGGTAGATTGAACTGCTCGATCGTGTGATGCAACGCAACGAACTCGGGGAGAACGTCACGCGGATCGTGGAGTCGACGCCGCCACTGCTGGAGCAGGCGCAATCGCTCTGCGACTTCGTAACCAGGCTCGTCGGCGTAGTCATCGGCAATGCGCGCGAATGCGTAAATCGCAGCGATGTGCGGGCGCAATTCCTTCGGCAGCAGCTTCGACGCAACCGGAAAATTTTCGTAATGCGATTGCGCGAGGCGCAGACACTTCGCGTAGGCGTGATCGAGTTCTGCGTTCACCAGGGAGTTTCAGGAGAATTCGCGCGATGGTTGGCCGCTCGCGCCATCGTGAATAGCAGATCGGAAAGTCGATTGACGTAAATAATCACGACCGGTTCGACCGCATCCTTGCCGAGCGACAAGATCGCGCGTTCGGCGCGGCGGCAGACGGTGCGCGCGAGATGCAGCGATGCGCCGCCGGCCGATCCGTCAGACAGAATGAAATGGCGCAGCGGCGGAATCTCGGTGTCGAGCTTGTCGATCCATCCTTCGAGCCGCGCGATGCTGTCGTCGTTGATCACGATCTTCTCGACGCGCTTGGCGATCTTGTGCGACGGATCGGCAAGCCGCGCGCCGAGCGCGAACAGATCGCGCTGCAATGACACGCACACCTCATCGAGATCCGCGGGCAATCCAGCCGCGCGCGCGACACCAAGACACGCCTGCAGCTCGTCGACGTCGCCATAGGCGACGACGCGCGGATCGGTCTTGCTGACGCGCGTGCCGTCGAACAGGCTGGTGTCGCCGCTGTCGCCGGTCTTTGTGTAGATTTTCACTGTTAGGATTATAAGTGTTGGCCACTCGTACTCGCTCACTTCCAACGCCGCTGCTGCGTCAACGGTTTCGGCGCAACCTGCTCGCCTGGTATCGCAAGAACGGACGCGACCTGCCATGGCGCAACACCGACGATCCGTATCACATCCTCGTCTCCGAGATCATGCTGCAGCAGACGCAGGTCGATCGCGTGCTGCCGAAGTATCACGAATGGCTCGGCAAATATCCGAGCTTCTCAGTGCTCGCCGAAGCATCACCCGCGGAAGTCGCGCAAACGTGGCGGCCGCTCGGCTACAACATCCGCCCGAAGCGGCTGCAGTCGATCGCGCAGCAGGCGGTCGAGAAATATGACGGCAAGCTGCCAAGCGATCACGAGACGCTGCTGTCATTCAAGGGCATCGGCGAATACACCGCCGGCGCGATCCGGTCGTTCGCGTTCCGCGAGCGCGCCGCGATCCTCGACACCAACGTCGCTCGCGTGCTGTATCGAATTTTTGTCGGCAAGGGCGATCCCAAAGCGCACGCGATGAAAAAACATCTGTGGGCGGTATCGGCGGCAGTGCTGCCGCACAAGCACGTCTTCGACTTCAACCAGGCGCTGATGGATTTCGGCGCAACGCTTTGCAGTGCGCGCAAACCGAAGTGCGCTACGTGCTCTATGACGAGCTTTTGCCGCTCCGTCGCTCGATAAGCTGCGATATGAGATCGCGATCGGCTTCAGGAAACGGCAACGAGGCGAGCTCGTCGCGATTCACCCATCGCATCTCCTGACCCATCATCGGCTTCGCGACGCCTTCGAGCTCGCATCGATAGAAATACAACTCGACGGTTTTTTCCGGATACGCGTGCGTGACGGTGTGCATCAATTCGCCGACGTGCGCGAGCGCGTCGAGCTCTTCGAAGATTTCTCGACGCAGCGCTTCCGCGTGCGTTTCGCTGTGATGAACTTTCCCGCCGGGAAATTCCCAATGACCGGCGAGATGAGTGCCATCAAGACGTAACGTCAACAGAAACGCGTCGTCGCGTTCGATGACTGCTGCGACGACGACGATCGGTGTCATTTCGGTGCTGACGATCCAACCGGCACCGGTTGAATCCACGCCATCTTGCCGTTCGATTCGTAAACCTTCGCGCGCACGTACGATTCGTCGCCTTTGAACGAATACGTTGACGGGCTCGTGGTCGCTTCGCTCAATACTCTGCCCTGCTTGCCGATGAATTCGATTCGATACTTGCTCTGCGCTTCGGTCTTGATCGCGATCGTCATCGACGACGCCGTTGTCGTGATCGATTGCAGCTCGACTCCGGTCGATGAATAGAAATCACCGCGCTCGAGCGCCTCGACGAGCGCGCGCGATTCGAGCCGCGGCGCCCGCACATACACCCAGCCTTGTCCGGGCCTCGGCGCGGTCTTATCTTCCGGACGCTTGAAGTAATGCGCATCGTCAACGGCTATGCCGTAAAGAAGCTTGCCGCTCGACAACATGCGATCCCACACTTCTTCGAGGCCGGGAACGCCGCCGCCGCCGAAATTGTTGACGAGCGGATGACCGTTGAACACTTCGAACAACTTCGTCCGCTGCAGCTGCAACAACTCGTCGGCGGAAATCGCCCAGCCGTAATTCGGATGATTCACGCTCGGCACCGCGCCGGCGCCGCGGACCGCGTCGATCATCTTCTGCGCCATGTCGAGCACTGACGATCCACCGGTCAGCTTGATGAATTCCTTCGGCGCGAAGCCGTTGATGTGGATTGGCTTGTTACCGAATCGATCGGTGAGCTCCTCACCTTTCATGACGATGAACTGATCGTCGGCGCCGTGTAGCGCATTCAATCCATCGACATTGGTCAGGTAGTTGTGATCGGTGAGCGTGACGAAGTTGTAGCCATGCTCGCGATACCACTTCACGACATCGTCTGGAGTGGAATCACCGTCACTGTTTACGGTGTGCGTGTGGAGGTTGCCCTTGTAAAAAACCTGTGGGCCTTGAGTTTGCGACTCGGGCCTTGCTGTTCCAAACGCAATCACAAGAACAGCGGCAGCGATCCCGAGACGCCATAACGTCAATCGACTCACTTGACCACCGCCTTGATCGGCGCATCTTTCCACACGATCGTCAGCTCTGTCCCGCTCGCCGTGAAATCGCGATGCACGTAACCGAGGCCGACGACGCGATTCACTCCCGGTGAAAAGGCGGCGCTCGTCACCTTGCCGATTTCCTTATTGAAAGAGCTGATCGTTGCATCGGGAAGCGGCACCAATTGTGCGGACTCATCGGCGATCCATTGAACTAGCTTCTTCGCAACGCGGCCGCCGCCACGAGTCGTGACGCGCACGATGATCTCCTGGCCGACGTAGCAGCCTTTCGTGAACGAGATCGCGCGATCCTCGATGCCCGCTTCGAGCGGAATCGTCTCCTCGCTCATGTCGGCGAGAAAGCGCGGCACGCCGCGCTCGATGCGAATCACTTCGAATGTGTCGATGTCGACGGCAGGCAGGTCACTGTATTCGTGCGGCAGCGTCTCACCAATCACGGTTGCGAAATCATCGCTGCTGATGATCGTCCACACCGCGAGGTGCGCGCTCTCGTCGGTGACCTGGACGTCTTCGGAAAAGATCAATCCATCGAGCCGGTCGCGAAGCGACGCAGCGATGGGCGCGGGAACATCGAGCAGGATGCGATCGCCGTTCGCGACGACGTTCATGTCGCTGATCATTCGTCCCTGCGGCGTCAGGTAGGCCGAGTAACGCGTCTCGCCATCTTTCAGGTTTTCGACGTCATTAGTCAGCAGGCCCTGCAACCAGGTTGCGCGATCCGCGCCGGTAACGGCCAGAACGCCACGATCGAGTCGCCGGACGACGCCGCCGCGCGCGGTTGCAGCTTTGTAGCTCTCAAGGGAAAACATGTTCTAAGCTGATTGATTGTGACCCAAATGATTAGACGCCTTTGGACGCCCGCGATTTCGCTGGTTTTGATGGCGCTGGCGTCAGTGCCGTCATCGGCGCAGACCCCGCCGCCGCTGCCGGCCGCGGAGAACGGTACCCAGTATCTCGTATTCGTGCGCTCGCAGCCGGTCGGACGCGAAGAAGTGATCGTGTTGAAGATGGCCGATGGCTGGGTCGTGCGCGGTACCAGCCGGCTCGGGCAGCCGATCGACATCACGACGCGCGTCGCCGAAGTTGATTACGACGCGCAGTGGCGTCCCAAGTCGCTGATCATCGACGGCATCGTGCGTGGACAGGACGTCACGCTGAAGACGACGTTCGACGGCACGAAGGCGAACAACGTGTTGACGGTGCAAGGCGCGCCGCAAGCGAAGTCGGACAATGTGTCCGCGGATCCGATCGTGCTGCCGAATACTTTTCTTGGCGCATACGCCGGCCTCGCTCGTCGTCTGCAGGGAAAGACGGTCGGCTCCGAAATGCGCGCTTACATTGCGCCGCAGGCGGAAGTGACGATTCGGATCACATCGGCAGCGTCGGAGAAGATCGAGACGCCAAAGGGCGTGATCAACGCGAATCGCTACTCACTCACAGTGAACAGTCCGCCGCCCGCCGGTGATCTCGCGATCAATCTGTGGGCCGATCAGGAGGGCAACCTGCTGCGCATGAACATCCCCGCGCAGATGATCGAGATGGCGCGTGAAGACATCGCATCGGCAGCGGCGCGCACCGTTGCGTTCTCGGTGCCGGGCGATGAAGCGGTCACGATTCCAAGCATCGGCTTCAACATCGCGGCGACGATCACGCGGCCAAAGTCGTCGACGAATGCGCCCGCGGTAATTCTGATCGGCGGATCGGGACCGACGGATCGTGATGAGACCGTCGCGGGCATTCCGGTGTTCGGACAGATCGCGCGCGATCTCGTCAACGCAGGATTCGCGGTCGTTCGCTACGACAAGCGCGGCGTCGGGCAAAGCGGCGGCCGCGCCGAGTCGGTGACGATCGCCGACTACGCCGAAGATGCGCGACAGGTGTTGCAGTGGGTCGAGAAGCAGAAGGGCATCAACAAAGATCGCATCGCGCTCGTCGGTCATAGCGAAGGCGCGCTCGTCTCGATGCTGCTCGCCGGCCGCGAGCGCGGGAAGGTTGCGGCGATGGTGCTGATCGCGGGGCCGTCGACGAGCGGCAACGAGATCGTGCTCGAGCAGCAGAAGCTCGTGCTGTCGAAGATGCCGATCGATGATGCGCAGCGCGCCGAGAAAAGTGCGCTGCAGGAAAGGATCAACCAGGCCGTGATCAAGGGCACCGGCTGGGGCGACATTCCCGAAGCGGCGCGCCGCCTCGCAGATACGCCGTGGTTCTACAGCTTCTTGACGTTCGATCCGGCAAAGGCGATCGCCGACACGCGCGCACCGGTGTTGATCGTCCAGGGTGAGCTCGACACGCAAGTGCAGCCGTATCACGCCGACAAGCTCGCCGAGCTGGCGCGCGCGCGAAAGGGCGACAAGGTCGCCGTCGAAGTCGTGAAAGTGCCGGGCATCAATCACCTCCTCGTGCCGGCGAAGACCGGTGATGTGTCCGAGTACAACACGCTCGGTCCGGATGCGAAAGTCTCGCCGCAAGTCACATCCGCGATCGCAAACTTCCTGACGAAAGTCATGCAGGAGTGAGCTCGAGCGCACTACTAATCCGCGTTACCGGTCACGATCGCCCCGGCGTCACTCACGCACTGACCTCGATTCTCGCGCGCTATGGCGTGCGCGTGCTCGACATCGGCCAGGCGGTCATTCACGACGGTCTTGCATTCGGCATTCTGATCGAGCTGCCCGAAGCGCTTCGCTCATCGGCGATGCTGACGGATCTGCTGCTCGAATCGCATCGGCTCGGCGTCGAAGTGCAATTCTCGGCGTCATCGTCTGCGGAGTACGACGCCTGGGTTGCGTCGCAATCGCGCCAGCGTTTCATCATCACGCTGCTTGGCCCGGCGATCACCGCGACGCACATCGCCGAGGTGTCGGGCATCATGGCCGGCGCCGGACTGAACATCGATCGCATCGATCGCCTGTCATCGCGTATTCCGCTCGTCGCCGATGATTCGCAGCAACGCTTCTGCGTCGAGCTGACCGCGACCTCGTCTACACCGCAAGATGTCGACGAGGATCGCGTCCGCACCGAGCTCGCGCGCATGACCGATGATGGCGACATCGACGTCGCGTTCCAGCACGATTCGATCTTCCGCCGCAACCGCAGACTGGTCGCGTTCGACATGGACTCGACGCTGATTCAAGGCGAAGTGATCGACGAGCTCGCGCGTCATGCGGGACAGGGCGAAGCCGTTGCCGCGATCACCGAAAGCGCGATGCGCGGTGAGATCGATTTCCAGCAGTCATTCCGCCGCCGCGTCGCGTTGTTGAAAGGTCTACCGGAGGCCGCGCTGCAGCGCGTGATCGAAGAGATCCCGATGACCGACGGCGCCGAGCGACTCGTCAGCACGCTGCGGCGGCTCGGCTACAAGACCGCGATCCTTTCGGGCGGCTTCACTTTCTTCGGCCGTGTCCTGCAGCAGCGGCTCGGCATCGATCATCTCCATGCGAACGTCCTCGACATTCGCGATGGCGTCGTCACCGGCGAAGTGATTCCGCCGATCGTCGACGGCGCGCGTAAAGCGGCGATGCTGACGGAGATCGCGGCGAAGGAAGGCCTCAGCCTCGAACAGTGCATCGCGGTTGGCGACGGCGCGAACGATCTACCGATGCTGCGCCTCGCCGGCCTTGGCATCGCGTTTCGAGCGAAGCCGGTCGTGCGCTCGAGCGCACGACAATCGATCTCGGCGATGGGCCTCGACGGAATTCTTTACCTGATCGGCGTCCGCGATCGCGACATCGATTAATTCCTGTCTCCCGACGCGTTTTCCATTTCCCGACGGTCGCTTTCCGCATCCCGAATTTCCTGCCACATCCCGTCGACTCGATCGCGCAACTGCGTAGCGCTCGCGTTATAGTCCGCGTCCTCATCGAACGACATCGGCTTGCCGATCACGATGTCGACGTGATGTCCGCTCCACGGCCACACCACGCTCCAGTTGATGCCGCGATTGCGCGGCCACAACTCGAACACGCCGTTGATCGCTACCGGCACGATCGGCACGCGCATGTGCTGCGAGAGAATCAGCGCGCCTTTCTTGAATTTCTTGACCGTGCCGTCGATCGATCGCTCGCCTTCGGGGAACAACACCAGCACCTTGCCGTGCTGCAGACCGAACGCGCCGGCTTTCATCGCGGGGATGAGATTCGAATCCGGATCGACGGGAACCAGGTTCGCCATTCGCGCAAACCATCGCGTGAACGGCGTCTCGAAGTACTCAACAGCGCCGACGAAGAAGAATCGCTTGAACACGCGATATGGAAGCGTGCTGCACATCAGAAATGGATCGAGATAGCTCTGGTGATTCGGGCTGATGATGTAGGCGCCACTCGCCGGAAGATTCTCGACGCCCTTCACACGCACGCGCGCGAGCAACGGCCGCAGCAACTGGCCGAGGACGAAGATCACCGGCGCTGCGATCGGGCGATCCTCCAGCAACCCGCTCAATACCGGATCGTTGTCAGGCGGCAGATCCTTGAAGATCACCGGCCACGACTGCGCCGCTTCGTTCGAAACGCGAACTTCACCTGACTGAAGCGCGTCGACCAACTGGCGCACCGTAAATATTTCAGACGCCTTCTGCTGCGGCACCTTGATCTGAAATCGCTGCTCCAACTCCGTCAGCAGCTCGACGCGCTCCATCGAATCGAGGCCGAGATCGAGCTCGAGATTCGCATCGGGAGAAAGACGCGATCCTTCCTTCGCGCGCGCCTTGATCACATCGATCGCCGGCGCGGCCTGCTCCGATTCCATCCACGCGCGATCTTCCGCCGACATCTCTGGCACGGCATCGGACGCCGCGCTGCGTTGCCGCTCGCGAACGCGCTTCTCGATCTCATGCCGCTTGATCTTCTGCGTCGTCGTCCGCGGCAGCGGCTCGAACCAGATCT
>JADMIO011718019.1_pt1 | contig 26680 bp, 23 predicted proteins | sample 8958161 | NCBI WGS metagenome assembly JADMIO01 (sample SAMN16585339, study PRJNA669376) | soil metagenome | isolation source: Crop rotation soil | place: USA: Cullars Rotation, Alabama | collected 2011 | reverse complement strand
CGCGACAACTTGTCCACGTGGAATTCTAAGCTTAGGATCCCAATGTGCTGGAAAGGTTTTGCCGCGACCTCTGGCGAGACGATGCGGACCGCGGGCTGGCTGCTCGATTGCGGAGCCCAGCCGCACAGCGTCTATCGCGAACTTTACGAACGGGCGTCGCTGGCACGAATTCGGCTGGCCGGTCGCGTACTCAGCCGTGTTACGCTCGATTGCGAAGGACAACTGGCCTACACGTCGGTGCCGTGGTCCGACTTCGAAGAGCTGGGTGCGTTGTCGTCTGATACCGAAGACCTGGTGAACGAAGGACTGAAGATCGCGGGAACGCTCGCCGCGTTCATCGCCATTGAACAGGGCAACCGGCAGGTGAAGGTCAGCTTCCGCAGCCGCACCGAGGTCGATGTCGCGCGGATTGCAGAGCAGTTTGGCGGCGGCGGTCACAAGCAGGCGGCCGGCGCGACCTTGCCCGGCCCGTTGAAGCACGCCGTTCAGCAGGCGCTCGAGGCGATGAAATCGGCCCTTGCAAGTCGCACGCCCGCTACGTCACAATCGACAGCGCCTGCCACGTAATCCTGCCTCAACCCAGCCGCGATATGCCACATGCTTGCCGCTGAGCGGTAACTTCCGCGCCGAACGCTGATTGAAGCGTGGCATCTCCGGTGGACCGCTCACCGCAAGCGTCCTTTGGATCGTTTCCCATGAACACCAAGCCGCTCGATCCGGCCCCGGCGTTGCCTCCGCCGCGACGCAGTTTTCTTTATCAGGCCAGCGCCTTGATCGTAAGCCTGATCGTGGGACTCTCTCCCGTGGCGGCTGGATTGGCGTTCTTCGCCGATCCGCTCTTGCGACGCCGACCGACCATGAAGGGTGCGTCTTCGGATGGATTTCTGCCGGTCGCGAAAAAATCGGAATTGCCGGTCGACGGCACACCCGTGCGGTTCGCCCTGCTCGCCGACAAGGTCGATGCCTGGAACGTCTTTCCGCACCAGACCATTGGCACGGTGTACCTGCGTCTGATCAATGACCAGGTGATTGCGTTCAACGACGTCTGTCCGCACCTGGGCTGCAAGATCGATTACAAACCGGCCACGAAATCATTCTTCTGCCCATGCCATGCGAGTGCGTTCAATCTCGATGGCGAAAAGACGAACCCCATTCCGCCACGGGGCATGGACACGCTCGAGGTGCGCATCGATGACGGCGGGCAGGTCTGGGTGAAGTACATCAACTTCCAACGCGGCAAAGCCGAAAAGGTTCCCGTATGATTCGGGCACTGAGCGACTGGCTCGACAGCCGCACGGGCTATCGCGCCCTGGTCTACGATGCGCTGTACGAGCCCATTCCGGGCGGTGCGAAGTGGCGCTACGTCTGGGGCAGCACACTGACATTCGTCTTTGTCGTGCAGCTCATCACCGGCACCTTCCTGTGGACCGCTTACAGTCCCAGTACGCTCACGGCCTGGGAAAGCGTCTATTTCATTCAGAATGAAATGTCGTTCGGCTGGCTGGTCCGCGGCATTCACCACTTCGCCGCGCAGGCGATGATGATTTTGCTCGGCCTGCATTTTCTGCAGGTAGTGATCGATGGCGCATACAAGGCGCCGCGCGAGATCAACTTCTGGCTGGGTCTGGTTCTGATGCAGATTGTGCTCGGGCTCGCGCTCACGGGATATCTGCTGCCCTGGGACCAGAAGGGCTATTACGCGACGCAGGTGGCCACGAACATCGCCAGCGTGACGCCGTATGTCGGGCCATATATTCAGCAGCTTGCCCAGGGGGGAACCAGTTACGGCCATCAGACGCTGACACGGTTTTTTGCGCTCCATGCTGGTGTATTACCGGGGCTGCTGGTCGTCTTCCTGGCCCTGCACATTTATGTGTTTCGCAGACATGGCATCACGGTCCCGAAGAAGGCGCAAGGACAACCAATTGCACCGTTCTGGCCGGACCAGGTGCTGAAGGACGCGGTGGCGTGCCTGGCCGTGTTTGCGACGATTCTCTATTTCGTGCGCACACAGGGCGCTGAGCTGGCAGGTCCCGCCGATCCTGCCGAAGCATATTCTGCCGCGCGACCGGAATGGTACTTTCTGTTTCTGTTTCGGTTCCTGAAGTACGAATGGGTCGAGCATTACGGGCTTGCGTTTGGGGCCATCTACGCCCCGGGTGCGATTATGGGCGTAATCGCACTGATGCCGTTCATCGGGCGCTGGAAACTCGGTCATGGGTTCAACGTGGCGTTCACGCTGGGGTTGCTTGGGGGCGCCGCCTATCTCACGGTGATTGCACTCGACGAAGACCGGCGCGATCCTGACCTGCAGGCCGCCGTCTCCGAAGCGCACCGCGATGGGGAACGAGCCGCCGAACTGGCGAAGGCCTACGGCATCCCGCCGGAAGGCGTGCTCACCTTGTTGAAACAGGATCCGCTGACCCAGGGACCCCGGCTGTTCGCACGGAACTGTGCCAGCTGCCACCGCTACAACGGCCACGATGGTACCGGCCGCAAGGTCGTGACCATCGAGAAGACCGACCAGGGGAATGTCTCCAAGGACATTGCCGCCACCGCCACCGACCTCGGCACATTCGGCTCCCGCGACTGGCTCAAAAACGTGCTCGCCAGATATCACGACGTGTTCTTGCCATTGAAGAACGCCTCTCCACCCACGACTGGTGAGCGGTTCCTGAATGGCGACATGGCGAACTGGTCCAAAGACAATCAGACGGCTCTCGACGATCCCGCGAACACTGAAAGTGTGAATGGGCTCGTCGAATTCCTGATCCAGCAGTCTGGGCGGAAAGACCAGGGCACAATCGATGAGGCACTCGCCGCCGCCGGACAAGTGGTCTTCAAGACGGGACAACTGCAATCAGGCAGCTTCACGTCGGTCTGCACCGATTGCCATACGATGCAGGTTGCCGGTCAGTCTGAAGCGTTGAGTTCCAACCCCGGCGCGGGAGTGCCGATGCTCACTGGCTATGCGGGCAAAGAATGGCTGACGCGCTTCCTGCAGCATCCGGGACACGATGACTTTTACGGCATGAACAATGCCATGCCAGCGTTCGGCGACTCGATGAGCGACCGCGATCTGAAGCTGCTCGTTGACTGGATGACGGGCGATTACTTCAAGCTCAGCGCGCCACATTGAAGTTGAACAGAGAAACAATCGGCTGCCGCCGATCGCAACCTGATCTTCCGCCCCGCGATGCCGGGACGAACGCGACGATCCCTGTTGCAATCCAGAGATCAGATCGGCATCGTTTGCGTTTCGGTGCTCTGTGAGCCATCCGCCTCGGGCACCGATACCTCGGCGCCTTGTTCGTTCGAGCCGCTCACCGGAAGGACCACGGCTTCGGCGGGCGGGACTGGAACGGGCCGATAATCGCTGCTGGAACTGCCGTCGCCACGATCGATGGCGGGGTCGGTCGGAAGTCTCGTATCCGAAGAGGCGTACAGAATCTGGGGCTCTTGCGGCGCTGGCAATCCCATCGATTTCGCCTGGGCCATTTTCAGGAAGTAGTCCGTCAGTTGCCGATCGCGCGCTTCATCGCCGCCATTATCTTCGGTGAGCCAGGGCAGCCAGTGGTACTTGGTTGCGACCAGCAGATATTTTTCACCCGAAGACGCCCGCCGGGATTTCACACGCGCTTCCAGTCGATCGATAATCGGCGCGAGCTGTGCCTTTGTCTTCTTGGCGACGCGGCTCCATTCATCAATGCCGATCTGGTCGCGTTTGGATGAGACCTCTTCCCAGAGCCGGTCCAGCTTGTCGTGGTACACAACCGCCAGGTCCGGCCGTGGATAGAACCAATACAGCAGAAATAAAGTGAGGCAGGCGGCCGTCGTGACGAGCGGATAGCGCATCCGCCACATGCGCTGGTGCGTCGACAGGTTGGCGAGCGATTGCAGCGCGACTCCGCGGCTGTCGAATCGCTCCCAGTGGTCCTCCAGCTGGAACAGCCGCAGCACCGATTCCATGTCGTCCGAAATGCCGCACAGTCCCGTGCGGCCACCCTGGCTGCGAACCAGTTGAGCCAGTTCAATCAGGTCTCCGATGACCATCGAGCCGAAATAACGGTGGTACCCGAGATCGACCAGCAGGTTTTTCACCCTGCCGGAAGTAATCAGGTCCCGAACGTGGGTCAATTCGGTGCTGATAGTGTGTAGCGTAAACCCCGCGGCATCGCCGCGGGGCTTCAGCACCGCCGTATCGCCTTGCACCTCGGTGGGGTAGACCTGGTGCAATAATGCCTGATCGCCTCGCCCCATGGAAGAATCCTCCGGTGGCCGGCCCGACTGGCTCTGTTCGGAATGCTATCACGAAGCCACGGAATGCGAACCCCCTGCCGGTACGTCAAATTGGCGTGAGGCCGCCCCGGCCCTGACAGGCCGTTGCTTTATCACGGTCAAGGGTTATACTTATCCCCTCAAAACAGTGCGTTGTTCGCCCTGAAAACTGAGTCGGGTGAATGACCGACAATTAAGTCTCGTATTCCGGACATAAAGTGAAGGGTTCCTGGTCATGTCCCTGACGACGAAGCAAAAACGAAACCGCCGCTGGAAAATCAAGCGCCGCCGCATTAGACGGACGAAGTATGGGCGCTGAGCCCTCACCGCAAGACGGCCTGTTCGAAGGCCGTCTTTTTTTGCGCGCATGCGATGAGCCACGCCGCCGGGTTATCCATTCCGATGGTGCTCTTTGGAAGCATTGCCCGTCCTCTCGGATGGCTACGTCGAACCCCCTCCACTCCGAGGACTGCGCATCGCTGTTAGCCGACTTGCGTTGACGCGTGGTACAATCGAGCCTCCCCGCTCTCCTGTCCCCTCCAACTGGGAGTCACTCTCATGGCTACCGCAACCCTCAAGAAAAACGGCGCGGCGAAAACGGCTGCCAAGTCCACAAATGGCAAGCAAGGCGTCCAGCCGCCGAAAGTTCGCCAGACGAAGCTGCTCATCGACGGCAAGTGGGTGGACGCGAAGAGCGGAAAGACGTTTCCCACCTACAACCCGGCGAATGAAGAGAAGATCGCAGACGTCGCCGAGGCCGATGCCGCGGACGTCGATCTGGCGGTGAAGGCCGCGCGGAAGGCGTTCGACTCGGGCGACTGGCCGAAGATGGATGCGCGCGATCGCGGCAAGCTGCTCAACCGCCTCGCGGACCTCGTCGAACAGAACATGGAAGAGCTCGCCGCGCTCGAGACACTCGACAACGGCAAGCCGATCCGCGACAGCCGGGCCGCCGATCTGCCACTGGTCATCGACTGCCTGCGCTACTACGCCGGCTGGGCCGACAAGATCCACGGCGAAACGCTCCCCATCCGCGGCAACTACTTCTGTTACACGCGGAAGGAGCCGCTGGGCGTGGCGGGGCAGATCATTCCCTGGAACTTCCCGCTGCTGATGGTGGCCTGGAAGTGGGGCCCGGCACTCGCCGCGGGTTGCACGATTGTGATGAAGCCCGCCGAACAGACGCCGCTGTCGTGCCTGCGCATCGGTGAGCTGGCGCTGGAAGCAGGCTTTCCCAAGGGCGTCATCAACATCGTTCCAGGTTATGGTTCGACCGGCGCGGCGATTGTGAAGCATCCGGGCGTCGATAAGATCGCGTTCACCGGTTCCACCGAGACCGCGCAACTGATCATGCGCGATGCCGCCCAGACCCTGAAGCGGCTCACGTTTGAACTCGGGGGCAAAAGCCCCAACGTGATCTTTGCCGACGCCGATCTGGATGCGGCGATTGCCGGGGCCGAGTTCGGCCTGTTCTTCAACCAGGGGCAATGCTGCTGCGCGGGCAGCCGCGTGTTTGTCGAGCAGAAGATTCACGACGAATTCGTCGAGAAGGTGACGGCTCGCGCGAAAGGCCGCAAGCTCGGCAACCCGTTCGACCCGGAGACCACGCAAGGCCCGCAGGTCGATCAGGACCAGTTCAATAAGATTCTGAAGTACATCGACCTGGGCAATCGCGGCGGGGCGAAGTGCGTCACCGGCGGCAATCGCGTGGGCAAGAAGGGTTACTACATCGAGCCCACCGTTTTCGCGAACGTGAAAGATGACATGGCGATTGCGAAGGACGAAATCTTCGGCCCGGTGATGAGCGTGCTGCCCTTCAAGACGGTGGACGAGGTCATCGAGCGCTCGAACATGACGAACTACGGCCTGGCAGCCGCGGTGTGGACGCGCGACGTGGCTAAAGCCCACAAGATCGCCCACAGCGTGCGTGCCGGGACGGTGTGGATCAACTGCTACGACGTCTTCGATGCCGCCGCCCCCTTCGGCGGCTACAAGCAAAGCGGCATCGGCCGCGAGCTGGGCGAAGCGGCGCTTGCGAACTATCTGGAATCGAAGACCGTGACGATGAGTCTGGGGTGAGGCGCAGAATTGTGGATCTGACTGGCGATGGTCTTCGCTCGCCAGTCAGATCCAGCGGCTTCTGGGTCATGAAGACACGGGCGGCTCAAAGCTGCCGCCATTCGCGCCCGGCGGTGTTCGTTTCCAAACGAGAGGCGGCATGGAAACGACGTTCAGTCGACATTACCGGTGCCAGCCGGTAGAGCGTGTTCACTGCTGAGACTGTGGAAGTTGAAGGGTGGGCTGTGCCCACCAGCACGTAATTCCACGCCGCAGCATCGTCCTACAGGTGCGCCGGCCACCGTGTCATTCTTGACATGAAGATCGAAGGCGGGCTGTCGTGCCCACCCGCACTTAATTCCACGCCGCAGCATCGTCCTGGTGGGCGGAGCCCACCCTACAGGTGTCGTCGGCCGCTCTGGGGTGCCACTGCTGAGGCTCTTCTCAATAGTGCTCTGTCGAACTGCCGGTGAATTCATCGAGCAACACCGTTCAATTCGGATCCAACTCTATAAAGTGGGACATTGCCCGCCAGAGCGGGCAAGGTGGTTCACTTTCCAATGAATTCCATTGGTGGGCGGAGCCCACCCTACTCTCGCAGGGCGGTCTCACCAATAAAAGCAGCCCGGCACCTTGCGATGTCGGGCTGCTTTTCGAATCACCGCTCGCGTAAAAAAGTGTCCCGGTCGCGAGGGCGCGACCGGGACACCGGTATGGCACATCGAATCACGCTTAGCCCCCCATGTATTCACGGGGGCTAAGACGTTTCACTACGTCGCCTCCGCCGCGGCGGCTTCGACGAGTTCGCCTTCGGCTTCCTGGTGGGAGGGCTCGAAGTCGAGTTGCTTCTTCTCACCCACCTCTTTCACCTTCACGGTGATGGTGTTAAAGCCCTGGAAGACGCCTTGCAGCAGGTTTTCGGAGAGCGGGTCTTCGATGTAGTTCTCGACCGCGCGACGCAGCGGACGAGCGCCGTACTCGGTGGCGCCCCCCTTCTCGATGATGAACTCGCGGGCTTCGTCGGTGAGGACCAGTGTGTAGCCCTTCTCGCCGAGCCGTTCGCGCACCTTGCCGAGCTCGATGTCCACGATCTGCTTGAGGTTGTCGCGGTTGAGGCTGCGGAACACGACCACTTCGTCCAGGCGGCCGATGAACTCGGGCCGGAACTCGCGTTCGATTTCCTGCATCAGCCGCTCTTTCATGCGGTCGTAGCTCGTATCATCGTCGCGCTTGCCGAAGCCGAACATGTCGCCCTGCGAAATCGAGGCGGCGCCGATGTTCGTCGTCATGATCAGGATGGTGTTCTTGAAGTCCACCTTGCGGCCGAAGCTGTCGGTCAGGTGCCCTTCTTCCATGATCTGCAGCAGCATGTTGAACACGTCCGGATGGGCCTTCTCGATTTCATCGAGCAGAACCACCGCGTACGGCCGGCGGCGAATCTTCTCCGTCAGCTGCCCGCCTTCCTCGTAACCGACGTACCCGGGGGGCGCGCCGATCAGTCGGCTGACGTTGTGCTTCTCCATGTACTCCGACATGTCGATCTGGATCAGCGCGTCCTGCTCGCCGAACATGAATTCGGCCAGCGTTTTCGCGGTGAGCGTCTTGCCCACGCCAGTGGGGCCGGCGAAGAGGAATACGCCAATGGGCCGCTTGGGATCTTTCAATCCGCTGCGGCTGCGGCGCACCGCCTTCGCCACCTGCTTGATCGCTTCCTGCTGGCTGACGACGCGGCGATGCAGTTCTTCTTCCATCTTGAGCAGGCGCACCGCGTCTTCGCTCGACAACCGCGTGAGCGGAATGCCGGTCATCTTGGAAACGACTTCCGCAATCACTTCGGCATCGACAACGCCATCGGTTTCCTTGGCCTTCTCGCGCCAGTCGCGGGTGAGGTTTTCCTTCTTCCGCTTGAGCTTGTCGGCCTGGTCACGCAGTGACGCCGCCCGTTCGAAGTCCTGATTGGCGACGGCTTCTTCCTTCTGCTGGTTGAGCCGTTCAATCTCTTCTTCGAGGTCTTTGAGGTCGGGCGGACGGACCATGGACTTGAGCCGCACCCGCGCACCGGCTTCGTCAATCACGTCAATCGCCTTATCGGGCAGGCAGCGGGCCGTGATGTAGCGGGTCGAAAGTTCGACCGCCTTCTCCAAAGCGTCGTCGGTGATCTGCACGCGATGGTGCTGTTCGTACCGGTCGCGGAGGCCACGGAGAATCGAGACCGTCTGTTCGGGCGAAGGCGGTTCGACGTCAACCCGCTGGAAGCGCCGTTCGAGTGCCCCATCTTTCTCAATGTACTTGCGGTATTCATCGAGCGTAGTGGCCCCGATGCACTGCAGCTCGCCGCGGCTGAGGGCCGGCTTCAAAACGTTCGAGGCATCGATCGCGCCTTCCGCACCGCCCGCCCCCACGAGCGTGTGCAACTCGTCGATGAACAGGATGGTGTTCTTGGCCCGCTTCACCTCGTTCATGACGGCCTTGATGCGTTCTTCGAACTGGCCGCGGTACTTGGTGCCGGCGACCATCATGGCGAGGTCGAGCACCACGATGCGGCGATCGCGGAGCGGTTCGGGGACGCTGCCATCCACGACCATCTGCGCCAGGCCTTCGACGATGGCAGTCTTGCCGACGCCGGCTTCACCCAGCAGCACCGGGTTGTTCTTCTGGCGACGCGTGAGGATCTGCATCACGCGTTCGATTTCGTGCTCGCGGCCGATGACCGGGTCGAGCTTGCCCTGGCGGGCGAGTTCGGTGAGATCGCGGCCGAAGCTGTCGAGCGCGGGGGTCTTGCTCTTGCTGGTCTTACCCCCAGAGCTGGGCGAACCGCGTTCGCTGGTGCCTCCGCCCTCGCCGCCTTCGGCCCCGTGACCGAGCAGGTTGAGGACTTCCTCGCGGACGTCTTCGAGCTTGAGGCCGAGGTTCATCAGCACCTGGGCGGCGACGCCTTCCTGCTCGCGGATGAGGCCGAGGAGCAGGTGTTCGGTGCCGACGTAGTTATGGTTGAGGTTGCGGGCCTCTTCCATGGCGTATTCGATGACCTTTTTGGCCCGCGGGGTCTGGGGCAGCTTGCCCATGGTGACCATATCGGGACCGGACTGGACGATCTTTTCGACCTCCAGACGGATCTTGCGCAGATCGACGTCGAGGTTCTTCAAAACATTGGCGGCAACGCCCGAGCCTTCCTTGACCAGTCCCAGCAGAATGTGCTCGGTGCCAATATATTCGTGATTGAACCGCTGCGCCTCCTGGTTGGCCAGTTGCATGACCTTGCGGGCGCGGTCGGTAAAGCGTTCGTACATCCGGCGGCCTCCAATGTGTGGTGTTGCATCAAACCCGGCGTCCCTCCTGGACGCCGCCCCGCGGCATTCTGCAGGGTCAATCATACACGGTTTCAAACAATCGGCGACAGCGAGCGAAGCGGCCGTGTTGTGGACGGGTCTCCCGATCGACCACTTTCGCGACCGAAGGTCTCCCGAATCAGACCTGCCAAACATACGCCGTGCTGGCCGATTGTTGCCGCGTTCCACAGACAATCTGACGGCGACCCGCCGTTACAACCGTTGCCAAGCGCCTGTCGAGCAGAATCCGCACCCCGCCTCGCTGATGCCGGGCGAATTGTAGTGCTGCTGCAAAAACCCGACAAGGAGCGCGAAATTTGCTTCACCCGCCCGAAGCGCAAGCGAGGGAATCGCTGACTGTCGCGCGACGTCCGAAGATTCCGTCGCTTGCACTTCGGGCTGGTGTTCCTCGCGTGACGCTGGAATACGCGCTCCGTTGCGTAATACCTCCGCGTCGCGGCTAAACGGCGGCGCGATACAATACTTCCATGACCCTCTTTCCCGATTCGCCGCTTGCGGATGGTTGGACGGCGGGAGCGCAGCGCGCGCTGCTGCGGGCCGCGCAGATGGCGAGCGCTCACGAGGCGGCCGAGATCGAGCCGATTCACCTCTTGTGGTCGCTCGTCTTTGATGAGGGCCGTGCGGGAGCGCGGCTTGAGGCGCTGGGACTGGGTCCCCAGGACGTATGCAGTCCGACGCCGCTCCTGGATTTTCTGCCCGAAATCGCGCGCATTTACGAAGGCGCCCCGGACACAGCGCCGTGGAGTCCCGCGGCACTCGACATTGCTGTGACCGCGCTCAACCGGGCCTACAACGAACACCCGCGGACCGACGCCGGAACCGAGCATCTTTTATGGTCCCTGTGCCAGTCGGAAACCGCACCGGCGACGATGCTGAAACAGCACGGACTGGAAAGTTCGGCGTGGGACGCTCCGTCCAATCCAACCGAGCCGGCGTCGTTGCCCTCGACTGAGCCATTCCGCGTGCGTGCGCCCACGGGCGCCAACCCGTTCGAGGTCTTCCGGATTCTGGATGCGGCGGCCAATCGTGCCCGGGAGGGCTTGCGGGTCATTGAAGACTTCGCCCGCTTCGCGCTCAATGATGCGTTCCTGTCGCAGCTCACCAAGGATTGCCGGCATGATCTGGCCGCGGCGCTGAAGGAACTGCCCCAATCGGAACTGCTCGCCTCGCGGGACACGCCGAACGACGTCGGCACGCGTTTGAGCACGATGTCCGAATATCACCGTTCGCACCCGGATGATGTGCTGGTCGCCGCGTGCAAGCGGTGCGAAGAGGCGCTGCGGACGCTGGAGGAGTTCAGCAAGGTTGTGCGGCCAGTGCTGGGGGCGCGGTTTGAACAGCTGCGGTACCGCGTTTATACCGTCGAGAAAGCTGTGCTGCGGACGCAATACAACCGCGAGCGCCTTGCCGAGCAGAAACTGTATCTGATCGTCACCGAGGCGCTGTGCCCGCATGGATCAGGGCCGGTTGTGCATGCGGCCCTGCAGTCGGGCGTGCGGCTGTTCCAGATTCGCGAGAAGTCGATGAAGGACCGCGAACTGATCGAGCGCTGCCGCTGGTTGCGGAAGGTGACCCGCGAAACCGAGGCGTTGCTGATCATCAACGATCGTCCAGACATTGCGGCCCTGGTGGATGCTGATGGAGTCCACGTCGGACAGGACGAGTTCACCGTCGCGGATGCCCGCAAGATCGTTGGTCCGGAAAAGCTCGTCGGCGTTTCGACGCACTCCATTGAACAAGCCCGGCAGGCAGTCCTCGACGGCGCTGATTACCTCGGCGTCGGCCCGACATTTCCGTCGAGAACGAAGCAGTTCGAACAGTTTGCCGGGCTGGAATTCGTGCGGCAAGTGGCGGCGGAGATCACGTTGCCGTGGTTTGCGATTGGCGGCATCACTCCGGAGAACATCGAGGAGGTGCGTGACGCCGGGACGGAACGCGTCGCGGTCAGCGCTTCGGTTTGCAGCGCCGAATATCCCGGCGATGCCGCGACGGAATTGCTCTATGTCCTGTGAAACTCGAACGGAAGCCCGCAGCGCCAGCAAGCGAATGTTCATTTATCGCGCGACGTGCCACGCTTCCCTCGCGCGCGCTTCGGTCTGACGCCGGGGCCGCTCCGCCGGATGTTGTTCGCGCACCATGTGCACCGCGCCGGGAATGGGTTCTATGCCGGCGCCGTAAGTGAGCGCCCAGGCCTGTGTGACTTCCGCGCCGAAAAGCACGATGAGCGTCGAATAATAAATCCAGACCAGGACGCCCACCGTCGACGCCGCGGCTTTGCCCCACGAGGCGGTCAGCCCGGCGGTTGCCAGGTAGCGTCCGATCCAGGATTCGCCAATCACGAATAGCGTCGCGGTGACCGCAGCACCCACCCACACATCGCGCCAGGCAATGCGGGCGTCGGGCAAAACCTTGAACATGAGGGCGAACAACACCGTCGCTACGGCGAGCGTCGCCAGCTCTTTTGTGGCCATTCCAATTCCCGCTCCACACGCCGTCGGAATACCGCCGGTCAGGTATGTGACGACTTCTTCAATCAGTGTGGTCACCACCAGTGAGACCATCAGCAGGAACAGAATGACCAGCAGCATGCCGAGCGACACGAATCGCTTCAGCACGAGCCGCCCAATATTGGACTGGTGCGGGTCGGGAGCGACATCCCAGGCACGATTGAGCGAGGTCTGCAGCTGCATGAAAAGACCCATGGCCGACACAATGAGCAGCGCCAGGCCCACGAATCGGCCCAAGGCCCCCACCCCGAAGAATGACGAATGCGGCGATGCCTCCTTAACCGGCGGAGTGGCTTTGTCGTCGCTACGTTCGTTGGTGATTCCTTGCACCTGCAGTCCGACGTGCCTCTGGACCACTTGCCGAAGCTGAGTATCAGACGCTCCCAGTCCGCGGGCGATGATCAACAGCAGAACCAGCAGCGGGGGCAGTGAAAAGATCGAGTAATAGGCCATCGCCGCGGCGTTGCTCATGCAGTCATCATCGAGAAACTCGCGGCCGGCTTGGTGAATGCAGCGGGCAAGTCGACGCATGGCCGGCTCCCAAGCCGCCGACGGGACTCCCGGTGGACACGAGAATAGAATGGGAGCGCGTGCCGACGGCGCTGGAAGTACGTGCAGCAAACTTCGCGCCGCGAATGCCACGCCTGGGAAACACCGCATGATTCGAATTCGTCGATCGACGGAGCGCGGCCACCTGAACCACGGCTGGTTGGACACATACCACACTTTCTCTTTCGGCGATTACTACGATCCCGCGCACGTCCAGTTCCGCTCGCTGCGGGTCATGAACGAGGATCGCATTGCCCCCGGCGAAGGCTTCGGAACGCACCCCCATCGTGACATGGAAATCGTCACGTACGTGCTGGAGGGGGCCCTCGAGCACCGCGATTCGATGGGCCATGGCGAAGTGCTCCGCCCCGGCGAGTTTCAGCGGATGTCTGCCGGCACCGGGATCACGCACAGCGAATTCAACCCATCCGCCACCGAATCGACGCATCTGTACCAGATCTGGATTTTCCCCGAGCAGAAGGGAATCACGCCCAGTTACGAGCAGCGCGCTTTTCCGGACAACGAATTGCGCGACCAATTGAGACTGGTGGCGTCGCCCAAGACCGAAAATGGTTCGCTGCTCATTCAGCAGGATGCCCGCATTTTTTTGTCACGGCTCAGCCTGAATCGGGAACTGACGCACGAGATTTCGCCCGGACGTCACGCCTGGCTGCAGGTGCTGCGGGGCGCGGCGACTCTGAACGGCCAGGAAATGTTCTTCGGCGACGGAGCGGCGGTCAGCGACGAGCGCAGCCTCGCCATCCAGGCCACCGAACCGGCGGAGCTGATGCTGTTCGATCTGGCGTGATAATTCACCAGCCCCAACCGTGAGGGAGGGGTTCTGAAGCGCGGAAGTGGGAAGGACAATCGCGACGGTCGTGACCTTCCCCCTTCCGACTTCCGCCTTCACCGCGGTCGGCAAAGTCGGACCTGTCAGAGCCGCGCATCGCCTGCTATAATGCCTCAGCCTGATCCCGGCGGATCGGGCGCGGTCACCCGGGGGCGACCGGATTCGACTGGGTTCCTCAACGCAATGGTGGCGTGTCGTGGTTGATCAGCAGGCCACGTAAAAAGCCGATCAAACTAAACTGCCAACACTGGCAATTTCGCAATGGCTGCCTAGTAATAGGTGGCCGTGACTGCGGAAGCCCCGCCGGAGGCGTCCAAAAGTCACTCGCCAATTCCGGCTGGTCCCGGGTCAATGGACCCTACGCCCGGGGCAAGATTTGTGGGGTTCTGGTTCCGTGAGGCCTCGACTGTTGAGCCAGGCGGAACGAGATTAATCAGCAGCCTACACACGTAGAGGCCATCGCCGCGAAATCACAGGACGCGGGTTCAATTCCCGCCGCCTCCATGAGTCGCCGGATGTGACATCCGGCGACTCTTTTTCTTTGCACAAGACGATTTCGGCACGAGTACCCGCATTGATTCGAGCGAGGCGCGGGAGCTACCGGGTTACAATGCGTGTCGGATTGGGCTTCACGGACAGTGCGTTCGCATGTGAAATGGTGGACGTTGTATGAGGTCCTTAAATGGATGCCGTCGCTTTGACCGTGGGCAGTGCATGGACTCTCGCCGGACTGCTGATCATGGGATTGGCCATTCCGCTGGTTCGTGGACGGGTCAGTCCGAATGGTGTGTATGGAGTGCGCCTGTCGCAGTCCTTTCGCTCTGCAGATGCCTGGTACGCCATCAACCGGTACGGCGGGCGTCGACTCATCATCTGGGCGGTTCCGCTCATTGTTGTGGGGCTGATCAGTTTCTTTCTGCCGCTGCAATCGAGACCCGCTCTCGCGCTGGTGCTCGGAATCGCGCCGCTGATCTTTGTACTGATTCCCGCCTGGGAGTCGTGGCGGTTTGCACGACGATACGAGGCGCCCAGTGACAGGCAATGGCCATGAATCACGCCCAGATCGACTCGATCAAACATTTGTACTTCGATGATCTGCAAACAGGACAACAGTTCGAGAGCGGCACTCACGAAGTCGACGCAGCACAGATTCGGGCCTTCGCGCAGCAGTTTGATCCGCAACCGTTTCATCTCGACGCCGACGCCGCTAAAGATCTGTTCTTTGGCGGTCTGGTCGCGAGCGGCTGGCATACGGCGGCGATCACCATGCGGCTGCTGGTGAGCAGCGGCGTGCCCATTGCCGGCGGGCTGATCGGGGCGGGAGCCGAGATTTCGTGGCCCAAACCCGTTCGACCGGGCGCTGTCCTTCGGGTACACAGCGAGATCATGGACTTGAAGCCGTCGCGCTCGCGGCCGGACCTTGGCATTGCAATCTTGCGCAGCGAGACGCGCGACCAGTCCGGCGACGTCGTCCAGGTTCTGATTGCGAAGCTGGTTGTGCCGAAGAAATAGCCGGAAGGCGTCACACCCTCGCTTGTTCTGAACTCATATTGACCGGTTTCACTTAGGCTGTGATTGCAACACATTCTGTGCAGGGTCCGGTGCGCCTCGATCTCTGCGGCTCCGCGCTTCGTGACTTCGTGGCGACCTTCTTTGTTTTCGTCTTTGTCGCGCTATAACCGTGTGTTCCGACGGTGCTCTTCGCGCTTGACTCGTTTGCCGATTCCGCCGACCATGCGCTGAGACCTGTTCCCACGGCGACCGCGCATGGCTGTCACGCTCGAGCCCCCTTACACAATTCGGCCGACCCGGCTCGACGATGTGGCCCGTTTGCAGGATTTCATCGCCCCATTTGTCGATCGCGGTCGTTTGCTGCATCGCACGGTGAGCGAGATCCAGGAACTGATGACGCACGGGTTCATTGTCGAACTCAATGGAAAAATTGTCGGGTTCGCCGCGCTTGAGGTGTATTCGCCTAAGCTTGGCGAGATTCGCAGCCTCGCCGTCGAGCCCGGCCATCAGGGTCACGGCATCGGCAAGGCGCTCGTGGAAGCTTGCGTGCATCGCGCGAAAGCACTCGACGTGTTTGAAGTGATGGCCGTCACCTCGGCCGACGGCTTCTTTCAGAAGTGCGGGTTCGACTTCACGCTGCCCGGCGAAAAGAAAGCCGTCTTCCTGCAGACCCGGCCTTCGTATTGAGCCACAGAGGTGACCGGATGCCGGAGTCCAACACCGCCACGGCCGCACCGTCGCGGTTGTTCTGGATCGTGCTGGCGTCGGGGCTGCTGCTTCATGCGGCGCTCGGTCTCGATGCCGCGCGCCGCTGGACACCCACGCACGATGAATACTGGCACCTGCCTTACGGGTTGTATTACTGGCAGACCGGCGATCTTGCGGCTGATCCGATCAACCCGCCCCTGATCCGGCTCTGGGCCGCGTTGCCGCTGCTCTGCAGCGATGTGCGGCTGGGGCCATTTGCAGAATCGCCGCAGCCGTATCCCATGGGAGATGCCTTGCTGACCGCAGCGGGGGCGCACTATCGCGGACTGTTCTTCGCGGGGCGCGCGATGATTCTTCTGGTGGGACTTGCAGGCGCCACCGCAATTGCCCTGCTCGCGCGGAGCTGGTTTGGCGAACGCGCGGGGATCGTCGCCGTGGTGTTGTGGTGTGGCTGTCCGACGCTGCTCGCGCAATCGGTGGTGGTGACGCACGATCTTGGCCTGGCCGCCGCGACCGTGGCCATGCTCGCCGTTTTTCATCGCTGGCGCGAACGGCCGACCTGGTTCCGAACGGTGATCGTCGGTGTTGTGCTCGGCCTCGCACAGATGACCAAGCTGACCGCCGTGCTGTTGTTCCCGGTGTGTGCCGGGTGGTGGCTGCTGCTGCCCACTTCGACGCGCGACTGGAAACGCGAAGCGTTGCAGGCCGCAGTGGCGATTGTTGCGTCGTGGGTCGTGCTCTGCGCGGGGTACAGGTTTGATGGTGTCGGACAGATTGAAATCGATGCGAAGAATGCCGGTGCGAACATCGCATGGACCGCGCTGCCGAAGCCGTATCGCCATGCGTGGATTCGGCTGCGTGGCGATCTCAAGTCCCGGCATCCGATCTTTCTCAATGGCGAATGGCAGGAGGGGGGTTATCCGCAGTACTACCTCTGGGCATTCCTTTACAAGATCCCGCTGGGAACTCTGCTGACGACGTGCCTCGCGACGGGGTGGGTGTTGCGGCGCCAACCATCACCGGTCGACCGCCGCCGTTCGCTCGCGCTGGTGTTCGCGGTTTTAGTGTTCGTGGTTCCGGCAAGCCTGTCGTCAAACCAGATCGGCCTGCGTTACGTGCTCCCCGCGTATCCGCTGCTGATTCTGTTTGCGTCGCAAGCGGCAGGATGGTGGAACTGGTACGCCACGCCACGAATGGCATCGCTGACGCTGATCGCCGTGGTCCTCGTCCCGGCGGCATTGCGGTATCACCCGCATCATCTCGCTTTCTTCAACGAAGTGGCCGGCGGACCAGTGAACGGCCGGAAGCATCTCGTCGATTCCAACATCGATTGGGGGCAGGACCTGTATGACCTGGCCGAGGCGCTGAAAGAGATTCATGAGCCGGTGTCGATTGCGTACTTCGGCTCGGTGCCGCCACATACGGTGGGACTGGATGGAGCACCGCCGCCGCAGTTTTCGCCCGAACCTGGCTGGCATGCGGTGAGCGTGAATTTCGTGGAGGGACGACCGCACACGCTGCGACTGCCGGATGGCCGATTTGATATTCGCGGCTTGGACGCGTACGGCTATTTCCGGTTCTTCAAGCCGAAGCAACGCATCGGCTATTCGATCGACGTGTATCACCTTTCGCCCGAAGACGTGGCGGGATTCCTGCAAGCGCGTGCGGAGAATCAGTGACGGGCCCGTGTCCCACTTCACCACGGCATCGCTGTTCCTCCAACGATCACCTCACGGACCTGCAGACGTTTCGAGAGAATCAGTACGTCGGCCCGTTTGCCTTTTTCGAGGCTGCCCACGTCTTTCGAGATGCCCACCCGTTCCGCCGGTGTGAGCGTCGCCATGCGGATCACATCCCATAATGGGGCTTTCGTCGCCGCGGCCATCACGCGGACCATCTGATCCATCCCTGCCACCGAACTGGCCAGGGCGCCGCTGCCGTCAATTGTGCGTCCGACCTGGCCGTCGTTAATAAACCACGGCCCATCGCGCTCGGGGCCGAAGCGGTATTGCCCCTCTGGCATGTCCATCGCACGGCTGCTGTCGGTCACCAGGCACAACCGCGCCGAGCCTTTCATCTGGTAGGCGAAGCGGAGTAATTCCGATGAGAGGTGATAGCCGTCGGCGATCACTTCCGTACTCATCTCCGGCATTGCCAGCACGAACTCTTCCATACTGGCCTGCATCGGTGTGCCACAGCGTTTCTTGAGCGATGACACCGAACTCATGGCGCACCAGAAGTGATCGACGTGCCTCACACCGGCTTTGAAGCCGGCCTCCATCTCGGGCCACGTCGAATTCGAATGTCCGCAGGTCACCAGGCACTTCTTCTTGCGTGCAAATCGATAGAACTCGACTGCGCCCGGCAACTCGGCGGCACACGTGGCAATGCGAATGATGCCCGTCTCGAAATGCTGGTGGTACTCTTCGACGTCGGGCGAACGCTGACCGTCCGGCGAATGGCAGCCCACCTTGTCGGGCGCGAAATAGGGGCCGTAAAAATGTACGCCGCCTATGCGTGCGCCGTCGCTCGCGGACTGCGATTTCTGCACTTCCTGGCAGGCCCGCAGCATGGCGGCGATCTGTTCCGGCGTGCCGGTGGTGGTGGTGGGGAAAATTGTGGTGGTGCCGTGGCGACCATGTGCCCGGCAGGCGGTCAGCACGGAATCGGCGGTGCCATCCATGAAGTCGGCCCCGTCGCCGCCGTGGACATGCAGGTCGATGTAACCCGGCGCGACATAGCCGCCTTCCGCATCGAGGACCTCCACACCCTTCGGCACCGCAGCCCTGGCTTTTTCGATGGCGGCGATGCGGCCGTTGCGGATGACCAGTTGCCCTTTTTCCAGCAGCCGATCGGGCAGCACGAGCGTTCCGCGAATCACTGTCGTGGTCATGCAGCGGCCCTTCCGAGTGAGTATTTGTCGTGAGCGTGGCGTGCTTGTGGCCGTGGTTCAAGTGACTGCTGATCCGACGCGAAGCGTTGCGCGTTAAACCTTAACTCCGCCCTTGATTTCACCCGTCCTCCCGCCGATAGTGGGCAATTGCTGGCCGATCGTCCCTGATGGTCCGGCCCCCAGTGTTTCAGCATTCGGCCGGGAATGATGGCGAAGAAGAAGGCAAGCGGCGGACTCGAAGGCACGCGCGTCCGCGTCCGCGAAGGGGTCACGTCCCCCGAATTCAACGACGTGTCGATTTCCGGCTGGACCGGCACCGTCGTCGAACTTTCCGGCAAGCCGCCCACCGCCAAAGTGATCATCGAATGGGATGGCGACACGCTTGGGAACATGCCCAAAGAATACGTTGCCCGCTGCGAAGCCCAGCAGCTCTTCTATCAGATGGCCTGCCTCGGCGAAGCCGATGTAGAACCAGCCACCTAGGGAATCTGGCATTCAGGCATCAGGACGATGCCTTCTTCGGCAGGGCGACCGAATAGAGCATGGTCACCGACCCGATCGACATCAGCGTGAAGGCGGCCCAGTCGGCGGGATCGATCACGGGACGGCTTTCTTTGTCGATCTGCTGCTGCGCGAGCATGCCGCGGATATCGTTCCCCCCGTCCGGTGCATTGAACAGGACGAGTTTATCGATCATGAGGAATGCACCGCCCCAGAGGGCGATGAAAAAGCCGAAGGCGAAGCAACACGCGCGGAGCATGGGACTGCCACTTCGGTGAAACGAACAGACCGGCAGAATCTGCCGGGAGGCAACGTTTCCTATCGGCGAATCGGCGCCGGAACTTGATGCGGAGTGTTTTGGTCACTTCCGAGCGACCCGGATACTGGTTTTTCGCGCGCAACCTGTCCGGTAGGGTTGAGTACGCGAAATTCTAGATCCTCGCGTCTCCCGCGATCTGCTGCCGGCGTCACACGCCCTTGTTGTGCAGCGATCGCGGCACGCCTTGACAGACGGGCCGGCCCGTTTTTCTTCTTCTGAAGTCGAGTAAGACGAAGAAAACCAGCAGAAAAGCGACGATTCAAGCAGTGGAATCTTGTCCGGCCCTTCGCGACCGGCAACGCGGCGCGTCAGAACGCGCACATTTTCCAGCCAGCGCTTTCAAGTGCCCGCGGCTGCGCAGCCTGCTACCCACCCCCCCGGCGAACCCCGCATTGAGCGCTGGTGTCGGGGCTGCTATTCTCAACCCATGGGTGGTGTTCGCAACTAAAGCGGACCGCATCGCAGCGCCTGGGAGACGGATCGTGTCGGCATTGCCTCTGGAAGACCGCGACGGCGTGATCTGGTTGGATGGGCAACTGCTGCCCTGGCGCGAGGCCCGATTGCACGTCCTTTCGCATAGCCTGCACTACGGCAGCGCGGTGTTTGAAGGCGAACGGATCTACAACGGCAAGGCGTTCAAACTCCGCGAACACAGCGCCCGACTGCGAAAATCCAGCGAATTGCTCGGCTATGAACTGCCGTATTCGGTCGAAGAGATCGAGCAGGCCACTCGCGAAGTCGTCACGCGCAACAACATCGAAACCGGCTATGTCCGGCCGATCGCCTGGCGCGGCAGCGAAGTGATCGGCGTATCCGCGAAAGGGGCGAAGGCGCACGTCGCCATCGCTGCGTTCCCCTGGCCCGCTTACTACGGCGAAGAAGCCCGGCGGAAGGGGATTCGGCTGCTGACTTCGACGTGGCGGCGTCCCTCGCCGCAATCGGCTCCCACGGCGAGCAAGGCCGCGGGGCTGTACATGATCTGCACCATGAGCCGCGATGCGGCAGAAGCCGCCGGGTACCAGGATGCCCTGATGCTCGATTACCGCGGCCAACTTGCGGAGGCCACGGGGGCGAACCTGTTCCTCGTCATCGACGGCCAGTTGCACACGCCGACTCCCGATTGCTTCCTCGACGGCATCACGCGGCGCACAGTGATTGAACTCGCCCGCAAGCGAAACATCAGCGTCATCGAGCGAGCGATCTTTCCCGAAGAACTCAGCCGGGCCGCGGAAGTGTTCCTTACCGGCACCGCGGTGGAACTCATCGGCATCTCATGCATTGACCAGCACGACTTCAAAGTGGGCCCGATCACGACGCAGTTGCAGACGGATTACACGCAGTTGACGCAGTCGTCGTGAGATGGGGCTCGAGCGCTCCGCTCCGGACGTGACCCATCGGAATGCGTTCCCTGACGTCGCGGCTCACCGTACAGCCCGCAGAACCGTCGCGATCGCACCCAGCGCCCCGACAACTTCTTGACCCCGCACGTTCGACCGGCCTATCATCTTGATAGCCTTCGAGTTTGGGGTGGGCTGCCGACCGGCACGAACCGCGCCGTCGGCAGGCTTTCGCATTTCTCGTTTCCGCTCTCACGTCCGGGCCGGCCCAGGGCCCCCCGGCCGGTCGATATTCCCTCGCAGCCGTCTGCGAGCTGAAGGGTGCACTATGCACTGGTCGGGTAAGTTATTCGGCGTGTTGATCGTGATCACTGCGCTGGTGAACACGGTGCTGACTGCCAAATTGATCACCGTGCGTAACAGCTGGGCCCGCAAGACCCAGGACTTTGCTACGAAGTACAAAACCAGTTCCGAGAAGCTGGAAGAATCGCGCCGGCAGTTCCTTCAGCTGCGCGATGAGCTGGAAACTTCGCTCCGCGAATGGGGCGCCACCTGGAACGGCATCAACACGCAGGTGGTCAGTCCCTCGGAAGGCAAGCTTACCGTCGACATCGGCAGCAACCAGAGGCTGAAAGAAAAGCAGATCCTCCATGGATTCGAGATGCTGCCCGACGGAAACGTGGTCTATCGCGGCGCCTTTGTCGTCGCGACAGCCCAGGCCGACCGCTCGGCACTCAATCCCACCTGGCGTGTGCGACCCGACGACGTGGCCACGTGGCAACCGGCCGCCCGGTGGCGATGGCGGAGCATGATTCCTTCGGGTTACGATAAGCGATCGATCGACCAGGCCATGTCGTTCATGACGACCGACGAAACGCTCAATGACCGCCGCGCGACGTTGCAGATTACGCAAAAGCTGATCAGCGATGAGCAGGCGCAGCGCAAGCAGCGAATTGCGGAACTGGTGGGTGGTGAAGAACTGGCTCAAGATCCGTCGCTGTCGGAAGAGTACCGTCAGGGTTTGATTCCCACGTTATCCAGCGTGGAAGACGAGCGCAACAAGGTGCTTGTCGAGAATGACGAACTCCGCCGCAAAGTGCGCTCGGCCCGTGACGCCGTGCTGCAGCTGCAGCAGCAGAACGAAGGCCTCGTACAAAAGCTGCCGCAGCCGGGCCCACAGCCGCAGGTTTCGCGTCGCGACTAGCGGCCCCGCCGCCGTCACCAGGGAGGCCGCAGCGGCGATGGGCATTTCCAGTCGCGATTACTATCGCAACGAGACGGGTCATTCGCCCGGCTGGATGAGCGGCCACGGCGCCACGCGCGGGCTGATCGTCATCACCTTCGCCGTGTTCGTGGCGCAAGTGCTGTTCGGCGATCCGACCGGCTCGGCACCTTCGCTCGTCGATCTCTGGTGCGCCCTCGACCCATCCGACGTAGCACATGGCCAGGTCTGGCGGGTGGTCACGTACGCCTTCCTGCACGACCGTTATGATCTGCTGCATCTCGTGCTCAACATGCTCACGCTCTGGTTCTTCGGGCGGGCTGTCGAGCAGCTGTACGGCAGCCGCGAACTCGTCTGGTTCTACATCGCCGCGGCGACCGTGTGCGGGGTTGGATTTACCGCGTGGGGCTGGGCTTTCGGTCTCCATCATTCCGTCGTCGGAGCATCGGGCGCAGTGATGGCGGTGCTGATGCTGTTCGCGCGGCATTACCCGCACGAAAAAGTTTCAATCATGGGCCTGATCTCGATCGAAGCCCAGTGGCTGGTGGTCGTGTTCGCCATTTTCGACTTGTACCCGGTGCTGAGCGCGCTCGGCGGCGGTGTTCGAACCCGCGACGACCGCGTGGCCCACATCGTGCATCTCGCGGGGCTGGCATTCGGATGGCTGTACTTCCAGCAGGGCTGGCGATTGTCCTCGGGTTGGAATCGCATCGCGGGCGGCCTCTCATTGCGCCTGCGGCGTCTCACGGCAGGTCGGCGTCTGAAGGTCTATCAGCCCGAACCGGAGGAAGAACCGATCGACCTTGAGGCCGAAGTGGATCGGATACTCGCGAAGATTCATGAGCACGGCACCGAAAGCCTCACGGCCCGCGAGCAATCGATCATGGAACAGGCCAGCCGCCGGTACAAGCGGAAGTAGACCTGCTTTCCGCGCCCGCCGTGTGTAATGCGTCAGGGGCCGGGGTAGAGAGCGCTCCTCTGCGCGGATTCCGAGTCGCGGCTAAACAGTTCGGAAGGAGTGGTCACTTCTGCTGTGTGCCACCGCGCCGTAGAATCGCCCCGAAATGAATCCTCTTCCGACCGGAGCGCGCTGATGATAGCCCGCACGCGGATGGCCGTCGTTGCATTGGTTGCCCTCATTGCGGGCACTGTTCGCGCGGCCGATCGCCCCAATATTCTGCTGATCTTTGGCGACGATCAGTCGTACAAGACGATCGGCTGTTATCCCGAATCGTGGCCGTGGGTGAAGACGCCGAACATCGACGCGCTGGCGGCGTCGGGCGTGCGGTTCACCGGGGCGTATTTCGGCTCCTGGTGCATGCCGTCGCGGGCCACGATGCTTACCGGCCGCCTGCCGCACGGCATCGAATCGATGCGGATGGAAGGGGAATACCCCGGCAGCACGTACGATCCGCAGCAGTGCCCGTTCTGGCCCGCGGTCTTTCGCAAGAATGGCTACCATACGGCCCAGATCGGAAAGTGGCACACGGGAGTTGATGCCGGTTACGGCCGCGACTGGGATTACCAGATTGTCTGGAACCGGCCGAAGCATCCGAAGAATGCGGGAGCGTACTACGAGAAGCAGGTTCTCGCGATCAACGGCGAAGAGCGCGAAGTGAGCGGCTACTCGACCGACAACTACACCGACTGGGCCTGCGAGTACATCAAGGGCGAACATCGCGACGCAAACAAACCATGGTACCTGTGGCTGTGCTACGGCGCGATTCATGGCCCCGCGAAACCGGCCGCGCGGCACAAGGGAACGTATGCCGATTCCCCCGCGACGCCCCCCGTGGACATCTTCCCCCCGCGGCCGGACAAGCCGAAGTACCTCGACAAAACCCAAGCCTGGATCCGCGGCCCGAATGGCGTGCCGGTGATGGGCAAGAGTGGCGAAGCGTTTGGCGACGACAGCCGGGAGAACGCCCGCACCTGGCAGCAATGGGTCTGGCAGGTGAACGAGTGCAACCGCGCACTCGACGAAGGCGTCGGCCGCGTGCTGCAGGCATTGCGCGAGTCGGGGCAACTCGAAAATACGCTGGTGGTCTACACCGCCGACCAGGGCTTCAGCATGGGCGAGCACGGGTTCCGCACGAAGCTCGCACCCTACGAGGCAAACTATCGCTCTCCGATGATCGTCAGCCGGCCGGGTAAGATTCCCAGTGGCAAAGTGTGCGAGCACCCGGTTGGTGGTCAGGACCTCGTGGTGACGTTCTTCTCGCAAGCCGGGCTGCCGCTGCCCTGGACGATGCACGGCCGCGACATCACGCCGCTGTTCACTGATCCGGAGCGCACCGACTGGCATTATCCGCTGCTGTACGAACACATGGGCCACACCTACGGCAGCGACTGCGCGAAAGCGATCCGCGACGGCCACGCCGTGCACGACAACGTGCCGTTTTACGTCGTGCTGCGAAATGGCCCGTACAAATACGTCCGCTACCTCGTGGAAGGCGAGATGGAAGAACTGTACTTCCTGAAGCAGGACCCTGAGGAACTGACCAATCTGGCGCTTCAGCCGGAGCATCGACAGCTGTTGTCGAACCTCCGCAATGTCACGAAAGCCGAATTGCAGCGGCTCGAAGCGGACTTCGCGTACAAGATGCCCGCCACGAGCACAGAAATGCCGTAACGCAATGAATCGAAAGGCAGGAAATGGAACACTGATCTCCGCTGATCTCCACTGATCGGAATTGATCAGCGTAGATCAGCGAAGATTAGTGTTCCCAATCTCTTTGATGAGAGTGGACCCATGCATCCACAACCTATTGAACGCCTCGTCGATCTCACCGATCCGGCGACGAACGTCCTCTTCAACATGTCACTCGATGAAGCCCGCGCGCGGGTGGCGTCGGGCGATCCGCAGCAGGTGCGCGGGATTGAAGGTTCGTTTGCGCTTGTCACCAAGACCGACAAGATCGTGCGCATGGCCCGCTCAATCGGACAGCCGCTGCGTTACTTCATCGCCAAACGCCACGCCGGCCCGGCCCTGGTCGTCAGCGATCGTATCGATGCGATTGCGGAATGGCTGCAGAGCGAAGGATTGCACGAGCAGTTTCATCCCAGCTACACGCGGATGGTGCCGGCGCATCATGTGCTCGAACTGGCTCTCATCGGCTGTCCTGATCCCTCGCCCACCTGCCGCCGATTCTTCAGCCCCGAACGCAACCGCTGGTCTACCGATCTCGACGACATCGGCCGGCGGTACATCGGCGCGCTGGCCACTGCCGTTCAACAATGGCTGGATCGCATTCCGAAAGCCGAACCGTTGGGCGTGATGTTTTCCGGCGGCATCGACAGCGGTTCGGTGTTTCTCGTCCTCTATCATCTGCTGCTGCAGCGTGGGGAGTCGCCGTCGCGGTTAAAAGCGTTCACGCTGGATGTCGGCGGGCAGGGCGCCGATGCCGACCAGGCCAGGCGGTTCCTCGAGGCGCTCGATCTCGGCTTGTTTTTGGAAGAGGTCGAGGTGGCCGCGGATGCCATCAACGTGGATGACGCCATGCGCGTGCTCGAGGATTACAAACCGCTCGACGTGCAGTCCGCCGCGATGTCGCTAGCGCTCTGCCGTGGCATTCGCGAGCGCTATCCCGACTGGAAATACCTCATCGATGGCGACGGCGGTGATGAAAACCTGAAGGACTATCCGATTGAAGACAATCCGGAGCTGACGATCCGCAGCGTGCTCAATAACACCATGCTGTACCAGGAAGGCTGGGGCGTGCAGGCCATCAAGCACTCGCTCACGTACTCCGGCGGTCAAAGCCGCGGCCATGTGCGCTCTTACGCGCCCGCCCGCGCCTGCGGCTTCAGCGGGTTCAGCCCGTACGCCCTGCCGAGCGTGATTGAAGTGGCCGAAGGCATTCCGTTCATCGAACTCACGGAGTGGCAGCATGACAAGCTGTACGCGTTGAAGGGCGAGATCGTCCGGCGCGGCGTGCGTGCGCTCACCGGGCTGGAGATGCCGGTTTTCGAAAAGCGCCGCTTCCAGCACGGCGCAGTGCCGGAGTCGCGCTTCGGCGAGATCTTCCCACAGCACGCGGCGGAATACCGCCGGCGGTTCGAGCGGTTGTTTGCGTGAAATGATTTGGGTTCGTCTGCAGCCGCCTGACAATATCGGCTATGCGGCGTGGAAGGAGCTGATTAATGCAGAAGCTTTCCAACTCCCAAAGCCCCTCCACTGTTCGTGTAATACCCGTGGAACTCGCAGGTCAGTGGATCGCGTGGGACTGCGGGACCGAACAAATCGTCGCGTATGGACGTGAGATTGGGGACGTAATGGACAGTGCCGATGCGGCTGGCTATCCCGATGCCATCCTGGAACGCGTTCCGCAGCCGGGCGTCTCATTCATCGGTCGCATATGAAATTCCCGTATGAGCGCCTGGTGCTGTCGACCGAAAACAACCAGATAAACCTGGTCGGGCGTCCTGTGATTCCAGTTACGGCGATCGGCCCGAAGCGCCGCAAACGGATTGCTGCGCTGGTTGATACGGGCTCTGACCACAGCATCTTCCCGGCCGAAATCCTGAGACGAGTCGGTATTATTTCCAGCACAGTGGGATCCGAAGCTTGGAATTCACGTGACTTGAAGTCGCGGC
>JADMIO010983887.1_pt1 | contig 26681 bp, 19 predicted proteins | sample 8958161 | NCBI WGS metagenome assembly JADMIO01 (sample SAMN16585339, study PRJNA669376) | soil metagenome | isolation source: Crop rotation soil | place: USA: Cullars Rotation, Alabama | collected 2011 | reverse complement strand
ACGAAAGGCCCAGTCTTTCGACTGAGCCTTTCGTTTTATTTGACCATGTTGGTATGATTTAAATTAATACGACTCACTATAGGGTCAGTGCGGCCGCGACTTCAAGTCACGTGAATTCCAAGCTTCGGATCCCACTGTGCTGGAAAGGCGGCTCCTCGATGACCGGCGGTGACTCGGGGATCTCGGACATCGCGCTCGGCTACGACTGGCGCGGAGCCTTCGGCTTTTCGGTGGGCTTGGCTATCTCCGCCGCCGCCGCTGCGCCCGATCCATTGCCGCCGTTCTCCGCTTTGGGTGCGGCCTTCGCTGCACCGTCCCCGTTGGGAGCAGGGGCCTTGGCGGCGGGCGCCGCTGCTGTAGCTGTCGGCCGAGGCGTCACATCGGCGGCGGAAGCGGGAGCCTGGGCTTGCGCCGGCTGGGCGGCCGAAGCGGCGGCGGCTCCGGGCAGCCCGGGGAGCGGCGCGTCGCGGCGCTTCCGCAGCTTGTCCGAAATGCCGGAGAGATCCCCCCGGGCCTCGTGTTCCTCGACGACGATCCCGAGGGCGGCCAGCTTCATCTTCTCCCACAGGCGGACCATCAGGGCGATGTACTCGTTCTGGAAGAGGTCCATCTGCGTCCCGACCACCCCGAGGGCCGCCTCGATATCCCCGTTCGTCTCCTTCAGCTTGTCCTTGCTGCGGTGGTAGAGGATGGAGTCCCCGCGAGCCTTGCTGAGCAACGCATCGATGGCGGGTTCGAGCTCCTCCACCTCGGACTTCATCCAATCGCGCGGCTTGAGGGTGCTCTTGTCCGGACCCTTGCCGGCGCCGTTTTCGCCTGGCTTAGCCGTGAAGTAGGACTCGGCGGGCGGCGAGACGACCTTCCAGCGCTCCGCGTTCGCCTGCATCTGCACCCGCTCTTGTTCCTTATCCAGCCGCCCTTTGCCAAGCCCCTCGCTAATGTTGGCGGAGCGGAGCAGCACGGGTTGGCCCGACTTCCAGTCCATCATGATGGCGTCGCCGGGATTGAGGCGGGTGCGGGCGTGGCGCTGCTGATCCTCGTTCATGTTGAGGTCCATCGCCAGGCGCTCGAACCCTTCGCGGTCGCTGAGGCGGGTGAGGATCTTGATGTTGGAGTTGTCCAGCACGCCGCCGACGAGGCTGCTGGGCCGCTGGTCCAGGATCATGATCCCTTGCCCGAACTTCCGAACCTCCGCGAGCATCACACTCAAGTCTTCCGCGCTCTTACCACGGGCCGAATCCCCGCCCTCGCCGGACAGTAGCCGGTGCGCCTCTTCGATGAGGATCAGGTGTCGGCGGTCCGTCTCCTCGACATCACGCATCACGTTGAACGCATGCTCAACGTGGCCCACCAACTGGGTCAGCAGGAAGCCCATGATCAGCGCGATGCTGGTAGTGTCGCCCAGCGCTCCCAGCTCGATGACCGCCGGTCGCCGCAGCACATTCTGGAAGAACTGGGGATCCGAGTCCTTAACGTTGAGGATGTGCCCCAGGTTCTTGTAGAGGGAATCGATGCGGATGGTGGTGCCGCCCTTGAGGATGCCGGTCGCCTCGCCGGACCCCTTGTAGCTGGGCAGGACGTTCTCTTCCAGCTCATCGTTCATCGCGACGGCGAAGTCCGAGAGGCTGGGGAAAGCGTTCCGCGCGTCCCCCTTCTCGTCCAGTTCCCACTTGTTCCCCTCGCCCACGTACTTGTCGTGCGTGTAGAGGCGCTGCATCGCGCTCTCGAACACGGCGGGGAACGGGTCCGGCATCGAGTAGGCGGACTTGAACGCTGCCATCAGGCGCGTGATGTGGCTCCGGACGCTCACCCCCGGCGGTACGGAGAAGGGGTTGAATCGCAGCGGGCACCCCTCGTTGTCGCCGACCGTGTAGACGATGAAGTCCTCGTGGAGCGTCGAGTGGTGGTCCTGCGGTTCCTCTCCCTCCTCGGGCGGCTTGGAGCCGAGCAAAAGACGGTATTCCTGGCCTGTGGAAGGGTCCAGCACCAGAAACGGCATCTTGTGTTCGCGCCAAAGCTGGACCAGCATGTACAGCGCCATGTTCGACTTGCCGGAGCCGGGCGCCCCGACCAGCAGCGATGGCATCATCAGCCGCTTCGTCGGTATGGTAAACGCCTGGGCCTCTGCTCCGACGTTCTCCGGCGAAAGGTACAGCTCGCGCTGGTAGAGGTACCCGGCGCGGAACAGCGTCTTCTGCTCTTTGTCCGAGAACCGATTGGGGTCCAGCACTTCCGGCGGGATCACGAACGGCGTCTCAGCGGTGCTGAGCGCGGAGGTCTTGCCGGCCTTCTCGGCGATGGGGAGGTGGAAGAGACTGGACGCCTCCTCGGCTGTGGATAGGAACCGGAGGTCCGGCCCGTACCATTGGTCCGGCGCGTCTTCCCGCGCCCAGCGCGTCTGGGCCAGCCAGTTCAGATGCCGGAGCGCCGGTCCGCGGTCCGCCAGCGCGGGCTTCGGACGGACGACGTCCGGCCGAATCCACCCCATGGCCACTTCTTTGTTGTCCGGCGCGGGGCTGGAGAGCGCGGTGCGCACACTCTGCACCAGGTTCTCCGGCACCTCGCCCTCGGCGGCGATCAAGACGCGGATGGCAAAGAGCTGGTCCGCGTTCTCCAGGATCTTGTCGAACATGTGCTTCCCGCGCTTCACGTAAGCGATGCGGGCTGCACTGGCCATGGCTGCCTGGGTCTCGACCCGGAGACCTTCTTCCTTGTAGGCGCCGGTCTTCGCGTCCTGGACCTCCACGTCCGGCTTGGAAGCCATCCGCGTGAGGTCCTGGTCGATCAGCTCGAACCAGCGAGCGGCGGTGGCGTAGTCGTCGAGGCCGTTCGCACTGGTGATCTCGGTCGGTATGATCTCGATGCGGATCGCTACGCGCTTCGTAAGGTGCGATAGGTTCTCGATCAGGACCATCCACGGGTCCATCTGCGTGTCCGGCCAGAAGCGGTGCGGCACGTACCAGATGTACTGCGTGTGAGCGTTGCGGTCCCAGACTTGCCGCTCCTGGTATTTGCGCAGCTCCACCACATCCGCGCGCGGCACGGCCTTCGGCAGAAAGAGCGTTTCACCTAGCTCCTCTTTTGTAAGCCATACCGGGCGGCCGAACGAGAACAGGCCCTCCGTTGGGAAGTGTGAAAAGGCGTGCTCCGCCGTCTTACCGGCCGTGGCGAGGGCCATCTCGGCGGTCTGCTCCGCGGTCCGGCAAAGGACGTACATACCGACCTGCGCTCCCATCCGCGAACGAGGATGCGCCATCAATTGCATGGCGAACGAGCGCCGGGTGCCGGGCACATGCAGTTCGCGGACGTAGCGCTGGAAGCGGTATAGCGTCTGCTGGACTAGCGTCTCCGGCGTCTGGCTATAGCCGGTCGGCATCACGGCGAGGGTCGGTATGCGGAAACCGGTCACGCCGTAATACATCGGCGGGGGAATTTCGGCCCCCGGCGCTGCGGCCGCCGCCGCCGAAACGACGTGCGGGTAATACGGGAGAGGCGGGCTGGTAAGAACAGACGGTCCCGAGCCAGAGGCCATTAAGGTATCTCCGAAGAGGCGCTAGAAGCCGCGCAGGCCGAGGCTGCCCAGGAGATCAAACCCCCCGCCCTGGGCTTGCTGCGGGTCGTTGGGATCGAACGGCTCGTAGATCTTCCAGGGGGGCGGCGGCACCTTGCCGACTGGCATCGGGCCGACGCCATACATCATCTGCATGGCCTTTTGCTGCTGGAGCAGGTTCTCGACTTCCTGGGCGTTGCCGTTCATCAGGCCCTGCTGGCGCATCGCCTTTTCCATGTTCTGCTGCTGCTCATACTGTGCCTCGGGTTGCTGCATAATGGCGGCGACTTCAGGACGCTGCATGATTGCTGCGCGGCCGTTTGGCGTGTTCCAGAGCCGCTTGATCTCGGGGTTGGTGCGGCCAAGCTTCAGCAGCTCTCGGTCGATGAAGCCGCGGATTTCCTTCAGCGCGCCCATCATGATGAGCGCCTGCACGTCAATGAGCTCCAGTTTGGCCGCATCTACCCCCATAAGGATCCGGGGAATCCGCCCGCCCATCGGGCTGTTGAAGTAGGCTTGCTGCTGTCGTATGTCCGTGAGCAGCTGGGGCATGTTCTCCTTCTCGCAGTCGGGGATGCTCTCCGGCAGTAGCCGCTGGGCCTGAAAGAACTGAAGGTGCTCCAACGTGATGGCGTTCAGCGGGACGGAGTCCAGGAACTGACGGAACGCCTGGTGCATCCGGCGCATGAACGTGTCCGGATCATTGTTGCGCGCCACCGTGTACCACATCAGGACGCGTCGCCACGGCTCCAGAGCCGCCGTTTCCCGCGCCGCGCGGGCCGGCGCCATACCGGACTCCAGCGTGTCCACGTGCAGCGCGATCTGCTCGTTCAGCTCCTTGTTCCGGAGACCGACCACCTGCGGGTTGCCGTCCACCGGTCCGACCTCGATGTTGGCCGCGGGCTGTCCGTCGAACAACAGGTTGGAGGCCCCGGAGTTCAGGTTCCACGCCAGCTCGTACGTCTTGTTCGGCGCCGCGCGGCTGAAGATGATGAACTCGTAGGTGTTGTCCGTTCGCAGGAAGCCGAAGCTGCCGGCCTGGTCACTGAAGGGATCGGTGTCCCGGAAAACGCGCTGGTAATCCTGCCCGAAGCAGGCGGTCATCCAGCCCTGGTGCAGCCCCCAAAGGGAGAGCAGGCCGTTAGGCATCCGGGCCTGGATCCAGGCCTCGGGGGGAATGTTTTCCAGCGCTTCCCGCTTCTCCATCGCGGCCACTCGCGTTCCGTTAATTCAAGCCTGGGACGTTGGCCTGCTTCGGTAAGGAAGCGGAGAATCCCTCCCTCTCCGGGCATCCCCACACTGCTGCCAGGAGGACAAACGCTCCTCGCACCGCAAAAGTTGCGGGGGCTTCGTCGCTTGCTACCAATGAGCGGCACTCCAGCCCAACTTGGCCGGTTTCCGCGGGGCCGAACGGGCATCCGCGACGGAGGTCCCGTTCCATGACCGCCTGCCCGCAGTGCCAGCAGCAGAATCCCCCTGGAGCCGAGAACTGCGCCGCCTGCGGCCACTCTCTCGAAACAGGCCCGCCGGCCGACCCCGCTCCCCAGAAGGCCTCCTCCATTCCCAACTTCATGGAGATGGCGGCCAAGCTGCCCCCCGGAACTCCGGGCCTCTTCCCCGTCACCCAGGCGTACTTCGGGAAAGGCGACGGGGAGAGCCCCGGCACGATGCAGCCTTCACCCGGCTGGGCTCCCGGCCCCGCCGGAATGCCTCCTGGTGACGGGGCCCCGGGCTGGATGCCCGGAATGGCCCCCGGTATGCAGAACGGCCCAATGGGGGCTCCCGGAATGCCTCCAAGCATGGGCGAGCCCGGGATGATGCCGGGGCAGATGCCTCCCGGCACGATGCCCGGACAGATGCAGGCGGGCCAGATGCCGCCCGGAATGATGCCGCCGGGAATGCAGCCGGGCATGATGCCGCCAGGCATGATGCCGCCAGGCATGATGCCGCCAGGGATGATGCAGCCTGGGATGATGCCCGGGCAGATGGGTCCGGGATGGGGACCGCCCGGGGGGATGCCGCAGGGGGGAGGCGGCCTGCAAGAAGGCGTTCGAGGCTTCCTCTCCAAGCTTCAGCAGCTGGGCCAGGGCGGCCGGAACAACGGGATGCCGCCCGGCGGACCGGGGTTCGGGGGGCCCGGGATGGCCCCGGGGATGATGCCCGGACAGATGCCTCCCGGAATGATGCCGGGGCAAATGATGCCCGGCCAGATGCCACCCGGGATGATGCAGGGGCAGATGCCGCCCGGAATGATGCCCGGCCAGATGCCGCCGGGGACGATGCCGCCGGGCGCCGGTGGGCCGATGGACGGGATGCCGCCCCCTTCAGCCTTCCCAGGAATGGGAACCACCGGTCCGATGGGCCCAGGCGGAATGCCCGGCCCGATGACCCCGATGGGGCCAGGCAATATGCCGATGGGGCCCGGAGGGCAACCCGGCCAGATGCAGCCCGGCTTCACGCCGCCGCCGGGGGTCCAGATGATGCCCCCGGGTGCGGGTGAGATGGGTGGGATGCCCGGTTACGGCTACCCGCAGCAACAGCAGCGGCCCAGGTGGTCGCTGCCCCCGCAGTTGATGGGTACGCAGCAGCGGAGCATGCGGGTCCCCTGCGCCATCGCCGGGATCGTCGGCGGGGCTTTCGGGATCCACAAGTTCATGCGGGGCCTGCAGCGCGAAGGAAGTATCCACATCATCCTGACGCTGCTCTTTGGCACCGGCGCCATCATAGGAGCGATCGAGGGCGTGATGTACCTGTTCAAGAGCGACGCCGAGTTCGAGCAGGTCTACATCATCGGCCGGAAGCCCTGGTTCTAAGCCTTAGCTTGAGTCCGTTAGCCTCAGCCGGCGCAAAGCAGCACACCATCGGAAGCCCGCGCGCCAGCGAGGGGCGTAAGCCGGCACCTACCGCACCGGATCTGCCAAGCCCCACCAGGTCGGAGGCCCAGGCTCCATCACTTAGCTTGGCTCATTAGCCTCAGCGCGCCAGCAGCGAGCTCGAACTCGTTACCGCGACCAGGTTCGTCATCATGAACAAGCGTTGTTTGCGCCGTGAAGGGTCTTGCCTCGTGGCTGATCCTTGCACCGCAACGCGGCGGCTGGCTGGCTCCAGTAACCCCCCGGCTAATGACACAAGCTAAGAGCTCTTAAGTGGAGCGTCAAAAGTCTTTACTCTGGTGTCGTAGCCGCGGCAACCTCCGCAGTCCCCGACGGACGACAGAGGTTAGCCAGGAGTGAACCTGGCCGGGAGCGGGATCCCGCGCCCTGAAGGGGCGCCAGGAAGCGCTGGGAACCCCTGCAAAGACTTTCGACCTCAGCCTTCGCTCTATCCGAACCGCCAGAGCGGCGCCCGCCTGACAGTTGCACGCGACGAACGGCCGGCATCTCATCGAGGGACCCGCCGTGGAGCCAGTGCTGAAGGATGCCGGAAAGCTTCGATCTCGAAATCATCGATAACGCCGCGGGACTGCGGGCGCTGCACCCGGAGTGGCGCGAGCTTCACGAAGAGAGCCAACCGCGGAATCCCTGCCTCTCCCCGGAGTGGTGCCTCGCTTGCTGGGAGCACACGGCTAAGAACAGCAGCCCGTTCGTCGTGACCGCCCGGAGGGCCGGCCGCTTGGTGGGCCTGGCGCCGTTCGCACTGCAGCGGCGGCGAGGCCAGCGGGTGCTGCGCGCCCTTGGCCAGACCTGGAGCACGTATCCAGGCTTCCTCCTCTCTCCCTCCGAGCCGGGCACCGAACTAGGGTTGTTGGATGGCCTCCTCGCGGCTCGGAGCCGCTGGGACATCCTCCTCCTACAAGATCTCACGGAAAGCTACACCCCGCTGCTAGAGGCGGAGCTTCCATCCGGACTATTGCGAGCGTCCGCCGCCGCCGAGATCTCGCGCCGCCTCAACCTCGAGCCCGGCTGGGAGACCCTCCTCCGGGAAGGGCCCCAGCAGCTGCGCCACAGCCGGCGACCGGCCCGCCGCTGGGAACGCGAAGGCGGCACCATTGAGCGATTGTCCGGAGCCGAAGCCGCCGCCTGCGTGGAGGAGATCGCCGCGGTGGAGTCCGCCTCTTGGAAAGCGGAAGAGGGAGTTCTTCAATTCCAGCGTCCGGGCGCCCATCCGCTCTGGCGCCAGCTCCTGACCGAACTCGGAGAGCAAGGCGAGGCAGAATTATGGCTAGCGCGTCTGGACGGCAAGCTTACCGCCTTCCAGATCAACCTCGTAGCCGGCGACCGCCTCTGGTTTTACTACGGGGCGTACGATCCGGCTTTCCGGCCGTACTATCCAGGCGGAGTGCTCCACTACCACATCATTGAAGATGCCTGCCGCCGCGGCTTCCGCGAGTACGACTTCCTCACCGGCTCCGAACCTTACAAGTACGGCTGGACGGACGGCGAGCGGCAGCTCCATCGCGCTGCGCTCTACCCCCGTACCGCGCGCGGCTACCTGGCGATGGCGCTCCTAGTGGGCCCGCGTTGGCGCATGCGCGAATCGCCTACCGGCAGGAAGATCTACGAGCTCTACCGGATCTTGCGGTGGCGCCGCCAGGCCCTGGTTCCGTTCATCCTCGGCCACCGCGCCCGCGCTCACTAGGCCATGGCCGGAGGAAAATGGCGGGCTTTCCCTTCTTGATCGTGATCTTATTCTTGTTCTTGATCCGGCGGCCGCTCAGGGCACGGGTTACGACCCCCGTTCATGTGCAAAGCTCGGTCCGCAGTCCCGTTTAACGCGGCCACTCACTTCCCCCGCACCCTTTTTTGGGATGGACTCGGGAGGTCGCACGGCGAGCGCCAGCCGCCCGGCTTCCTCCGCTGAAAGCCGGCTCCCTTCCTCCCACGCCAGGTTGAACGCCGCCTCGTCCCCCAGAGCCGCGCGCACCTGCGCCAGTTGCCGCTCATACCGGGGCACTTCGTGCGCCGGGACGGGCGCGCCGATCTCCTCCCGCAAGGTAGCTGCGGCCGCCGCAATTCGAGCGGCGTCCAAACCGTCCGGGCGTTCCAGCAGGCCAGCCAGGCCGGCGAGGCCTTCCAGCGCCCCGGCGATGGCCCACGGATCACCCAGGTCCAGGAAGATCTGCAGCGCGTCCAGATACAGGGTCCGGGCCTCGCTGTAGTCGCCCAGGTCGTACGCGATTTCGGCCTGGTTTCCCAGGGACTGCGCGATGCCCTGGCGGTCGCCTAACTCCTGCTTAACCCCCATCCCCTCTTGCAGGAGCGCTCGAGCCGCCGCAAGTTCACCCAGATCGTGGAGCGCCATCGCCAGGTTGTTGAGTGAGGAAGCGATCCCGACCGGATCCCCCAGCTCCCGCCGGATCCGCAGGCATTCCTCGTGCATCCTGCGGGCCCCGTCGGCATCGCCCTGCAGCCGAACGGTGTTGCCCAGGTTGTTCAGGGTGATGGCGATACCCGTTTGGTCGCCGAACTCCCGCGTGATCTCCAGACACTCCTCCAGGCACGCGCGCGCGGCGGCCAGGTCGCTCAGACGCTGAGCCAGATTGCCGAGGTTGTTCAGTGAGGCCCCCACCCCTCGCCGGTCCCCCAGCTCTTTGCGCAGTTGCAAGCTCTCCTCATGCCGCGCCTGGGCCGTTGGATAGTCGCCCTGCATCCAGGCTACGTTTCCCAACTGGTTCAGCGCCGAGGCGACGGCGGACGGGTCCCCCACCTCGCGAGCGATCTCCAGGCTCTCCTCGTACCGCGCTTGGGCCGCCGCAAAATCCCCGTGGCGGAAGGCAAACAGTCCGGCGGTGTGGAGCGCTCGCGCCCGGTCGGCCGTGCGCTTTTCGGCATCTGAAGCCGCCAATAGCGCGGTCACCAGGTTGCGCCCCTCCGCCACATGGCCCCGGAGGTCCCAGAACCGCCAGACCAGGCCGATCATCTCCAGACCCGCATCCGGGTTATGGGCGGCGGACCACTCCAGCGCCGCACGCAGGTTGGCGCGTTCGGGATCCAACTGCTCCAGCCACCGCTTCTGCTCCGGGCCGCCGAGGTGCGACTCCGCCGCCCGCGCCAGGCCGGTAAAGTACTCGAGGTGACGCCGCCGCCAGGCTTCGGCTTGCCCCTTCTCCGCCAATCGCTCGGCCGCGTACTGCCGCACGGTCTCCAGCAGCCCGTAGCGGGTGGTGCCCTCCGCTGCGGCCACGGTCACCAGGCTCTTGTCCGCCAGGCTGGTGAGGACATCCAGCACCTCCCAGTCCTCCAGCCGCTCGCCCGCGCAGACGGCCTCCGCCGCTTCTAGCGTCCAACCGCCGGCGAATACTGAAGCTCGGTCCAACAGGATCCGCTCCACCGGGTTCAGGAGATCGTAACTCCAGTCGATCAGCGACTGGAGCGTCTGCTGCCGAGGCAGGGCCGCCCGCGCACCGCCCGTTAGAAGCTGGAAACGCTGGTCGAGGCCCCGGTCGATTTCTTCCAGGGTCAGGCTGCGCACTCGCGCCGCTGCCAACTCCAACGCCAGCGGAATGCCATCCAGCCGCACACAAACCGAGGCCAGCGCCGGACCGTTCCCGCGCGTGATCTCAAATCCAGGCTGCACCTGCACGGCTCGCTCGCGGAACAGCCGCACCGCCTCGTATCTGTTCAGCTCGTGTGGTTCTACATCCCGCACCGGATCCGGCAGCGTCAGGGAAGGGACCCGGTAAACGGTCTCGCCGTATGTCCCCAGCGGCTCCCGGCTTGTTGCCAGGACCCGGAGTTGCGACGCCTCGCGCAGCAGCGCGTCCACGAACCGCGCACACGCTTCCAGGAGGTGCTCGCAGTTGTCCAGCACCAGCAGCACACGCTTACCCTTCAGGTGCTCGACGAGCGTCTCCAGAATCGGGTTACCGGTCACCTCCCGCAAACCCAGGGCCGCAGCCACCGCCGCAGGAACGAGCGCGGGATCCGCCAGCGCGGCCAGCTCTGTAAACCACACCCCATCCTCACTCTGCCCCACCAGGTCCGCCGCCAACTGCAGCGCGAGGCGGGTCTTGCCCGTCCCGCCCGGCCCGGTGAGAGTCAGCAGCCGGACCTCGTCGACCAGCGTCCTCACCGCCGCCAGGTCCTTCTCCCGCCCGATGAATCTGGTCAACTGGCGACGCAGGTTGTGCTTCAGCAGTGGGTTGTCCAGCGACCGCAGCGGCGGAAAGTCCCCCTGAAGCTCGGGGTGCCAGAGCTGAAAGATCCGTTCCGCCCCGTCCAGATCCTTCAGGCGGTGCGGACCCATGTCGTTCACGGCGGTTTCCGGCGGCAAACGGTCGCCCACCGCCGCATAAGCAGCCCCGGAAAGCAGCACCTGTCCCCCATGCCCCACCGGCACCAGTCGCGCCGCCCGGTTCACGGTCGCACCGAAATAGCCGCCGTGAAGTTCCTCCGCCGGGCCGGTGTGGAGCGCCATGCGCACCTTTAACGGCAGCTCACCTTCCGGCGTGCTCACCCTCACCGCGGCTAACTCAAGCTGCGCGGCCACGGCCGCCTCCACCGCTCTCCGCGCTTCGGGAAACGCCGCGAAGAACGCGTCCCCCATCGTCTTGAACACCCGCCCGCCGTGACCCTCGATACACGACCGCAGCAGCCTGTCGTGGCGGACCAGCGCCTCACGCATGGCATCCGGATGCTCTTCCCAGAGGCGGGAAGAACCCTCCAGGTCTGTAAAGAGGAAAGTAAGGGGCTCGGGAGCAGGCTCGGGCATCGCGGGCGCCGGCCTTCCACTCCGGCGCATATCGGTTTAGCGCCCGCTCCGATCCTGCGTCACCCACCTGTGGCCAAACTCACCGGACGAAAGTCCGCACCGCACCCCGCCTCAGCCGCACCGTTTCAATAGGCGGGCAGAATTTCACCGCCGGAGTAGCCCAGGCAATGCGACGAGGACACCAAGCGACCCAGCACAGGAACGCCTCCCGACCAGCACAGCACCCTATGTCCCGGAACCGGGTTTTTCGCACCAGTGGGACATTCCGGGACATCCAGGGACATGCATTCGCCGAAAACGCGACATCGTGCGACATCGTCACCGCCTTCCCAATCGGCCGGCGCAGCCACCGCAGCCTCGCTCTTCACCGAAGGTGGAGTCGTCCGAACTCCTGTTCGGGCGGTCCGGCGCAGTTCGCCGGACAAAACGGCGGTCGGACGATGCGATCACCGCGGCCGGGCCCCCACCGGATGTGGAGTCGTCCGAACTCCTGTTCGGGCGGGCCGGCGCAGTTCGCCGGACAAACGGCGGGCGGACGATGCGATCACCGCAAGCCGACCCTCCGCCGAAGGGGAGTCGTTCGAACCTTACCCCCAACCTGGTGGCCAGTTCGGGCGGTCACGCGCACCGGGAGCGGAGTGCTTCTCGAAAAACAGGACAAAACCGGACATCGGCTCTGCCAGGCACGCGTCGCGCGCCACAAGCGAGACATTCCGGGACATGCTCACGACCTTTCCGGCTTCGACTACCCAACCCGGCCGGCCCGTTTGCCCGGACTCCCGACCAGAGTCGGTCCCGGACTCCACGCACTCAACCAACCGTCCTCGAGCCCCACGAGACAACTCCAGGCCGGGGAGCGTTCCGAGTGCAAACCGGGCACCCGACATTGTCGCGCGTGTCGTCGGCTCTTCTGTGTAAATCTGTACCTTCTGTGTCGATCGGTGTTCAACCCGGGAGCCATCCGCCTTGGTGGCGCCCCTTGCGCCGAAATTCACAAATATCCGCCCTCTGGTTGAATCCCGGGTCGGGCCATGATACGTTTAGGAACAACTTGGTAGCGCAAAGGCATTGACGAGGACCAGTAAGCGGATCGGTCCAGTCCCAGAGAGCCCTCTCCTGGCTGTGAGGAGGGCACGGGCAGCCGCTGAATCTCCCCTCCGAGCCGGAACTCTGAACCACGCCGGTGCGTCCGGATCATTAAGGGTTCCCGGGTGGCGACCGTGATCTCGCTCGAAAGTGCCGTCGCATCGGCCGAGAATGAAGGGGGCATCCCCCACACTCTCCCCGAAGCGGCGGAAACAGGGTGGTACCGCGAAGGCTGAAGCCTCTCGTCCCTGGGGATGAGGGGTTTTTTCGGCTCAGTAGTAGTTTCTTGCTCTTGATCGTAACCTTCTTCTTAATCTAATCCGGGGCGCCGGGAGAGTAAGAACAAGTTCAGGATCAAGAGGGCGTAGTAGAAAGGGCGGGTGAGCTTATGAAGATGAAGGCCAGCAAGGCGCTTCTGGAGCAGCTCAAGCTTCATGGCGTGCAGGTGATGTTCGGGTACCCCGGTGGGGCCGTCATCCCGCTTTACGACGCCATCTATGAAGAGGAAGACATCCGCCACATCCTCGTCCGGCACGAGCAAGATGCGGGCCACATGGCGGAGGGCTACGCCAAGGTCACCGGCAAGGTCGGCGTGTGTATCGCCACCTCCGGGCCCGGCGCGACCAACCTCGTCACCGCCATCGCCGATGCCTACATGGATAACGTGCCGATCGTGGCCATCACCGGCCAGGTCTCCACGCACATGATCGGGACCGACGCCTTCCAAGAGGCGGACATCACCGGCATCACCATGCCCATCACCAAGCACAACCGCCTGGTGAAGCGCGCGGAAGAGATCCCGGAAGCTATCGCGGAGGCCTTCTACATCGCCGCGTCCGGCCGCCCCGGCCCGGTGCTCGTGGACGTCCCGCGTGATCTCCAGGACACCGTCATCGACTACCATCCGGTCAGCCAGATGACGCTGCGGACCTACAAGCCGACGTACCGCGGGCACCCGCTCCAGATTGTGAAGGCGGCCAAGGCCATCGAAGACGCCAAGAAGCCCGTCTTCTACGTCGGCGGCGGCGCGGTCTATTCCGGCGCTCAGAAAGAGCTGGTCGAGCTGGCCGAGCGGACCAACATCCTGGCCACCACCACCCTCCTGGGTAAGGGCGCGATGCCGGAGACCCACGACCTCAGCCTCCAGATGCTGGGGATGCACGGCTCCGAGTACGCCAACTACGCCGTCCACCACTGCGACCTGCTCATCGCGGTCGGAGCGCGCTTCGATGACCGGGTGACCGGCCACCTGGCCAGCTTCGCGCCCAACGCGAAGGTCATCCACATCGACATCGACCCCGCAGAGATCTCCAAGAACGTCCACGCGCACATCCCCATCGTGGGAGACGCAAAGATGGTGCTCCAGGAGCTGCTCAAGCACGTCAAGCCGCGCCCCGCGGACGAGTGGACCGCCGAGCTGAAGGCCCGCCGGGAGCAGTACCCGTTCGCCTACACCTCGGATGGCGACGCGCTCTCCCCTCAGTGGGCCATCGAGCAGATCTACAAGCACACCAAAGGCGAGGCGATCGTGGCCACGGACGTCGGGCAGCACCAGATGTGGGCCGCCCAGTTCTACCGCTGCGACCACGAGCGCCAGTGGGTCACCTCCGGGGGCCTCGGCACGATGGGCTTCGGCCTGCCCGCGGCCATCGGGGCCAAGCTCGGCCGCCCGGACAAGGACGTCTGGCTCATCACCGGCGACGGCAGCTTCCAGATGACCCTGAAAGAGCTGATGACCGCCGCCGCGGAAGGCGTCTGCGTGAAGGTCGCCATCATCAACAACCACAGCCTGGGAATGGTCCGCCAGTGGCAGCAGCTCTTCTGGCAGAACCGCTACAGCGCGGTGGACCTCGGCGACTACCCGGACTTCGTCCGCCTGGCGGAAGCCTATGGCTGCGTCGGCATGCGCGTCACCAGCCCGGAAGACATGATGGACTGCCTGGACCAGAGCGACCGCGTCAAGAACGTCCCCGTGGTCATCGACGTCCGCGTGGCCCCCGCCGAGAACGTCTACCCGATGATCCCCTCCGGCAAGAGCTACAACGATCTCGTCATGGCTCCGGAGAAGAGCAGCGAGTAGGACGGCATTCGGCGTTCGGCTTTGGGCGTTCGGTAATGCCGTTCTCCCGAGGCCGAGTGCGTTGAAATAGGAAACCTGGCCTCGCTTCATGCGCTTGGCAGGGAGAGCACTTCTCCCCTAATGCCGAGCGCCCAAAGCCGAATGCCGGAGCAAAGCGACCCTTGCAGCACACCATCACAGCACTGGTAGAGAACACTCCCGGCGTCCTCGCGCGGGTCTCCGGACTGTTCGCGCGCCGCGGCTTCAACATCGAGTCGCTGGCCGTGAGCATTACGGAGGACCCTACGGTCTCCCGCATGACCATCGTCGTGGGCGGGGACGAGCGGGCGTTGGAGCAGATCGAGAAGCAGCTCAACAAGCTGATCGAGGTCATCAAGGTCTACGACTACACGGAGACCGCCGCGGTCGATAGGGAACTGGCGCTGATCAAGGTCACCGCCGGCCCGGACAAGCGCGCGGAGATCATGCAGATCGCGGACATCTTTCGCGCCAAGATCATCGACGTGAGCGAGCGGACCGTCACCATCGAGGTCACTGGCCCGGTGGGCAAGGTGGACGCGTTCCAGAACTTGATGGTCCCTTACGGGCTGAAGGAGCTGGTCCGCACGGGCAAGATCGTGCTCTCCCGCGGCGCACGCTCCACCGCCGAGATGAAGGGCTCCGGATAAATGCCGGACCTCCGCGAAAGGAAGAAAGGAAGAAAGGAAGGGGGAAAGCGCGTCCTCTCATCCGTTCATCCTCTCTTCCTTTCCGCCGCGTTCAGCGGTACGTGGATGGAGGCTTAGGCGTGGAGCGCGAGATCGTCGACGCTGCCCAGGTAGGACAGGCACTGGCCGTCCTCTCTGGGGCGGCGCTCGTGGCGGCCGCGCTGCTGGTGGGACTAGGGCGCATGCGGAACCAACCCTCCTGGTTCAGAGCAGGCCTGGGTTGCGCGGTTGCAATCTTGGCCTGGCCGCTCTGGATGGTTTACAACCGCATCGAAGATCAGTTTGGCCTGGACAGCGTAGCGGGGCTGTTGATCAACCTCGCGCTGTTCCTGGCAGTAGGCGTGGGAGGCGGGCTCCTCTTGAGGAAGCTCTGGTCCTCCCCTTTGGATACCGGCCACAGAGGCGCAGAGACGCAGAGGTAGCTACAGAGAGATCGGAAGGAAGCCCGTCCTCCTGAACGGCAATGAAGGACCTGGCCCGAGCGCGATGCCGGCCGGCCAAGCGGTTCCTTTCCCTTTCGGCTCCTCTCGGTGTCCTCTGTGCTCTCCGTGTCTCCGTGGTGAAAAAGGGAGAAAGACTTTGGCGAAGGTTTACTACGATTCGGACGCGGACATGGGCGTCCTCGCGCGCCGCACGGTGGCGGTGATCGGCTACGGCTCCCAGGGGCACGCGCACGCGCTCAACCTGAAGGAGTCCGGCGTCAACGTCATCTGCGGGCTGCGCGCCGGCAAGAGCTGGGACAAAGCCGCCGCGGATGGTCTCACCGTCGTGACGGTGGACGAGGCCGTGCGCCGCGCCGACCTCATCATGATCCTGGTCAACGATGAGTTCCAGGCCAAGCTCTACAAGGACTCGATCGAGCCGCACCTGAAGCCGGGCAAGGCGCTCGCCTTCGCGCACGGCTTCAACATTCACTTCGGCCAGATAGTCCCGCCGAAAGACGTGGACGTGATTATGATCGCGCCGAAGGGACCGGGCCACCTGGTCCGCCGCGTCTACTCGGAAGGTGGCGGGGTGCCCTGCCTCATCGCCATCCATCAGGACGCCACCGGCGAGGCGCGAGCCCTGGCCCTGGCCTATGCCAGCGGCGTCGGCGGCGGCCGCGCGGGCGTGCTCCAGACCACCTTCCAGGAAGAGACCGAGACCGACCTCTTCGGCGAGCAGACCGTCCTCTGCGGCGGCGCGACCGCCCTGGTCAAAGCCGGCTTCGAGACCCTGGTCGAGGCGGGCTACCAGCCGGAGATCGCCTACTTCGAGTGCCTGCATGAGCTCAAGCTCATCGTCGACCTGATGTACGAGGCGGGCATTGCGGGCATGCGCTACTCCATCAGCGACACCGCGGAGTTCGGCGACCTGACCCGCGGCAACCGCGTCATCAACGACGAGAGCCGCGCGGCCATGAAGGAGATCCTCAAGGAGATCCAGACCGGCCAGTTCGCCCGCGAGTGGATCCTGGAGAACCAGACCAACCGGCCCACCTTCAACGCGATGCGCCGCATCGATCAGCAGCACCAGATCGAGCAGGTCGGCGGCGAACTCCGCCGGATGATGAGCTGGATCGGCCAGAACCGCGCCGTCGAGGAGCAGGTCCAGGCCCAGGAGAAGCAGGCCATCCAGACCCGCTTCTCCAACCTCGGCGAGTAGTCTTGCCCGCGCACGTCACGGCCGGAGGTAGCTATGTCGGAAACGCTCACCCAGGAACGGTTGCTCACCGCGGATGAGTTCTACGACTTGTACGCCGGCAGCGACGTGCGCGCGGAACTCGTCGACGGAAGGGTGATCGAGATGTCGCCGACCGGGCCGGACCACGGATCCCTCGATTCAGATCTTCACTTCTACCTGAAGGTTTGGGTTCGGGAGACCAGGCTGGGGAAGCTCTACACCAACACTGGTTTCATCCTCTTCCCAGGCAAGCAGCGGGTTCGCGGCCCCGACGAGGCGTTAGTCTCCAACGAAAAGATTGCCAAGTTCCCGCCTCCTAAGCGCGGGTACTGGAGGGTAGTGCCCGACCTCGTCGTCGAGGTAGTGTCACCGGAGGATCGCGCTTCCGACATAGCGGACAAGGTAGCCGACTATGCCGAGGCCGGGGTTCGTTTGACCTGGGTCGTTTACCCGATCCGGCAGCAGATCTACGTGCACCGGCCGGGCGAGCGAGTCGAGATAATCGGCCCCGACGGAACGTTGGATGGCGGGGACGTGCTCCCCGGTTTCCAGCTTCCGCTGTCTGAGCTGTGGGGGGCCTGATGCGAGTCCGCTTGATCCAGGAAGGGCAGATCGACCCGGACCAGTTCGTGGAGTCCGGCCACAAGCTGGAGCTCGTTAACGGCCACATCGTCGGCTTCCACAATCACTGGCACTTCGACCGGGGCCCGGAGGAGAGACTGGCGAAGGCGCTGCAAAGCGCCGCGGAAGCCCAAAGCGGGGAGTTGGAGCTCTGGCATCACCCCGGGGCAGGGTTGGGGCAGGAGTTCTTCCCCCTGGCACTCATGCCGAGCGCCGAGGGGAACGACACTCCCCGGGTGATCTGCGAGAACGCCGCCCGCGGCTCCACCGCGGAAGAGCTGGCGCGGAACATCACCAACTACCTGGAGTGGGGCGTGAAGCTGGTGTGGGTGCTCTTCCCGGAGCAGAAGCTGGTGCACGTATACGAGCCCGGCCCCTCGGTCCGGATGGTGACCAGGGACGGAGTGCTGGATGGCGGCGAGGCGCTGCCGGGGTTCCGGTTCCCCGCGGCGGAGCTTTGGGGAACGGCGTAGGCCGTTCGAGGGATGTGCATAGCCCCCGCGCGAGGGGTGTAGCATAGCCCCTCGTGGGCGTCGCTAGAAGTAGCCGGCGCGGCGCACACCGAGCGCGGAAGGAGCGGTCGGTCCTCGGATGGCCGGTCGGTGGAGATCGAAAGGGTTAGCGGCCTAGCGACGGCCACGAGGGCCTTTGCTACACGGCACGTCCGAGGCCGTAGCGGAGGCCGCAAAGGTAGGTATCGAAATGATGAGACGGAAAGCGGAAGAGAGAACGCCGGGAAAGGCTCCTGCAAAGGCGGCCGCCCGGCGCGTCCTGGGAAGCCGAGGGTTGTAGATCCCATTCCCGGTGGCTCGCCGCAACCGAGAGGAAGAAAGGACGAAAGGAAGAGAGGAAGAACGCTTCCACTCCTCCCCTCTTCCTTTCATCCACTCCGATGGCGCGACGCGAATCGACCGGGTCCAAGTCAGGACGTTCTCTACGTATGTAAAAGCGGAGGTTCTCTCCAATGAGCCGAAAGATCAAAATCTTCGATACCACGCTCCGGGACGGCGAGCAGTGCCCCGGGGCGAGCATGACCGCGACCGAAAAGCTGGAGGTCGCGCACCAGCTCGCGCGGCTGAAGGTGGACATCATCGAGGCCGGGTTCCCGATCTCGTCCCCGGGTGACTTCGAGTCCGTGCGCCAGATCGCGCGCGAAGTGAAGGGGCCGGTCATCTGCGGCCTGGCCCGCGCCGTCCCTAAGGACATCGACCGCGCCGGCGAGGCCATCCGCCCCGCCGAACGAGGCCGCATCCACACCTTCATCGCCACGTCCGATATCCACCTGGAGCACAAGCTCCGGAAGTCCCGCGACGAGGTGCTGGAGATGGCCGTCGCGGCCGTCACCCAGGCCCGCCAGTGGACCGATGACGTGGAGTTCTCCCCGGAGGACGCCGCCCGCAGCGACATCGAATACCTCTGTCGCGTGGTGGAAGCGGTGATCAAGGCCGGGGCCACCACCATCAACATCCCGGATACGGTGGGCTACGCGGTGCCGGAGCAGTTCGCCGCCATCTTCACCGCGCTGCTGAACAAGGTGCCGGGCGCGGAGAAGGCCGTCTTCTCCTGCCACTGTCACAACGACCTCGGCCTCGCCGTCGCCAATTCCCTGGCGGCGATCCAGGCGGGGGCCGGGCAGGTGGAATGCACCATCAACGGCATCGGCGAGCGGGCCGGCAACACCTCGCTCGAAGAGGTGGTGATGGCCCTCCGCACTCGCCGCGACTTCTTCGGGCTCGAAACCGGCATCGTGACCCAGGAGATCGTCAAGGCCAGCCGGCTGGTCGGGAAGGCCACCGGATTCCAGGTCCAGCCGAACAAGGCGGTCGTCGGGGCCAACGCCTTCGCGCACGCCGCGGGGATCCACCAGGACGGGATGCTCAAGGAGCAAACCACCTACGAGATCATGCGCCCGGAAGACGTAGGCCTGGACAGCACCCGCCTCGTGCTTTCCAACCGGAGCGGGCGGCACGCGTTCAAAGTCCGCATGTCCGCCCTCGGCTATGAGCTGGACGGCGAAGACTTGGACCGCGCCTACCAGCGCTTCCTCGAGGTCGCCGACAAGAAGAAGGTCGTCTTCGATGAGGACCTGGTCGCGCTGATGGCGGAGAGCGAGGGGCTCCACGATACGGAGTTCACGCTCGAATACATGACCGTCATGAGCAGCCTCGAAGGCGTGCCGACCGCGACCGTCCGCCTCCGCCGCGGCGAGGAGTTCCTCACCGAGGTCGGGACGGGGGTCGGCAGCGTGGACGCCGTCTACCGCACCATCGACAAGATCATCCCCGTGGAGCACGAGCTGATCGACTACATCGTCAGCGCGGTGACCGGCGGCACGGATGCCCTGGCCGAGGTGACGGTCCGGCTGGGTCGTGGGGAGCAGATCTTCACCGGCCGCACCGCTTGCCTCGACGTGATCGAAGCCAGCGCGAAGGCCTATCTCCAGGCCCTCAACAAGCTCCTCTACTACGGCGATCGCCGGAGCCACACGGAGCGGCTGGCCGCGCAGGAAGTCTAGCTCGCAGACGGGGCTGGATGAGTTCGAAGGCGGGGTGTTCCAGGCGCCCCGCCTTCAGCCCTTCATTATTGGAGTCGGGTCCTCAATCACGACGTGCGAAAGGACCCATTAGCGACCGCTTTCATCGCGAAACCCGGCGGGCGTGAGCCGGATCTTCTTCGCGCGCGCCGCATCCCCTGGCCAGTAGAAGTCCAGAAAAGCCAGCGCCTGCTCTCTCTCCTTCTCAATCGCCGGTCGATCCCCACGTTTGGCCGCGTTTCGGTATCCCACCAACCCTGCCACGGTCTGCACCGCCGTATTCTCATCCAGCGACTGTCGGTAATGGTCGGTGGTCCCCTGGAAATAGGCGTCCTTCAGCAGCGCCTCTCGGAACTGCCTCACCACGTCCCGGTCTTGCGCGGGCGTCGTCCTCTTGCCCTCGGAGTAGATCTCATACTGGGACGCAAACGCCAGCCCCAGCGCCGCTGCCACGTCCCGTTCCCCCAGCCCGTCGCCCCGCTGGGCATCGCGGAATCTTTCCAGGAACAGGTTGTAGGTGCGAGCCACCTCTCGCCGCCGGGCCGCGTCTCCACCGCGCGCGGCCGCAAACTCGTTCGCCAGAGTTGCTGCGAGGGGCCGGTAGCGGACGCTCGCCTTCCCCGCCTTGATCCGCGCCCGGCCCTTGGCCCGGACCGCCGCACTGCTCCCCATCCCCCGCGCCGCCACGCTCTGGTTGAAGGCCCACAGCGAGAGCCCCATCCGCTCCCCATACTGGGCGAAGTTCAGGTCCATGCTGTTGAGGAACGCGTCGGTCCCTGCGTCCTGCGCCGCAGCCGCCAGCGCAGTCAGAGCCGCGAGACCCATCACCCACCAGATCCTGCCTCGGAGCTTCACTTCGCACTCCCCCCTCGCCAGCAGCGCCACCAGCGGCCTTGCTCGTTGAGTATTCCGCACAGGCCCTTCCAGTTTCCGCTCCAACTGATGGCGTAGGAGCTGAGCACGGAGGAACAAGACTCACCGCATGAGTCTGGGCTTCCGGAAACCAGGCTCGTTCCTTCGCCGCCCGCCCCGCATTCCGCCGAATGTGGAGTCCGCGCAACTCCCGTTGCCGGGCCGCCGTCTTCAGGCGGAACCCCCGGGCGCAGGACCAGATCTCCACCGCAGACCGGAACACGAGGGAGGCGCTACCGCCCAGTCCAAACTCGCCGGGCTATATCGTAAACCCGATCCATCCATCCGCTGTCATCCACACGGAAGCGCCACCATCACCCAGAAGCTCCACGGCAGTTGAACTTCGCCATCAAATGCGGATCATCCCTCGCCCCAAGATCAGCGCCGCCAACAAGAAGCTTCCCGTGAAAGCGTACACCGGCCGCCGATAGACCTCCCGGTCCCACCGCGCGCCACTTCCGTCCTCCCCAGCTTCCGTCCCATTGCTTCTCACTCACCAGGAAAAGAACGGGTACTTGCGTCGAGCCAACTCCAGCGCCTTGGGCGACCAGCGCTCGATCCGATACCGCACTCCATCCTCGGACCACTCATACGAACCCGGTTCCTCGTCGGCCAAAAGCAGGTTCCGGTAAAGCCACAGCGCCTCGTCACACGGCTTGTCCTCGTGTCGAGCCGCCCGGCGCCACGTCTCGGCTTCCGCATCCCACAGAAACACGCTAAAGCCCGGCACGGACCACTGCGGTCTGTCCTCGAGATCCATCCCCGCTCCGAACTAAGGCTTCCCGAACATTTCGTCGAACAACCGCTCCGCCCGCTCCAGCCCTTCACTCCGTTAACGTCACGGACTTGTTCCGGTTCTTTGGATCCAGCAGCCAGCCTTTTTGGTGCAGCCGCTCCAGCACGTCCCAATCGTGCCCTTTCCAGGCGCAGCGGTCGAAGCCGTTCGCCCCCAGCGTCAGGGTCAGCAGCGCCAACACGGCGTCATCGATCTTGTCGTCGTCGTACTCCATCAGCGGCTCCCCTTACGCAAACGCGGAACAAGTGTCGCTCTCTTCACCCCGCGCGGCGCGACGGAGGACGTTCTAACTCTCCTTAGGTGTCTCTCCAACTGGTTCTAAAAGCCGAATGAGGCCGATCTGTTGGTACAGGGCGAGGAAGTCGAAACAATTCCAGCCCTCGACAATCTGGCCGTCCCGAACCTGGGCGAGGCACATACCATCGAAAGCGATCGCCGCGGCGGTTGCCGGTATCCCAAGACCGTCGCCAACGTGACAGCCCGTCACTCGGCAATGAGCCACTGCAAGGTCGCCTTCGCTGACCATCTGCGTGACCCGCACGTGAATGTCGGGAATCGCCGATCGAAAGCTCCGAAACAGCGGTCGAAACCCATCCGGGCCTATAATCGGACGGCCGTCAGGCGTCGGCAGCCCATGGAACTCCGCCGAACCCGCCATAAAGCGGTCGATTGCTGTGTCGTCACCTTTGTTCCATACTTCTTCGAACCAGGCGTGCAAGACGTCATTCGGTGAGAGTGGCATTACCGGTCTCCTGATCATTCCACGAGGTCCACCATTGATTGCTGGCCCGACCCGAGGTGAGCGCAGGCCGGCTTCGCCCGATGTAGCCGCGAGTTCACTCGCCGCGCCCGATCATCCCTCACCCGTTTCCCGCAAGCGCTCCAATTCCGCACGCTCCGGCAGGAACCGCGCAAGAAAACTCAGGTAGTCAGCGCACGATTGGCCGATAACCTCGGCCTCGTCCGGCTCAATCGGTGACACCGCCCGGTACTCGCCGCTCTTCAGATCGAACGCCACGTAGAACGCGCCGTCAGAAGCCCTTCCCACAGCAAACCATTGCCGAGGCGCGAGACGCGGCCCATTACCTGCTCCCATAGCTTCGTCCAGAGGCGCCACCTCAGCGATCGTGAGGACCTCGAACGCCGTCCCCACGATCTCGCCGCCAAAGCGCATGTTCCGCAGCGCTAAACCGTTTGTCCGTCGAAAAAGCGCGAGCAAATCGGCCGGCAGAGCATACCCAGTGTAGGCGCGCGTCCATGCATCGAAGTCCCCCGGCACCGCCGGCGTTCCGAGCGTATGCAGCCACGGAACCTGCTTCACCTGCTCCTGCACCGCATGGATCAGTTCCTCGACGCTCATGCCCCGCCCCAAACCGGCGCTCCTTTAGGATCCACTTTTACCGATCCGGCCGCGAACTCACTCCCGGCCCGATCCACCCTGCTCGACCCACCACACGGGCGCCCCGAACACAGCCCGGTGAGGGCTTCTCATCAGTAGCCAGGAGTTTCCTTCCAACTCCTGGCGGGGGCTGGTCGCAAACGCCAGCCCCGCAACCAACGCCCCGGCCCATTCCGGCAGGCCAATCCAGTCCCGGCCTCGCCCTCAGCCCCCTCTCCATCGGGTGAGATGGAGAGGGGTGGCGAAGCCGGGGTGAGGAAACCCCGCACCCGCACGGCCGGTGAAGCGTACCCCTTCTAAGCCCCCACTCGCCCGGGGCCCGACAGGAGCCGCTGACCAATGATCATCCAAACCATCCCGACCAAACCGCGGCCTTCCTTCGCCAGCATCCCGGAGAACAACAACCCCCACCCCCTCTATGACTCCCAGCGCATGGTTAACAGCCTGACAACCAGGCACAGAACCGAGCCGATCGCCAGCACCCATCAAGAAACCGCCGAGCCCAACCACGCACAAACGTCACAGTACATTCAGACACGCCGAACCCATTCAAACCCCATCCGCGCCGAGATTCTCCCAGCACTCACCGCCCTGGGTAACCCGCCCGAAGGTCGGAATGCCCGAACGCCCGAAGGCCTGAACAGTGATAGAATGGGTGGGCATTTGTGGGCTCATCGGAAAACGCAGCCTGGAAATGCCTCACCGGCCCTCCTTCCGCACGCCTTCAGGGCGGAGACGGCCTGCCTGCCGGCCCGTGCCTGCCATCCAGGCGCTGGGCCTTACGGTGAAGCTTTCAAGCACCGCTGCTGCTTCCCCAATCGGACCACTATCCTGCCGGGGTTGCGCGTGGCGCGGCCAGGGTGCCGCGCACAGATCGGAGATTTGAGAATGAGTAAGAAGCGGGTTTACCTCTTCAACGAGGGCAACGCCACCATGCGGGACCTCCTCGGCGGCAAGGGCGCCAACCTGGCCGAGATGACCAACATCGGCCTGCCGGTCCCGCCCGGCTTCACCATCACCACCGAGACCTGCAACGATTACCTCGCCGCCAAGGAGCTCCCGGCCGGCCTGATGGAGGAAGTGCAGACCGCCCTCGCGAGCGTAGAGCGGGACCTCGGCAAGAAGTTCGGCGATGCCTCCAACCCGCTGCTCTTCTCCGTCCGCTCCGGGTCCAAGTTCTCCATGCCCGGGATGATGGACACGATCCTCAACCTGGGCCTCAACTCGGAAACCATCCAGGGCGTCATCGCCAGCACCGGCAACCCGCGCTTCGCCTACGACTCCTACCGCCGCTTCATCATGATGTTCTCGGACGTCGTGCTGGCGGAGGGCCGGCCGGAGCTGGAGAAAGAGGCCTACGAGGAGATCCTCGAAGAGGTCAAGGAGAAGGAGCACGTCCACGTAGACAGCGACCTCTCCGCCGCCGGCATGCAGGAAGTCGCCGAGAAGTTCCTCGCCCACTTCCAGCAGCACTACGGCTCGCCGTTCCCCAGCGACGCCATGGAGCAGCTCAAGCTCTCCATCCTCGCCGTGTTCCGCAGCTGGGGCAACCCGCGCGCCGTCATCTACCGCAACAAAGAGAAGATCGCGCACGACCTCGGCACCGCGGTCAACGTGCAGGCGATGGTCTTCGGCAACATGGGAGATGACTGCGGCACCGGCGTCGCCTTTACCCGCAACCCTGCCACCGGCGAGGCCAAAGTCTTCGGTGAATACCTGCGCAACGCCCAGGGCGAGGACGTCGTTGCCGGCGTCCGCACCCCACAGCCCATCGACCAGCTGGCCAACGAGTTCCCGGACATCTACCAGCAGTTCGAGGACATCTGCGCCAGGCTGGAAGACCACTACAAGGAGATGCAGGACATCGAGTTCACCATCCAGAACCTGCGCCTCTTCATCCTCCAGTGCCGCACCGGTAAGCGCACCGGCGGCGCGGCGGTGAAGATCGCGGTCGATATGGTGAACGAAGGCCGCATCACCAAAGAGACGGCCATCAACCGCGTTCCGCCGAGCCAGTTGGAGCAGCTCCTCCACCCGCGCCTCGTCAAGCCCAGCAGCAGCAAGGCCATCGCCATCGGCCTCAACGCCGGCCCCGGCGGCGCGGTCGGGCACGTCGCCTTCGATAGCCCGAGCGCCATCGAGATGCACGCGGCCGACAAGCCCGTCATCCTCGTCCGCAAGATCACCAACCCGGATGACCTCGGCGGAATGCTGGCGGCCAAGGGCGTCCTGACCTCGGAAGGCGGCCGGACCTCCCACGCCGCCCTGGTGGCCCGCCAGTACGGCATTCCCACCATCTGCGGCTGCAAAGACCTCCGCATCGATGACGCGACCCGCACCGCCAGCCTCAAAGGCGCCACCCTGAAGGAAGGCGACGTCATCTCCATCGATGGCACGACTGGAGAGGTTTTCCTCGAAAAGCTGGACACCGAGCCCGTCGCCGTCTCCGGAGACTTCGCCACCTTCATGCAGTGGGCGGACACCTTCCGCAAGCTCGGCGTCCGTGCCAATGCGGATACGCCGGAGCAGGCGGCCGAAGCGGTTCGCCTGGGAGCGGAAGGCATCGGCCTCTGCCGCACTGAGCATATGTTCCTTGGCGAGGAGCGCGTGGAGACCGTCCGCAACATGATCCTGGCGGAAGACGAAGCGGCCCGCGATGCGGCCCTCGCCGTCCTCCTCCCGGTCCAGCGCGAGGACTTCGTCGGCATCTTCCGCGCGATGCAGGGCCGGCCGGTCACCGTCCGCCTCATCGACCCGCCCCTCCACGAGTTCCTCCCCAGCCACGACGAGGTCCGCGCGGAGCTGCGGTCGCTGGAGGCATCCAACGCCCCCGCGGCGCAGATCGCCACGCAGGCCAAGCTCCTGGCTAAGGTCGACGAGCTGCACGAAGAGAACCCGATGCTCGGTCTCCGCGGCTGCCGGCTCTCCATCGTGATGCCCGGCATCGTCAACATGCAGGTCGCCGCCATCATCGGCGCCGCCTGCGAGCTGGCGAAGAAGGGCGAGGCCGTCCACCCGGAGATCATGATCCCGCTGGTCGGCCACGTGAACGAGCTGACGCTCCTCAAAGAGCAGCTCGAGCGCGTAGCCAAGGAGACGATGGCCGCGGAAGGCGTCACCGTCGACTACAGCTTCGGCACCATGATCGAGATCCCGCGCGCCGCCCTCACGGCCGCCGAGATCGCGCAGCACGCCTCGTTCTTCTCGTTCGGCACCAACGACCTGACGCAGATGACCTACGGCCTCTCGCGCGACGACGCCGGCAAGTTCCTCCCGATCTACATCGAGAAGGGCATCTTCAAGCAGGACCCGACGGAGTCCATCGACACCACCGGCGTCGGCAAGCTCATGAAGCTCTGCGTGGATGACGCGAAGGTCGTCAACCCCAACCTCAAGCTCGGCATCTGCGGCGAGCACGGCGGGGACCCGGCCAGCATCCACTTCTGCCACCAGATCGGCCTTAGCTACGTAAGCTGCAGCCCCCTCCGCGTCCCGGTAGCCCGCCTCGCCGCGGCCCAGGCCGCGCTCGGCATGGGCGGCCCGGCGGACAAATAGGGCATCATGAAGGTGGGTCCCAATCCGGGACCCACCTTCAGCTCACCACCATGCCACAAGTAGTCCTGGAGCTTCCCTTTCCAGCACATTGGGATCCTAAGCTTAGAATTCCACGTGGACAAGTTGTCGC
>JADMIO011216366.1_pt1 | contig 26691 bp, 28 predicted proteins | sample 8958161 | NCBI WGS metagenome assembly JADMIO01 (sample SAMN16585339, study PRJNA669376) | soil metagenome | isolation source: Crop rotation soil | place: USA: Cullars Rotation, Alabama | collected 2011 | reverse complement strand
CCGCCGCTCATTCCATCGACAATCTTCCTGATTTACTTTGCTGCCTGCTGCGGCTGCGGCGGTGGTGGCTTGGGAGCCGATGTCAGCATACGGATCTTCCACTGCCCATTCTCGCGAACATCAAGAGACGTCCAGATGACGGCGAGGTCGAGAGGATCACCTTTCTCACTCTTGCCGGTCACGCGAGATTCGCCGGTACGCAGAACCATGTTTTCTGACAATCACTGGATCTCGATCGTTTTTGTTTCGAGGTGATTGAACCCGGCTTTGAAAGCATTTTCATAGTATTTGGTATTGTCGGCCACTACTCCCGCTGCACCAACGCGCAGATATTCTTTCGTAAAAAGTGAAGTAATCCCGGCAGCGTCCTGCTTATTGAAATACTGCTCGTATGCTGCGGCGACTTTCCCAAATTCTTCCTTGAGATTTTGATCCGACGCAGCCGCAGGAACGGCCGACAGTAACAGTGAGAAACATACAGCTCCAAATATGCGCATGATGTTGGCTCCCTACTGTTGATGCCTCCTCCGAATAAAGGAGAAGATGAGGCTGGCTCTCCATCAACCGCATTGCCGTTGATCTGACGCAAGGAACTTGGTCCGCGGTGTACTGGTGGCCACAGTTGGCCGGGGCGGGCGCCAACTTGCGCTACGGAGCAAGGGCTACCCCTTCCACCCCGTTGCAAGACAGGTGTAGTCTGTTGCCGCAGGGCGTCCAGATGGATTGAATCCGCGACGTGACGCACTGCGGGAGGAAGCATGATGAAATTTCCCCGCCGCGCATTTCTGCGCCTGGCCGCGAGTGCGGCTGCGTTACCTGCCCTGCCCCGCATCTCGCTGGCACAAGCCTATCCGTCCCGGCCGGTGCGTATCGTCGTCGGTTTTGCCGCCGGCGGTGCCACCGACATCCAGGCGCGCCTGATGGGTCAATGGCTGTCGGATCGCCTCGGCCAGCAATTCATCATTGAGAACCGTGCCGGCGCCAGCGGCAACATCGGGACCGAGGCGGTCGCAAAGGCGCCTGCGGATGGGTACACGCTGCTGCAAATCGTGACCCCGCACGCGATCAACGCTGCGCTCTACAGCAATCTCAATTTCGACTTCATCCGGGACATTGCACCGGTCGTCTGCGCCGCACGGCTGGCATATGTGGTCGTTGTGCACCCGTCGGTCCCGGCCACCACGATCCCCGAGTTCATCGCGTACGCCAAGGCCAACCCGGGCAAGATCAACTACGGCTCGGCCGGCCCCGGCACGCCGCAAAACATCGCCTGCGAACTGTTCAAGATGATGGCCGGGGTCGATCTGGTCCACGTGCCGTATCGGGGCGGCGCGCCTGCGGCCACCGATCTGGTCGCCGGCCATCTGCAGGTGATTTTCGCGCCGATCTCGGAATCGATCCAGCACATCAAGGCCGGCAAGCTGCGCGCGCTGGCGGTGACGACCGCGGCCCGATTGGACGTTCTGCCCGATGTTCCAACGGTGGCAGACTTCGTGCCTGGTTATGAAGCCAGCGGCTTTGCCGGCATCGGCGCGCCCAGGAACACGCCGGCCGAGATCATCGATATGCTGAACAAGGAACTCAATGCCGGCCTCGCCGATGACAAGGTCAAAGCCCGGATCGTCGAACTGGGCGGCACGGTTCAGGGCGGCTCGCCTGCGGAATTTGGCAAGATCATCGCGGAAGCCACCGATAAGTGGGCGAAGGTGATCAAGTTCGCGGGCATCAAGGCCGAATAGGACCGGTTTCCACGCGATTTCAAGGATGCCCCTGATGCGCCCTCCTCCGGGTCGCACCGATGGTTCCCCTGCGACGATTGGCGGCGTGAATGGTCCCGGCGGCGGTTGGTAGATTCATGACGCGCAATCTGGCACTTAGACACTGGCGCGAACAGCGATTCATCGGGGAATAGCATGGCAAGTCGATTTGCGACGGCGCAGTCCACCGTGACGATGCGACGTTGGGGGCCTCCCGCCATGGCGACGCTCGGTGCGATGGCGCTACTCGTGGCGTTGACCGCCACGGCCGCCGCGCGACAGGCGCGCTCTGCGTCACCTGTCGAGGCGATGGCGCCGCGCGAGGCAGGCGAGCCGATCATGGCGATCGTGTCGATCAAGACCCAGCACATTACCTTCTACGACGCCGACGGCTGGATCGCGCGCGCGCCGGTGTCGACCGGCACCTCGGGACGCGAGACGCCGGCCGGCGTCTTCGCCATCCTCGAGAAGAACAAGGATCACCGCTCGTCGCTTTACGACGATGCCGAGATGCCGAACATGCAGCGCATAACGTGGAACGGTATCGCGATGCACGGCGGGCCGTTGCCTGGATATGCCGCCTCGCACGGCTGTATTCGGATGCCTTTTGGCTTTGCGGAGAAGGTGTTCGACAGGACGCGGATCGGCATGCGCGTGATCATCTCGCCGAACGACACCGGCCCGGTCGAGATTTCGCACCCGGCTCTGATCATGCCGAAGGCGGAGGCCGTAGCAGCAGCGCCGTCGCGTCCCGAGGCGCTGGCCCGGGAGGCCGCGGACGCCGTCAAGGCGGCCGACGAGGCGAAGAAGACCGCCGCGACCGCGGCGCGCGAGGCTGCGTCGCTCGCGGCGTCGCTGCGCAAACTTGAAGGGCTCAAAAAGAGCGCCGATGCCGAGCTTGCCTCCGCCGACAAGGCGCTCGCCGCCGCAAAAACCGACACGGCCAAAGCGCAGGGCGAAGAAAGGAAGCAGAGAGCTGCACCGGCTGCCGCCCAGGCTGCGACTGATCTCGACGCCGCCAAAGCTGACGCGAAGTCGAAGCTCGACGCCGCGGCGGCCGCGAAGGAGACCGCCAAGGCAGCCGAGAAGAACAAGGCCGACCTGGCCAAGGCTGCGCGCGAGGCAAAGCTCGCGCTCGAGCCGGTCTCGATCTACATCAGCCGCGCGACGCAAAAGCTCTACGTGCGGCGCAACACGCACAAGCCGGCGCCGGACGGCGGCGGCGAGGTGTTCGATACCTCGATCGAGGTTCCGGTCACCATCCGAGACCCCGGCAGGAAGATCGGCACGCACGTGTTCACGGCGATGGCGCGCAACGACACGGGCCTGCGCTGGAGCTCCGTCACGATCGACAGCGGAGACGACGCAAGGGGTGCGCTCGACCGCATCACCATCCCGCAAGACGTGCTCGATCGCATCGCACCGACCGCACTGCCGCGGTCCTCGATCGTGATCTCGGACGAGCCGCTGAGCCGCGAGACCAACTATCGCACCGAGTTCGTCACGGTGCTGAGCGACCAGCCCCAGGGCGGCTTCATCACCCGCAAGCCGACGCCGCCTGCTGACATGATGGCCGACAACAGCACCTGGGGCGGCGATGGTTTCGGCTTCTTTTTCCAGCCGCAACCCAGCAACATGCGCCAGCGCGGTGGCCAGACCTATTATCCGGCGCAACGCGGCTATCTGCAGCAGCAAGGCTATCCGATGCAACAAGGCTACCCGATGCAGCAGGGCTATCCAATGCAACGGTGGTGAGTGGGGCTATGCCGGGCAAGCAGCAGTTCAGGCTGAACCTCGCCGGCTGCTACTTCTGCTGAATGCGATTCAGATAATCGATGACGGCGAGGATGCGTGTTCGCACGACAACCTCGGGACTGTTCTCCGGCCCTGCCAGCCTCCAATAGGACGGATCAACCGCGTGAGGCAGGTTGATGATGGGGTTGAATCGTTCTCCCCAGATCGGCATCTCGCGCGTGCCATGAGCGGGAACTGTTTTCGAACCATGGATGGTTTCGTAGACAGCGTTCGTGGGAAAGACCCCGTTGTTGTTCTTTGCCAAAATGGTCAAATCGGACGGCGGTACCTTGAGCTGCTCGCTGACAGGTCCCTTGCCCTTTCCGTCCGCACCATGACAGCTGGCGCACGAAGAAAGAAATTCTGCCTTGCCGATGTCGGAGGGTTGAGCCTCCGACGCACCAGCAAACCCGGCAGCAAGGCCGGCAATCGTCAACCACTTCAGGCATCCCGTGATCATGTCATGCCCTCGCCCGCAGCTTTCGGATAGCTCCTACTAGCAGTCCCGGGCTCGGCGCCGCTTGACACAGGTCAATACGACCCTCTTGCGATCCTCAATTGAGCCGCGCTCCTATCCCGGTGAGGATGCGATAGTCGGGCTTGGACTGGACGCCGTTGTGCTGGTTTATCACCGGCACGCCGACCGACACGAAGCCCGAGAAGCGATCGACACCCACGCGAACGCCGGGCGAGAGATAGACCGTGGTGCCGCCGGAGTTGGGATCGGCAATGCCGGCGATGCGCTGCTTGTCGTGCCACTCGCCGTTGAGTTCGAGCACGAGGTCGAGCGTGTACGGCGTCTTCTTCATGTCGCTGTGGTCGTGATTGGCATGATAGAGACAATGTTCCTGGGTCTGGTTTTTGGGCTGCATACAATATTCGTGCAGCTCGATCTCTTTCGCCGAGCCGGTGGCGCCGACCAGGCGATATGACACCGCGGTGCCGAACAGAAAACGATCGCCGAGATTGGTGTCCTGCGTACCCTTGGTGATCAGATAATAGAGGCCGCTCACGTCGAAGCCCCACCGGCCGGCGCGCTTGGAGAAGGCGGCGCCGAACAGGCCGTCCCACGAGCCCGAGCCCGGCTGGAATTCGGCCTGGAACAGTTGGCCGGCTGCGTCACGCTGGTTGGTGCTGCCGGTGGGCGCCTTGAAGCCGAACAATACGGCGGCCGACGTTCCCGTCTGCGCGTTGTTGTGGAAGCGATATTGCCCGAGCATGGTCACATCGCCGAAGCCCGCCGAGTTGCCGCGCCGGTTGATGCCGTCGGGGCTCATCAGGCTGTTCATGTCTCCCGCATTCATCATGCCCATGTGGCCGCCGCTCAGCATATCTTCGGCTGGCTCGCTGATGCCCGAACGCCGGACCCCGCCGGCGCGAACGGCAACCGTGAAGTCGTTCGTGATGCCATAGGCGGCCGAAATCGAGATGGCGTCAATCGAGCGGAGCGAATGTGCGTGCGTGCCCTTGGCCGCGGCGGCAAGCAAATCGGCGTCGCTGAGCTGGCCGAGCCGGATGAACTCATAACGTATCGATGCGGCAATCAGTCCTTCGGAAAGCGTGTCAGCCGAGATGGTGTTGATCGGACCGCCGCTACCGGTATTGCCGCCGCCCCCGGGATGATGCGCTTCGGCTGGTGCTGCGAGAAAAAGCATCATCGATGAAAATAGACCGGCCGACCTCGTTCGATACGCAAAAAACACTTTAACGCCCCCTTCATTCACGTCCGAGGATAAGCCATCGGAGTTGGGCGCGGGCTTGACTGGATCATGCGCGAAGCGCGGCTTGATCTTGCGCGCAGCGCGGCCTGCCGGCGGCGATGTTGGATCAATTACGGAGGAGTTGCGACTCGCGTCCGATCTTTTTGCGTCACGATGCACTGGCCGCAATCACGGCCGAGCGCGGCCTCAATCACGGCGAGCGCCGGCCGTAATCGCGTCTGAATGCTTCTCTACACGTCCATCGGTCCAGCGCGTATCGGAGTGGACAACATGACAAGCGTCTTCAGAATCACTTTTGTATTTTCCCTTTGTGTTTTCGCTGCCGCAGCCGTGCCCGTGCCTGCTGCGCAGGCGCACGACTTCAAGGTGGGCCCCCTCGACATAGGTCACCCCTGGTCGCGTCCCACCCCGAAGGACGCCAACATCGCCGGCGGCTATCTCACCATCACCAACAAGGGCAAGGTTGCGGATCGCCTGATCGGCGGCGCGTCGCCCGCGGCAAGCCAGATCGAGGTGCACGAGATGGCCAATGTGGACGGCATGATGAAGACGCGTCCGCTCGCAGGCGGCCTGGAAATCAAGCCCGGCAAGACGATAGAGCTCAAGCCCGGCGCGTATCGTCTCGTGCTGCTCGGCCTCAAGGAGCCGCTGCAGATTGGCCAGAAGGTGAAGGGCACGCTGGTGTTCGAGAAGGCCGGGCCCGTCGAGATCGTCTACAACGTCGAAGAAAATCCCGAAGCTTCGAAGTCGACCACCGGCTCCGCACTACACAAGCATCACTAAGAAGGTGCGCGTTCGCATGTCTGACAGGGTGGACGACGGGGGCGTTTACGCCCTGCTCGAACTGGCGGGCTCGGCGCCGCCAAAGATTGCAACAGCAGCGAGAACGATCCCGCGCTTTCCGAGAGCTTCGAAATCGTCGTCCTCCGTTCAACGTCTCGCGCAGAACGGACCGCAAGATCGGCCGGAAAGAAGCTTCGAACGACGCGGGGTCATTGCCATCCCCGACGGCTGCTACCTGGACTCGACTTTCTTCACCGGGTCGAACGACCCGGTCGAGCCCGAATGCCGGCCAGCGCCGCCGACCGGCCGCAAATCGTCATGGAAAAATGGGCGGACGGCAGCCACGGTGCTGGGCGCGTCGCTCGTCGGGTTCGCACTGGCCTTCCTTGCCTTTACCCAGCTGACGCCTGCGTTGCGGCTCGGCTTGAGCGATGTGATATGCTTGGGCGCAAATTCGAATCTTTCGCAGACCGCACGCACCAGCGAGTGATGGTTCGGGCCGGCACGACCACGACGGGCCGTGCCGATCCGGTACGTTTACACGGGATGTAATTCACTATGTCCCGAGGCCAGCCTTGGCGCACTGTTCGTCCTGGTCGCCGGTAACGCCGCTCACGCCCACGCCGCCGGTGACCTTGCCGTCGACCATGATTGGCACGCCGCCGGGCGAAGCAAAGACACCAGGCAACGTCGCCGTGGCCATGCCGCCCTTGTTGATCACGTCCATGAAGACGCGCGTCGGGCGCCGATAGGTCGCCGCCGCCCTCGCCTTGCCGACGGCGATGTCCATGCTGGCGGTCTGCGTGTTGTCCATGCGTTCGAAGTAGACGAGGAATCCGTGATTATCGACCACGGCGATGGCCACGTTCCATCCGTTCTTCTGACATTCGGCAAGCACGCCGGCCGCGATTTTTTTTGCGCCCGCCGCATTGATCGCCGTGCCGTAATCCGGGCGCTTGTCCTGCGCAAATGCGCCGGTGGTAAGGGCTGCAAAAGCGACGCCGAGCAGAATTGACCTCATCTTTGTCTCCTCCCCTTAGGTTTATTGTGGAAGAGAATTATACCTGCACGGATCGATCTGCGTACTGGACTTCGGAACCAAAACCGCCACTTTTGCCGCTAAATCGATCACCAATGGAGCGGCCTACCTCCATTGAACTCAGGCCCCCGCTCCGATATACGGGCACTCGACTCCGGCCGAGGGACCAGGGCCTTCCGGGGCCACGCCCCGTCTCCTCAAGCCGTTCCGGATTACCTCCAATATATCAAAGGCTTAATGATGTCCTCCACATACGATCAGATCGCCAACATTATCGCTGAGACCTGCGACATTCCGCGCGACACGATCAAGCCGGAGAGCCACGCCATCGACGATCTGGGGATCGACAGCCTGGACTTCCTCGACATCGCCTTTGCCATCGACAAGGCGTTCGGGATCAAGATGCCGCTCGAAAAATGGACCCAGGAAGTCAACGACGGCAAGGCCACGACCGAGCAGTACTTCGTGCTGCAGAATCTCGCCGATCGTATCGACGAACTGGTCGCCGCCAAGAACGCAGGCGCGGGCGCGTAACCGCGCACCACCATGGACCTCGATTATTTCAAGCTCATCGACCGCATCGTCGACCTCAACATCGACGAGAAGCGGATTACGGTCGAGGCACAGGTTCCTGCGAAGCACACCATCTTCGAGGGGCACTTTCCCGGCTTTCCGATCATGCCCGGCGTGCTGCTGACCGAAGCGATGGCGCAGAGTTCGGGATGGCTCGTGCTCGGCGTCCTGAAGTTCGAGCGCATGCCGTTCCTGGCGATCGTGAAGGAAGCCAAGATGCGTGGCTTCGTCAGCCCCGGCGAACTGCTGACGATCGATGCGAAGCTCGAGCACGAAGGCTCCGGTTTTGCCGTCACGAAGGCGAAGGTGCGCATCGGCAAGGAACTGAAGTGCAGCGCCGAGCTCACCTTCGGTCTTGCCCCCTTCCCCGACCCGGCCCTGCGCGTGCACATGGATGCGATGGCCAACAAGATCGGCTTCCCACTGCAGGCGATATCGCATGACTGAGTCCAAGTCCGCTGGCGCAAAGGAAGTCTGGATCACCGGCATCGGCATCGTCTCCTCGCTCGGCGAAGGGCTGGACGCGCATTGGGATGCGCTGAACGCCAAAACCATCAACATCGACGACAAGCGCTTCGCGCCCTACATCGTGCATCCGCTCGCCCCGGTCTCGTTCGACGCCCAGATCCCGAAAAAGGGTGATCAACGCCAGATGGAGGCGTGGCAGCGCATCGGAACCTATGCCGCGGGCCTGGCGCTGGATTCCGCAGGCGTGAAGGGCAACAAGGAAATCCTCGGCCGGATGGACATGATCGTCGCCGCCGGCGGCGGTGAGCGCGACCTCGCGGTCGACGAGTCGATCATGAGCGCCGACGCCAAGGGCAATTCCAGCCCAGGCTTTCTCAACGAACGGCTGATGAACGATCTGCGGCCGACGCTGTTTCTCGCCCAGCTCTCCAACCTGCTCGCCGGCAACATCGCCATCGTCCATGGCGTGTGCGGCACGTCGCGCACCTTCATGGGCGAGGAAGCAGCCTCCATCGATGCTGCGAGAATCGCGCTGGCGCGGATCGAGTCCGGACAGAGCGAGATTGCGCTGGTCGGCGCGGCCCACAATGGCGAGCGCTCCGACCTGCTGGTGCTCTATGAGTTCGGCGACTTCAATCTGAAGGAGAGCTACGCGCCGGTCTGGCAGCGCGAAGGCAGGAGCGGTTTCGCGCTTGGGTCCGCCGGCTGTTTCCTGGTGCTGGAATCCCGCGAGCACGCTGAAGCTCGAGGCGCAAAACCCTACGCCAGATTGACCAGGGTGGTCGCCGACCTCGCGCAGCGCAAGCAGCCGGGCGCGGTGACGAAGTCGCTGGAAGCGATGTGGCCGAAGCTCGGCGTGACCGGCGACAGCGGCAATTTGATCACGGGCGCGACCGGCGCGGAGCCGGTGACGTCGGAAGAGAAGTCCTTCCTGCGCGAGCACCCGGGATTTGCCGTGCGGGCGACCGGAACGATGTTCGGCCACACGCTGGAGACCCAGTTTCCGCTGGGCCTGGCGCTGGCCGCGCTCTCGATCTCGCGTGGCGCGCTGTTTCCGCCCAACGATCCCACCGGCCTCGAGGTTGAAAAGCCGGGTGCGCCGGACCAGATTGTGGTGGTGGGAGCCGGTCACTGGCAGGGCGAAGGCATGGCCCTGGTCGAGGCCATCAAGTAGAGCGTCCGGAATGCGTGGCGCGCCATTGGCGCGGGACCGCAACCAGACAATGGATCGGAGCGCGGCTTTCTTGGGCCACGCAGAATCGACGGGGGAACCATGTCAGCACCACGCGACAAGTTCGGCAGGCCAATCGTCGTCGTCACCGGCATGGGTGTGGTGACGTCGCTCGGCGCCGGCAAGAAGGATAACTGGACCCGGCTGACCGCGGGCGAATCCGGCATTCGCACCGTGACGCGCTTCCCCATCGAAGGCCTGAAGACCACCATGGCCGGCACGGTGGACTTCGTCACCGTGGACCCCGCCTCGTCGACCGGGCTTACCGAGCGGCTGGCCGAAATGGCGACCGGGGAAGCTGTCGAGCAGGCCGGTATCGGCGGCAAGGCCGATTTTCCCGGGCCGCTGTTCCTCGCGGTGGCGCCGGTCGAGGTCGAGTGGCCGCAACGGCTCGAACTCGGGCGCGCCGTCGGCAAGACCGATTTCAAATACGAGGACATGCTGCGCGTCAGCGGCGGCGGCCGGTTCGCGCAATACCACCACCGTTTCATGTTCGGTTCGGTGGCGAGCCATCTGGCCGAGACATTCGGCACCAAGGGTTCGCCGATTTCGCTGTCGACCGCCTGTGCCTCCGGCGCCACCGCGATCCAGCTCGGCGTCGAGGCGATCCGCCGTGGCGAAGCGGATGCCGCGCTGTGCGTGGGGACCGACGGCTCGGTCAACCCGGAAGCGCTGGTGCGGTTCTCGCTGCTGTCGGCGCTGTCGACGCAGAACGATCCACCGCAGGCGGCATCCAAGCCGTTTTCGAAGAACCGCGACGGCTTCGTGATGGCGGAAGGCGCCGGCGCGATGGTGCTGGAAAGCTATGAATCCGCGATGGCGCGCGGCGCCGCCATTCTCGGCGTCGTCGCCGGCTGTGGCGAGCTGACTGATTCTTTCCACCGCACCCGCTCCAGCCCGGACGGCAAGCCGATCATCGGCTGCATGCGCAAGACGCTTGCCGACGCCGGTCTCGAACCCGAACAGATCGACCATATCAACGCGCACGGCACCGCGACGCCGGAAAACGACAAGATGGAATACAACACCACCGCGGTCGTGTTCGGCGATCATCTGCCGAAGATCCCGGTGTCGTCGAACAAGTCGATGGTCGGGCATACGATTTCTGCGGCCGGCGCGGTCGAGGCGGTGTTTTCGTTGCTGACGCTAGAGCATCAGCGGATTCCGCCCACGATCAATTACGAGATTCCGGATCCCGCCATTCTGTTCGACGTGGTCGGCAACAAGGCGCGCGACGCCCGTGTCACCGCCGTGATGTCCAACTCGTTTGGCTTCGGCGGGCAGAATGCCTCGCTGATCCTGACGCGCGAACCGGTCTAGAAGCTAACCGCGCTTACAAATGAACCGCCTGCTCCTACGTACCAGGGCGCGCCTCCGCGACGCCGCCAAGCCATTGATGGAAGCAGCCGTAGGCGGGCTGACCATCGGCTTGTTGCGCACGACGCGCTTTTTCGATCCGGACAAGACCGCCAATTTCTTCGGCCGTGTCACCCGCTTCATCGGGCGAAGGCTGCGCGAGGACCGTATCGGCCGCGAAAATCTGAAGGCCGCTTTTCCCGAGAAATCGCCGGAGGAGATCGAGACCATCCTGGCCGGCGTCTGGGACAATCTCGGCCGCATCGGCGCTGAATTTGCCCATCTCGATCACATCTGGGATTACGACCTCGACCATCCGGAAAAGCCGAGCCGCATCGAGTTCACGCCGCGGACCAAGCAGATCTTCGATCACCTGCGCGACGACGGCAAGCCCGCCATCATCTTCGCGAGCCATCTCGGCAATTGGGAGATCCCCGCACTCGGCGCCGTCGCGCATGGGCTCGATTGCGCCATCCTGTTCCGGCGGCCGAACATCGAATCCGCCGATCGCGCGATCGAGCGGATCCGCGCGGTGAAAATGGGCACGCTGGTGCCGGCCGGCCGCGACGCGCCGCTGAAGCTGGCGGAGGCGCTGCAGAAGGGCCAGCACGTCGCCATGCTGGTCGATCAGTACATGGGCAACGGCGTCGAAGTGACGTTCTTCGGCCGCAAGACCAAGGCCAACCCGACGCTGGCGCGGCTATTGCGGCAGGTCGACTGCCCCGTGCACGGCGTCCGCATCATCCGCCTGCCCAACCACCGCTTCCGCGCCGAACTGTCCGAAGAGGTCAAGCCGGTGCGCGACGCCGAGGGCCAGATCGACGTCAAGGGCACGATGCAGGCGGTGACGTCGGTGATCGAAGGCTGGGTGCGGGAGTATCCGGACCAGTGGCTGTGGCTGCATAGAAGGTGGCGGTAGCGGCGCTGACGTAGATGCGATGCGTAGCCTGGATGAGCGAAGCGACATCCGGGATTTTGCAGGCACTGGCCCCGGATATCGCTTCGCTCATCCGGGCCACGGGAAAGATTCAACCGCCAAGCAGGCCGAGGCTCCACGCTTTCATTGCCACCGTCGAGGCCAGGATGAAGGCGATTTGCAGCAGCGTGCGCGTCGAGAAGAATGCGAGGATGTTGGTCATGTGATGCTCCCGGTGGGAGCTATAGATTCCGGCCCGGGTTCCGGCAACGATCAATTTGTAGGGTGGGCAAAGCGAAGCGTGCCCACCGTTTTGACGGCGATCTTGGAAAGATGGTGGGCACGCTTCGCTTTGCCCACCCTACGATCCATCGTCGTCACTTCCCCGTCTTCACCCGCGTCCACAGCCGGTTGACGATGCGCTGCGTGGCCGGATCGCGGGCGTTGATGACGAACAGCTTCTTCTGCAGCGCCTCGTCCGGATAGATGTTCTTGTCATTGAGGATTTTCGGATCGATCAGCTTCTGGCTCGCCAGATTGCCGTTGGCGTAGGACAGGAAGTCGGAGTTCCTGGCCGCGACATCGGGGCGGTAGAGATAGTTGATCAGCTCATGGGCTTCCGCGACGTTCTTCGCATCGGCCGGAATCGCGAGATTGTCGAAGAACATCTGCGCGCCCTCTTTGGGGATGGTGTAGCCGATCTCGATGCCGTTCTTGGCTTCCGCCGCGCGGCTGCGCGCCTGCATGATGTCGCCCGACCATCCCACGACGAAGCAGATCTCGCCCGACGCCAGCGCGCCCAGATATTCCGACGAGTGAAACTTGCGGACATAGGGCCTGATCCTGCTGACGAGTTCGGCGGCTTTCTCCAGGTCGGCCTGTTTGGTCGAGTTCGGATCGATCCCGAGATAGCTCAGCGCCGCAGGGAGAATGTCGTCGGCGGAATCCAGCATGTGGATGCCGCAGTCCTTGAATCTTGCGAGATTCTCCGGCTTGAACACCATGTCCCAGCTGTCGATCTTCGCGTCGGCCCCGAGGATTTTCTGCGCGGTCTTGACGTTGTAGCCGATGCCCGTGGTACCCCACATGTAATTGGCGCCGTAGAAATTGCCGGGGTCGTAGATGGCTAGCTGGCTGGTCACGACGGGCCAGGCGTTGGCGAGGTTGGGCAGTTTCGACTTGTCGAGCTTGAGAAAAACCTTTGCGGTGATCTGGCGCTGCAGGAAATAGCCTGTCGGCACCACGAGGTCGTAGCCGGACTTGCCCGCCAGCAGCCGCGTCTCCAGCGTCTCGTTGGCGTCGAAAGTGTCGTAGACCACCTTGATGCCGGTTTCCTTTGTGAAATCCTCCAGCACCCCCGGCGCCATATAGTTCGACCAATTGTAGAAATTGACCGTGCGCTCCTGCGCCCACGCGGGCGACAGCGACAGCGCGACCGCCACCGCACCGGCAATGCGAAACGGACCTCGCATCAGATCGCGCATCGCTCTCACCTCTTGCGGCGGCCGTGCACGGCGTCCGACAACCGCTCCAGCGCGGTATCCAGCGTCTCGTCCTTCTTGGAGAAACAGAAGCGCACCACCGAGGTCACCGCATCCTGTTCGTAGAAGGCGGACACGGGGATCGCGGCGACCTTGTAGTCGGTAACGATGCGGTTGCAGAACTCGACATCGGTCTCGTTGAGCCCGAGCGGCGAAAGGTCGACCGTGAGGAAATACGTCCCCTGCGATTTCAGGACGGGAAAGCCGATGCTCTCCAGCCCTTTGGTGAGACGGTCCCTGCTTCGAGCCAGGTCCTTGCGCATGTCGTAGAAATACTGATCAGGTTTGTTGAGACCGTAGGCCACGGCGGCCTGAAGGTTCGGCGCCGTCGTGAAGGTCAGGAACTGGTGCACCTTTGCCGCCACGCGCAACAGCGGCGGCGCGGCGCAGACGAAGCCGATCTTCCAACCCGTCAGCGAAAAGATCTTGCCGGCGCTGCCGACCTTGATGGTGCGGTCGCGCATGCCCGGGATCGTGATCAGCGGGATATGCTCGCGCCCGTCGAACACCACATGCTCCCAAACCTCGTCGCAGATCGCGATGGTGTCGAACTGCTGGCAGAACCGCGCCAGCAGTTCTAGGTCTTCGCGGGGATAGACGACGGCGGCCGGGTTCAGTGGATTGTTGAACAGCACCGCCTTGGTCTTGTGGTTGAAGACGCTGGCGAGCATTTCCTCGGTCAGCCGCCAGCCCGGCGGCTCGAGCCGCAACAGGCGCGGAATGCCGCCGGCCTGGCGGATGATCGGCAAATAGCTGTCATAGACCGGCTGGAAGCAGACCACCTCGTCGCCGGGTTCGACCACGGCGAGAATGGACGACGTCAGCGCCTCGGTACCACCAGAGGTCACCATCACTTCGGTCATCGGATCGAGCGCGAGCTTGTGCCAGCGGCCGTAATGCTCCGCGATCGCAGTGCGCAGCTCCGGAATACCCATCATCGACGGGTACTGGTTGTAGCCGTTGACCGTCGCGTCAGCGGCGGCGCGGCGGATGTCCTCGGGGCCGGGATCGTCGGGAAAGCCCTGGCCGAGATTGATGGCGTTGTTGTCGCGCGCAGCCTGCGACATCGCCTCGAAGACGGTGACCGGAAGGTCGGCGAAGACCTTGTTCATGGAAGCCATGGTCGGGGTCAGCCGCCGGTCTTGGTCGGCAATCCGGCGGCCTTCCAGCCGATGATGCCGCCTGCCAGATGCTTGTCGTACGGAAGGCCCGCCGCCTGGGCGGCCAGCGAGGCCGTCACCGAGCGCTTGCCCGAACGGCAGGCGAAAACCACCTGCTTGCCCTGCGGGTCCGGGATCGCGGCCGGATCGAAGCTCTGCAGGGGAACGACGACGCCGCCCGGATAGGCCTCTACGGCAACTTCATTGGGCTCGCGGACGTCGACGAGCAGATAGCGGCCTTCCGCCATCCCCTTCGACACCTCTTCCGGCGTCAAATCGTGCACCTGGTGGTCGGCCAACATATCCTCCTGACAAGGGCGCGTGAGGTCTCCCATCAGCCCCGCCGCGCGCCAAAGTCGCCCCTTGCGCGACGAAAATCAAGCGCCGCGAACGGCTTAATGGGCTGCCAAAGCCGTGCGGCCAAGGCGCATTTATTCTTCGCGCGTCCCGGTTTTCAGGCTAGATGGTCCTTTGGCACGCGGCGGGAAGCGTCACGAGGCGCGCCGCCTCCGGCCAAAACGAAAAACCCCGGCATGAAGCCGGGGCCCGTACAGCCACAGCGTACATCCGGCCGTGACCATCAGTTTCCATTTAGCATGCAGTTATTGAAGAACGTATGACGCCGACTTCGCGCGTCCAACCGAACAGCGTCAGCGACCGGCGCTTTCGGCATCGGTCGACATCAGCGACGACGGCCGCTGCTTCATCAGCGCGTCCATGCCGTTGCGGTGCAGCCAGAGCAGTCCCATGGCCAGTTGCCGCAAGTCGTTGCGGGCCGAACCAACCGGCAACCTTCTTGCCCGGCGCAGCGCGTCGGCAGCCTGCCTTTCCAATGCCGACAACTGGCGTCCCACCTGTTGCTCCCGACCGGACCGATTTCGATGCTGCGATTTCAGTGCTGCTCCTGCCCGAGCCGTCTATCTCATTTCTGGCGCAGGTTTTGTGAAGCAGTTCACTCTTGCGGTCGGCCTGTGCACAACATCACAATCGCGGAACCGTCCCTATTGCCTGGCCTTGTCGCTGATCAAGCCGAGCAGCCTTGCGGTCGCGATCATCGCCGCGACGCCGACGAAGCTCACCGCCATCTGCATCGCAAGCCCGTCCGAGATGCTGAAAAGCGCCAGGTGGCCGGCAAACGCCAGCAGGACGCCGACGCAGTAGATCGGCAGCGAGTTCTGGCCGCAGCAGATCGCCCCGCGCATCACCGGCGTCGTCAGTCCCCGCCAATCGCGCGGCACAATCCATGCGACCAAAACGGCCAGCGCCAGGAAATGCAGCAGCCGTAACGGATCGAGGTTCGCCTTTTCCACCGGGTACAGCTTCGCCAGCGACTGCGGCATCAGCGCTTCCAGTGGCGCGATGCGACAGCTCAACGCAACGATCAGGCCGAACAGCAGATATGCCACCGCAAGTCCCAACACCGTGCGCGACGTCAGCCACGGACGGGCCCGCTCCCGATCGAGCATCCACCACGCGCCAAGCACGACCAGCACCTGCCACGCCAGCGGATTGAACGCCCAGTGGCCGCTCGGCCAGCCCGGGACGGCCCAGCCGAACAGTTGCGCCAGCACATACAGCGCCAGCGACCCGGCAAGCGTCGCATTCGGAAACTTCAGCAGCAGCCACAGCAACGGCGCGAACAGGAGATGAAGCAGCACGAAGATCGGCAACACGTCGGTGTTGACCGGACGATATTGCAGGATCGCCGCTCGCGCGAGCGCAGCACCCGGATCCTCCAGCAGCACGCGCGTGTTGGTATCGTCAGCGAGACGGCCGCCGCCCGAGAGGTAAACCAGGATGGCGCAGGCGACCGTGACCAGCAGAAACGCGACGTAGATGTCCCAGCCGCGTCGCAGCGTCCGCCGGATCACGGCGCTCCAGCCTTCGCTGCGCTGTGCCTTGCCATAGGCTAGCGCGCAGGTGACGCCCGAGACGAACATGAATATCTCCGCGGCATCGGCAAAGCCGTAATGCCGCAGCGTCAGCCAGCCTCCGATGTTGTTGGGGACGTGATCGAGAAATATCCACCACAGCGCGATGCCACGGCAGGCATCTATTCGAAGGTCGCGGGCATGGCCTTTCAGTTCGGGCAGCTCGCCGACCAATAACCTGGAGGTGGCGGTTCGATCGTGCATCTGGGTTATCCCAAGCCGGCAAGCTGGACCTGCCACGCGGGCACTGGTGTGAGCTGCTTCACCCTTCAAGGACATATTTTCGCGACATGTCTCGCGACGAATCTGCGCGCCAGCGTTGAGCTTCTTCACGTCCGCTAATGCTGAGTTGAATTGCGAATCCCGTGTTGGTTGCTGGTTGCACCGAAGCGAAATTCACTTGCCGGCCGCACGAAAACAGTTGTGAGAGATTGGTTTAATCAGACGATCGATGGCGTGAATACCGATGCAATTGGCATCGCTTTTCCTCGCGGAAAGCTCGAGGTCTCCATCAAGCTGACTCGACTAGCGGTGTAGATGGCGTTCGACACCAGTTGTCTTTGCGCGCCCTTCCGCACGGCACGCAATCGATGTAGGCTGAGTGACAGGCCGCCAACGGGCAGTGCCGAAGGCCCGTGAAAGTATCAGCGGTCTCTTACCCACGGCGGGTTCTGCAGATTTCACTCCACGTTTTGGGCCGGCTCGTTTTTTTGGAGTCGGAAGAGAGGCTTCTCGCCTCATCGATCAAACACGCCCCAACAGGAGGACAGCATGCATTTCTGTATGACCGGACAATATACGCCAAAGGCTCTCAACGCCATTCTGGAGAACCCGAAGACCAATCGCTATGAGGCGGCGAAAAAACTGATCGAAGCCGCTGGCGGCACACTGGTCTCGATGTACAGCACCGCTGCGGACGGACCCGGCGTTCTCGTCATCTTCGACGTGCCCGACCCGAGTGCCGCACCGGCGATTTCCGGCACCGTCGTAGCGTCCGGCGCCATCCACAATGCACACCTCACTCGTTTGTGGACGCAGGATGAAATCACGCAGGTCCGGCTCAAGGCAGTCCAACTGCGCGGCGCGTACAAGCCGCCTGGCGCATAGTTACATTCCAGGCACTCCTGTCGAACAACGTCAAATATCTCAGAGATTGGCGGCGGTTGAGAACTCCGTCGCCAATCTTGTCGTACAACACCAAGGGAGAGCTTCATGCCGTCGATCACCGCAATTGCAGACAAGTTCTTTGCCGCTTGCGAGACTGGAAAGGGCTGGGAAGCCTGCAAGGCTTACTGTGCTCCAAACGCAACCTTCGCAGCTCAGGCGGAGCCGCTTGCCGATATCAAAACACTTTCGGAATACGCGGATTGGATGAAGGGCCTGACGAACATCATGCCGGACAGCCGTTACGAGGTGAAATCCTTCGCTACCGATCCTGAACGAAACAACGTAGCCGCCTATGCTGTCTTCTCGGGTACTCATACCGGTACGGGCGGCCCGTGTGAGCCGACCGGCAAAAAGACGGCTTCGGACTACGTCTACGTGATGCAATTCACCGATGACAAGATCAGCCATATGACGAAGATTTGGCATTCCGGCATGGCATTGCGACAATTGGGCTGGGCTTGAGCGCGGCGCTGGACTTTGCTCGCCTGCGCCTGATCGGCACTGTAGTCGCGAAGCGTTGGAGTCGCGCCGTTCGCGTGTCGCTGTTGATTTCGCGACACATGCTCTCTGAGCATTTTCAGACGGGCACGCGGCTCGGATGCGTAGCGTTGATCTAGATCAACGTGATTGCCGCTGGCAGGCCGTCTTTGTTTCCCGGAACCAACGCTGGCGCATTATGACCTGCCTCGGCGACGGCGGAGCGTCAACTTCAAGAGGTCGTGCATGCGCAAGCTGTTCCTGATCGCCGCCGGGATCGCGATCTCCACTGTCGCGTCTGCACAGGAATGGAAGCCGGCAATCGAAAAGTGGCGAGGCTGTGCCGAGGCGGCGGCCGTCCGCTATTCGAAAAGCAGCGAAAGTGCTCAGGAGGCGGCACGCCTGGCGGCGTTGGCTTGCAACGCTGAGAAGAAGCACGCCATCCAAGCCGTCTCGCAAGTCGAGGGCGTCGCCTTTTCCGAACAGTTCATCGAAGCTGCTGAACGCCATTACATTGGTGTTCTCTCCGTCAAGGTTATCGAGATGCGGCTCCATTCTCCAGAAAAGCGCTGATCCACCTGCAACTGCGGCTGTGGCTCAGCGGATTGTTCAAGGCCACTATTCGAGCGCCAGCCAACGGTCGAAACTCTGGGATCACGCGTTAGATCGACACCTGCGTCCCCACCTCCACCACCCTGCCCGTCGGGATCTGGAAATAGTCCGTGGCGTCGTTGGCGGAGCGGCTGAGGCGGATGAAGAGCAGGTCCTGCCAGCGCGGCATGCCCGAATGCGCGGCGGGCTTCAGCGCGCGGCGGGACAGGAAGAACGACGTCGCCATGATGTCGAACTGCCAGCCGAGCTTGCGCGCCGTCGCCAGCGCCTTCGGCACGTTGGGCGTCTCCATGAAGCCGAAACGCAGCGTCACCCGCGAGAAGGTCTCGCTGAGCTGCTCCATCCGCACCCGTTCCGCCGGATCGATCCGCGGCGTCGGCGCGGATTCGATGGTGAGGATGACGTTCTTCTCGTGCAACACCTTGTAGTGCTTCAGGCTGTGCATCAGCGCGGTCGGTGCGCATTCGGGATCGCTGGTCAGGAATACCGCGGTGCCGGGTACCCGCTGCGGCGGACGCTTCTCCAGCATCGAGACCAGATCGGCCAGCGGGAATTCGAGCTTGCGCGATTTCTCGAACAGCAGCCGGCTGCCGCGGCGCCATGTGTACATCAGCACCATAACGGTGCCGCCGAGCGCCAGCGGCACCCATCCGCCCTCGAACACTTTTAGCAGGTTGGCCGCGAGGAAGGTGATGTCGAGCAACAGGAACGGAGCGATCAGCGCCGCGGCCGCGATCGGCGACCAGTTCCAAACCCGCCAGATCACGACAAAGCCCATCATCGCCGTCACTACCATGGTCCCGGTGACGGAGATGCCATAGGCGGACGCCAGCGCGCTCGACGAGCGAAACAGCACCACCAGCAGGATCACCGCAAGAAACAGCAGCAGGTTGATTCGGGGGATGTAGATCTGGCCGGAATGCGCTTCCGAGGTGTGACGGATCTCAAATCGCGGCAGCAGCCCGAGCTGGATGGCCTGACGCGTCAGCGAATAGGCGCCGGTGATGACCGCCTGGCTCGCGATCACCGTCGCCACTGTCGCAAGCGCCACCATCGGGATCAGTGCCCACTCCGGGAACATCAGGAAGAACGGATTCTCGATCGCCGCGGGGTTGGCGATCAGAAGAGCGCCCTGTCCCAGGTAATTCAGCGCCAGCGACGGCAGCACGATGGAGAGCCACGCGGTCCGGATCGGACGCTTGCCGAAATGGCCGAGGTCCGCATAGAGCGCCTCCGCGCCGGTCACCGCCAGAAACACCGCGCCGAGCGTCACGAAGCCGACCATGCCGTGATGCATCATGAAGGAGAAGGCGTGAAGCGGATTGAGCGCCTGCAGCACTTCGGGATGCCGAACGATCTGCGGCACGGCGGCGATCGCGATGACGGCAAACCACACGCACATGATCGGTCCGAACAACGCCGCGACGCGGGCCGTGCCACGGGACTGCACGGCAAACAGCGCCACCAGAATGACGACCGTCAGCGGCACGACGTAGTGCTCGAACGTCACCGTGACGAGCTTGATGCCTTCGATCGCCGACAGCACCGAAAGCGCTGGCGTGATGACCGCGTCACCGTAAAACAGCGCGCCGGAGATGATACCGAGCAGCACGATCGCGCCGCCCTTGCTCACCGCGCGTTGCGCCAGCGCCATCAGCGCCAGCGTTCCGCCCTCGCCGTTGTTGTCGGCGCGCAGCAGGATGACGACGTATTTGAGCGTCACCACGACGATCAGTGCCCACAGGATCAGCGAAAGCACACCGAGCACGGCCTGCGGCGCCGCAGCGGTCGTGGCTTCACTGGCGGCAACCACCGCTTCGCGCAGCGCGTAGAGCGGGCTTGTGCCGATGTCGCCATAGACGACCCCGATGCTGCCGAGCATCAGTGCCCTGAAGGTGGCGGTAGAGTGGGTTTCGCCATGACCGTTGGCCGCCGGCGTTTCCGCCGCGGTGATCGCAAACTGGACTGACATGGGATGGGGCCTCGGTCCTTTGCCGCACTGCACAATGCAGAGGCGCAGGCGTATACTCCCGGCGCGCATGCACGGGTTAGCCGGAATTCAGGCCTCCGGTATGCGTCGCCAGCATGGATGGCGGGACAGTAGTGCGCCACATTCTATATGGATATCAGATGGTTACTCTAAATGGTAACCTGGGTTCCAACTTCCACCACCCGCCCGGTGGGGATCTGGAAGTAGTCGGTCGCGTCGTTGGCCGACCGGCTCATCGCGATGAACAGGTGATCCTGCCATAGCGGCATGCCCGACTGCGCCGAGGGCTTCAGTGACCGCCGCGACACGAAGAACGACGTCGCCATGATGTCAAACTGCCAGCCGAGCTTGCGCGCGATCACCAGCGCCTTTGGCACGTTCGGCGACTCCATGAAGCCGAACCGCAACCGGACGGTGGAGAACTTCTCGCTGATGGTTTCCATCTTGACGCGTTCGGCCGGATCGACGCGCGGCGTCTGGGCGGTTTCGATGGTCAGGATCACGTTTTGCTCGTGGAGCACCTTGTTGTGCTTGAGATTGTGCATCAACGCGGTCGGCACGAAACTCGGGTCGGAGGTCAGGAACACCGCCGTGCCCTTGACGATGTGAGGCGGACGCTTTTCCAGGCTCTTGATCAGGTCGGTCAGCGGCACCTCGATGCGCCGCGTCTTCGCAACCAGGATCGCGGCGCCGCGCCGCCAGGTCCAGATCATCACCGCCACCACAATGCCGAACAGCAACGGCACCCAGGCGCCGTCGAGCAGCTTGAGCAGGTTTGCGGCAAAGAAGCTCATGTCGACGACGACGAACGGCAGGATCACGGCCGCCGCCGTCGCCGCCTTCCAGTTCCACAATTTCCAGATCACGACAAAGCCCATGATGCCGTCGACGACCATGGTGGTGGAAACGGCGATGCCGTAGGCCGACGCCAGTCCGCTCGAGGTGCGGAACAGCAGCACCAGCAGCACGACCCCGATCAGCAGGAGCCGGTTGACGCGCGGCAGGTAGATCTGACCGGCGTGGGTTTCGGAGGTGTAGCGCACCTCGAAGCGAGGCAGCAGGCCGAGCTGCACCGCCTGGCGAATCAGCGAATAGGCGCCGGTGATCACCGCCTGGCTCGCGATCACGGTGGCAGCGGTCGCCAGCACCACCAGCGGCAGCAACAGCACTTCGGGGACCAGCCGGTAGAACGGATTTTCGATCGCAGACGGATCGGACAGCACCAGCGCGCCCTGCCCGAAATAATTGATCAGCAGCGCCGGCATCACGAAATAGAACCATCCGGTCTGGATCGGCTTACGCCCGAAATGGCCGAGGTCCGCGTAGAGCGCCTCGCCGCCGGTCACGGCCAGGAAAACCAGGCCCATCGTGACCAGCCCGATGACGCCGTGGGAGAGCATGAACTGGAGCGCATAATAGGGATTGATCGCGTACAGCACCGTAGGATCGTCGTTGATGTGCACCAGCCCCATCACCATGAGCGTCGCGAACCAGACCACCATGACCGGGCCGAACAGCGAGGCGACACGCGCGGTGCCGCTGCTCTGCACCGAGAACAGCACGACGAGAATGAAGATCGTCAGCGGAACGACATAGGGTCCGAGAGCCGGTGTGACGAGTTTGAGACCCTCGACCGCCGACAACACCGATATCGCCGGCGTGATCATGGAATCGCCGATGAACATCGAGGCGCCGACGACGCCGAGCGCCAGCAACAGCCAGCTTCGACGGCCCAGCGCCCGCTGCCCCAGCGCCATCAGGGATAGCGTGCCGCCCTCGCCGTTGTTGTCGGCGCGCAGCAGCAGCAGCACGTACTTGGCGGTAACGACGATGAAGAGCGACCAGAGGATCAGCGAGAGCACGCCGAGCACGATGATGCGCGATACCGGCTGGCCCTCCGCGGCGTGCGAGGCGGCCTCACGAAACGCGTACAGCGGCGAGGTGCCGATATCGCCGAACACGACGCCGATGCTGCCCAACGTCAGGGCCCAGAAGCCTGAGGTAGGATGCCCCTCTTGTGCTTCGGTAGATGTGACGCTGACGGTCATGACGGAGACGAAACGCTTTCGCGATGGAATTGATCCGGGCGGCTATCGGCGCTTCCGCGTCGCCTGTCAATCGTCGGCGAACTATAGCACCACAGGGCGCGATGCGACTGGGACAAAGAGGACACAGCAACAAATGGTATTATGGTAATCCAGCCAGTTACGGCTTCAGATCGGGCGGTAACGGCGGATTTTCGCGCATCAATGTGATGGTGACGCGACGGTTTGCGGGCAAGGTCGGATCGTCGGGGAAAAGTGGCTGGCTGTCGGCCCGGCCGCCCACCGCGAAGATGTGGGACGACGGCAAGCCCTCGCGCTCGAGAATCTGGCGCACCGCGTTGGCGCGGTCGGCGGAGAGATCGAATGCGCCGTAGTCGCCACGTGCCGGCACAAAGCCGGCCGCCGTATGGCCGACAATGTTGACGCGCAGCGGCGTCGCCTTGAGCGGCGCCGCCAGTTTCTGGATCAGGCGCCGGGTCCGGTCGTAAGGCACCTTGGAGCCGTCGGCGAACATCGAGCGGCCATCCTGGTCGACGATTTCGAGATTGAGGCCCTGGCTGGTCTCCTCGAAGATGATGTGCTTGGACATCTCGGTCAGTTCCGGCATGTCCTGCAGCGCCTGGCGCAACGAGGCCGAGGCGAGAGCGAATTCGCGATCGACCTTCAGACGGGCGCCGATCTCGCGGGTTCGATCCTTTTCGTCCGGGGTCGGCGTCGCGGAAGATTCTTCCGGCGAAATGTGTTCGACGTTCTTCATCTTCGGTCGCGTCGGCAGGCCGTCGGATTCGACGATGCCGGAATAACGCACTTCGGTTTGCACGCCGAAAGCATCGCGCATCGAACCCGCGACGATCTTCAATTTGGCGGAATCCTGGGTGGAGAACGCGACCAGCATCACGAAGAACGCCAGCAGCAGCGCCATCAGATCGGCAAACGTCACGAACCAGCCGTGACCGCCATGCGCCTCTTCGCGTTTTTTCTTGGCCATGATCTATGTCCGCGCCTTGATGCCGCCGCTGGTTACGCCGGCGCCAGTTCGCCTTCATCGTGGCGATGTTTTTCGGGGAGATAGGCCAGCAGCATCTCCCTGACCAGCGCCGGGCTCTTGGAGTCGCGGATCATCAGGATGCCGTCGATGATCAGCGTGCGGTTGGTCTCCTCGTCGATCAGCTTGCCATGCAGCTTGTCGGCGATCGGCAGACAGATCAGGTTGGCGACGAGCGCGCCGTACAGTGTCGCCAGCAGCGCCACCGCCATGAAGGGACCGAGTTTCGAGGGATCCGACATGTTCGAGAACATCTGCACCATGCCGATCAGGGTACCGATCATGCCGAACGCCGGCGCGCAGTCGCCGATCGCGCGGTAGATCTTCGATCCCTCGTTCAGGTGCATCAGGAAATTGTCGCGATCGCGCTCGAGATTGTCGCGGATGAATTCGAGGTCGTAACCGTCGGCGACGTAACGGATTCCCTTGGCGAGGAACGGCTCGTCGATCTCGACTTTTTCCAGGCCGACCGGCCCCTGCTTGCGCGCGATTTCGGCGATGCGGGCCAGTTCGTCGACCAGATCGCGCGCCGAAAGCCGGCTCATGGTGAAGGCGAATTTCGCACCCAGCGGCATTCCGTGCAGGATCGCGCTGAGCGGAAAACGGATCAGGGTCGCGGCGAACGAACCGCCGAAAATGATGATGACGGCATGGATGTCATAGAACATCCGGAGGTCACCACCCATCAGGATCAGTGTCACCAGGACGATGCCGCCGGCGATCAGGCCAATGAGCGTGGTGATATCCATTCTGAACTCCGACGCTTACGCGGACTACCGGCCATCCTGGCCGGTCGCGCCTCCCATTCGGAGCCGCAACACGGACCCTACGACCGCGCAATTAAAGACCCGTAAAGGATAAGCAGACGTGGAGCCGTACAATCCCGGGGGCACGGGATTTGCCGAAGTATCGCCGGCAGCGGGATATCAATACTTTGCTAACCACAATGTGCCGGTGACTTCCGACACTCTGGCCGTCAATGGCGAGGAGCGATAGCGACGACGCAATCCACACTTCTCTCGTGGCGGCATGGATCGCTTCGCGGAGCCTGTCATCCGGCACGCATTCGCGCGACCCGTTGGCTCGCAATGACGGGGATGGGTCAAGCGACCCATTCTACCCCCCTACGAAATCACTGCGCCTGAGCGCCGATGCCGGCGTCCTTGATGATCGGCCACCATTTGGCGATCTCGGCCTTCTGGAACGCCGCCAATCCTTCCGGCGTCTGCTGGTCGCGCGGCGCGACGTCCAGTCCCAACTCGGTGAAGCGCTTCTGGATCGCCGGATCCGCCAGCGCCTCTACCGTCGCAGCGTTGAGCTTCGCGATGATGTCCTTTGGCGTTCCCTTCGGCGCAAAGAAGCCGAACCATCCCGACATATAGAGGCCAGGCACGCCGGTCTCATCAGCGGTCGGAATATCAGGCATCGAGGCCGATCGCTTCGGCGACAGGTTGGCGAGCGCCTTGATCTTGCCGGCGCGGATCTGCGGCAGCGCCACCGCGCCCTGCACCACCAGGAGATCCACCGTACCGGAAACGAGATCGGTCATCGCAGGGCCCGCGCCGCGATAGGGAATGAACTGCACCTTCTGCTTGGTCAGGTTCTCGAACATCACACCGGTGACGTTCGCCGCCGCGTTCTGGTTGACGAAGTTGATCTTGCCGGGGTTGGCCTTCATCCACGTCACCAGTTCGGCCAGCGTGTTCGCCGGCAGGTCGTTCTTGGCGACCATGAGCTGCGGATTATTCGAGACCAGCGCAATCGGCTCGAAATCCTTTTCGAGATCGTAATCGAGCTTGTAGATGATGCTGCCGACATGGGTGTCCCACTGACCGATGTCGAAGGTGTAGCCGTCAGGCGCGGCACGCGCGACGCGTCCGACGGCGATGCTGCCGCCGGCGCCGCCGACATTTTCGATCACGACGGATTGCCCGAGCGGAGCGCGCATGCGCTCCGCCAGGATCCGTGCCGCCGCGTCGGTCGATCCGCCCGGCGGAAACGGCACGATCAGCGTGATCGGGCGCGAGGGAAAGGTCTGTGCCTGTGCGCCGGCGGCGCTGGCCAGGATCAACAATGACAGCGCAGCCCAAAAGCCTCTCATCACGCCTCCCCCTTTGTCTGTTTTGGTATCCCTGACTTTTGTCAGTGGATCTCAGCGGAACGCTTCAACGCCTCTTTCAGTTTTTCGAGCGTGAAGTCCGGGCTGCGGGCGATCTCCAGGATCGGCGTCTCGCGCCGGCCGCAGAGTTCGGCAGCTTCCGGAATCTTCGCCGCGATGTCGATCGGGATCACGATTGCGCCGTGCTGGTCGGCGTGGATCAGATCGTCGGAATGAACCGTCATGCCGGCGACGCGCACTTCGCCGCCGAAGCTTTCGGCGTGGACCCAGGCATGCGACGGCCCGATCGAGCCGGCCAGCGCCTGGAAGCCCGGCGCCCATTGCGGGATGTCGCGGATCGAGCCGTCGGTGATGACGCCGAGGCAGCCGAGCGCCTTGTGCACGTTGCTCTGCACCTCGCCCCAGAACGCGCCGTAGCCGACATCGGCGCCGTCGATATCCTGGATCACGGTGATGCGCGGACCGAAGCCGGTGCCGACATACTCGTAATAGGCGATGCGGCGCTTCGCCTGCTCGTCGGCCGGCAGGCCTGACTTGAGCACCGAGCGGATCGTCACGGTACGGGCGTAGCCGACCATCGGCGGCAGATCGGGAAACGGGCAGACCAGCGGCTTGGTGGTGTAGCCGATCAGGCGGCGCTCCGGCGCCACGATCTCCATCGCGTTACAGATGGTCGGGGTGTCATAGCGCGCCAGCGCCTCGAGGACGGAAGCAGGCAGCGGGGCAGTAACGGCTTTGTTCACGGCGTTTTCTCCTTGTCTTTTCTTGGGCCGGCTGTCGTTGAAAGCCGTGCATCAATAGCCCTATAGCCGAGATTGGGACCGAACCCAACTCGATCGCGGCTTTAGGTCAGGTATTTTGGAAGTGACGCTGATCGATCAGTTCAGGCGCGTCGGCCGTTCGTCCTCGGTGTCGCTCGGAGCGGGCGAACTTGGAGCGGGCGAACCCGAAGCGGGTTCAAACGTC
>JADMIO012791406.1_pt1 | contig 26692 bp, 27 predicted proteins | sample 8958161 | NCBI WGS metagenome assembly JADMIO01 (sample SAMN16585339, study PRJNA669376) | soil metagenome | isolation source: Crop rotation soil | place: USA: Cullars Rotation, Alabama | collected 2011 | reverse complement strand
CCCCGCCGCTGAACCCTCATCGAGGGCATCAGCGATGTTGGATGGGGATATAGCGGGTCCGCGACGCCTTGTCATCCCCCTGCTGGGAAAGGCGTCAGAAATTGCTGCGCGCTGGCTTTGGCGATGAGTTCGCCTTCCGCGTTGCGGATCTCGGCTTCGACGTGGATCACCTGCTTCGATTGCGCGATGACGCGGCCCTCGATGTCGAGCGCTTCGTTGCGTGCGAGTTTCAGGAATTGCACCGACAGGCCGATGGTGCGGAAGGCTTGGCCTTCGGGCACGACGGTCAGTCCCGCGAACGCAAGGATCTGATCCGCGAGCGCGGCGATGTACCCGCCGAACATCGTGCCATCGCGCTGCAGCAGCTCAGGTTTTGGCGTCCAGCGCTTGCGCGCCCAGCCCGGCCCCCACGCGTCGAGCGTGCCGAGCTTCAGCGTCGCCACCACCGGCGGCGCCATCGCTTTGCCGGCGATGAGATTGTCAAGATGATCCGTGGCCCAGGTCATTGAGCAATCCCCGCTCCCGCGTCGGCTAGATCGGACGCCGACGGATGTCGCGATACGCGTTCGCGATCAGCTCGGCCAAGGCGTTTTCGTCCAATTCTTGGCTCGGGCGCAGCTTCACGTGACGCATGTTCTTGCCGGCGCCTTCGAGCAAACCCGATGGATCGGCCAACGCTGCGCCGTAAAAGAAGCCGACATTCGCGTGCGTCCTGAATGCATTGACGTAGCCGAACGGCGCGTCGCCGACGCAAGCGACGGGACCTCCATCGTGCAGAAGCTCACGAACGTCGGCACCGCACGCGCGCATGCGTTCGAACCACGGCCGCACCATCAGCCGCAACGGATCGGTGATGCCCGAGAACCAGGCTTCGACCTCCGGATGTCGCTTGACCGCTCCGGAAAGCAGGAACAGTTCACCCATGCGATCATGATGCCCGCGCGGCTTGGCGCGTGTCGAGCGAGATCGGTTCGGCCGGTCACGCCGATGTGTTTCAGCGGCGTGGCCTCCCCGGCGTAGGTTCAGCGCGAACTAGGGGACGGGGGCGGCGATGCGAATTGCAAGCGTGGGGCACGTGGTCTTCGCCGTGGCGATGATCGCCATCGGCGTTTTGGGTTTTGTCAACGGCGGCTTCCTGGCGGTTTGGAACGGCGTGCCGCGGAGCCTGCCGAACCGCGAGATGCTGGCGTATGTGTGCGACGCCGTCGCGCTCGCCTGCGGCGTCGGCCTGCTGCTCAAACCGACCGCGACATTCGCCTCGCGCCTGCTCTTCTTCTATCTGTTGCTTTGGATACTCGCGTTCAAAGTGCCCCTCATCTTCCGCGCGCCGCTTGAGGAAGGGTCGTACCAGACCAACGGCGAGAACGCGGTGATCGTCGCGGCCGCGTGGGTGCTCTACACGTGGTTTGCGAGCGAATGGGAGAAGCAGCGCCTCGGCGTGTTCGCCGGCGACATCGGCTTACGGCTCGCGCGCATTCTCTACGGCCTGGCGATGATCGCGTTCGGGCTTTCGCACTTCGTCTATATGAACATGACCGCGCCGCTGGTGCCGACGTGGTTGCCGGGGGATGGCGAGTTCTGGGGCTATATCACCGGCAGCGCTTACCTCGCCGCGGGCGTTGCGATCATCCTGGGCGTGTTCGCGCGGTTGGCCGCAGCGTTATCGACGCTGCAGATGGGCGGGATCACGCTGCTTGTGTGGGTCCCGATGGTGGCGTCGGGACAAATCGGCGAATTTCAATTCGGCGAATTCGTCGTCTCGTGCGTGCTGACGGCCGCGGCGTGGGTGGTGACGGACTCGTTTCGTGGCGCGCCCTTGTTTGCGCTTAGATACGCGCAGTCCGAGAAAATGTAGTCGCGTGCAAAGTTAGCTCTGGCCAAACAGAGCTATCCAACCAAAGCCGAAAGCGAGCACCGCAAGCATGGTAATCCCGAGCGCTTGCACAAAGACCCATGCCCAATAGTTGAGGCGCGGCGTCTCTGGGCGCTCTAAGCCTCCAATTCGCGCGATGGTGTCGCCACGAATTTTCGCTTGCAGTCTTCGCGCAAAATAGGCTGCGATCCAGCCAGCGCTCAAGGCCGCCGCCCCGAAAAGCAAGGCTCGGATCAGCATCTGGCGAAGTTCAGAAAAATAGGCGCGCAATCGCCAAGCTGCTTTTGCTCGTAACGCGTCGTCATGTGTCCCGGCCACGGGTTGCGCCAATCGTCGGCGCGTTCGGCCGTCCACGTGAAACATGGGTGCGCGTTAAACACTTCGAGCGTCCACGCCGCGTAGTGTTTCCAGTCCGTCGCGAAACGCACTTCGGCGTTCGGTTTCAGTACGCGCGCGAGGTCATCAAGGAAGTCGCGTTGGATCAGCCGGCGCTTCCAATGCCGCTTCTTTGGCCATGGATCGGGAAAGAGAATGTAGCAGCGATCGACGCAGGCATCCGGCAAGCGGGCGATGAGATCGCGCGCGTCGCCGTGATGCAGGCGCACGTTCTGCGCGCCGCTTTCCTCGATGTGGCGCAGGCATGAGGCGACGCCGTTGAGGAACGGCTCGGCGCCGATGAAGCGCTGCTCGGGATGCGCGCTGGCTTGAGCGATCAGATGCTCGCCGCCGCCGAAGCCGATTTCGATAATCGTCCCCTCCCCCAACGGGGGAGGGGGTAGGGGGTGGGGGGCGAACGACTGGGCGCGGTATTGGAAGTTTTCGCGAGGGGGTTCGCCGATCAACGCCTTCGCGTGCGGCCCGCCCCCTCCCCCTGCCCCCGCCCCCAGGGGCGGGGGTTCAGAGAACAGCGCGTCCACATCAACCTTCCCCTCCGGCACAGCCAGATGCGGCAGCAGCACGTCGACGAGCTGCGACTGGCGCGGCTTCAGCGTGCGCGACTTGGTTCGGCCGTAGCTGCGGAGGTGTCGGGTGTCAGGTTTCAGGTGCCAGCTCCGTGACGCCGCGCGAACTCGCGCACTTGTCCTATATCTGATACCTGACACCTGAAACCTGACACCTGGAGCGAAGCGATGCGCGAGAAGCTCAATTTCTACATCGACGGCAAATGGGTTCCGCCGGTGAAGGCCAACCCGCATGTCGTGATCAACCCCGCCAATGAAGAGCCGTGCGGACGCATTTCGCTGGGTTCAGCGGCGGATGTCGACAAAGCCGTGAAAGCCGCGCGCAAGGCGTTCGAGAGCTGGTCACGCACCACGCCGGCCGAGCGCGCCGCGGTGTTGGACAAGATCATCGCCGCTTACCAGAAGCATCTGCCGGACATGGCCGAGACCATTTCCATGGAAATGGGCGCTCCGATGCCGCTGGCGCAGGGATCGCAAGCGCCGGCGGGCTTGGGCTACCTAATGGATGCGCGCAAGCTGCTCGACACCTTCAAGTTCGAAAGCGAAGGCGCGAACGCGAAGATCCTGCGCGAGCCGATCGGCGTCGTCGGCATGATCACGCCGTGGAATTGGCCGGTGAACCAGATCAGTGCGAAAGTCGCGCATGCGCTCGCCGCCGGCTGCACGATGATCCTGAAGCCGTCGGAGCTCGCGCCGCTCAACGCGGTGCTGTTCGCGGAAATCATCGACGAAGCCGGCGTGCCGCCGGGCGTGTTCAATCTCGTCAACGGCGACGGGCCCACGGTCGGCGAAGCCATGGCGAAGCATCCCGGCATCGACATGATGAGCTTCACCGGCTCAACGCGCGCGGGCACCGCGGTGATGAAGAACGCCGCGGAAGGCATCAAGCGCGTGGCGCTCGAGCTCGGCGGCAAGAGCCCGAACATCATTCTCGACGACGCCGATCTGGAAAAAGCCGTGCGCCGCGGCATGATGCACATGGCCAACAACACCGGCCAAAGCTGCAACGCGCCCTCGCGCATGCTGGCGCCGAAATCGAAGTACGACGAAGTCGTGCGTATCGCCGCTGCGACCGCCGAGGCGATCAAGGTGCAAGCGCCCTCCACCGCCGAGAAAGGCGCGATCGGCCCGCTCGCCAACGCGAACCAGTTCTCCAAGGTGCAAGGCCTCATCCAGAAAGGCATCGACGAAGGCGCGAAGGTCGCTGCTGGCGGCGTCGGACGCCCCGATGGCTTCTCGCGCGGCTACTACGTGAAGCCGACGGTGTTCGCGAGCGTGAACAACGACATGACCATCGCGCGCGAAGAAATCTTTGGGCCGGTGCTGGTCGTCATCCCCTACGAAGACGAAGAGGACGCCATCCGCATCGCCAACGACACGCCCTACGGCCTCTCCGCCTACGTGCAAGGCTCGCAAGAGCGCGCACGCGCGGTAGCCAAGCGTCTGCGTGCAGGCAACGTGCACATCAACGGCAATTTCGGCGGCATGGGCACGCCGTTCGGCGGCTACAAACAATCCGGACTGGGCCGCGAAGGCGGGCAGTTCGGGTTGGAGGAGTTTCTCGAAGTGAAAGCGGCGATCGGGTGGGAGGCTACCTAACACTCACCGCCGTCATTCTGGGGCGGCGCGCACAGAGTGCGCGGCGAGCCCAGAATCCAGGACAACACCCTCAGTTCTGCGATCCCTGGATTCTGGGCTCGCGCTTCGCGCGCCCCAGAATGACGGAGCCTGCTTAGAACTGCGGGCCTGAAGGCCCGCGGTCCGGATGTTCGTAAACGCTCTGCAAACACCCCCTTCACGGCCCATTAGCGATACGCGGCGAAAATCGGCGGCATGATTTCGCCGCTCGATCCCTTTGCGCTGACGTTCGACTCCATCAAGCTCGACCGTAACGCGCCCACACCGCACATCGAAACGCCGGCGCCCCTGTCGTTCGACGTCAACGCGTTCGACGCCAACGCGCCGGCGATCGCGCCGTTGTTGTTCGAGGCCGAAGCCGTGCCGGAACAGGCCGCGCCGCAGGCGCCCGGCTTCTATCTGCTCGACGACGCTAACGGCCGCTTCACCATCGACCGCGACACCGGAATCGTCACGCTGGTGCACGATCACCTGATGGCGCTCGAAGCCGGCGCGATCCATCCGGTGCACATCAAGGTCATCGAGCATTCTGGCGCGACGTACGAGTTGCGCTTCCGCCTGCGCATGACCGGCCGTATTCCGCAAATCGCCGGCGCGGAAGAAAACGACGCGCTCGCCACGCTCGCCGCCATGCCGCTCTTGGATCTGATGGACCCAATCGAGCGCGCTGCTGGCCCGACCATCAACACGAGCCCGTGGGCCACCTTCTCCATGGTGCGCGCGCATAACGGGCTGCTGCAGCGTCTCGGTTCCGAGCGCGAAGCATACGGCGCGCTCTTGGAAGCGCCGCCGCTGCTCGGTTATTTCGCCGAGCCCGGGTATCTTATGCTCGATGAAACCTTGCCGGCGCCCAGCGCCGCTACCGCCCTTTGGAAAATCTGAAGCCCACTTTCAGGTAAATTCGACCGCCGCCGCGCCGGACCATTGAAATCCGCCCTGACGCAGCCGAGAACGGCGCGCAGGAGGCCGCATCCCCATGGCGGAAAAAACCTGGCGCAAGCGCACGCTCGGCAATCGCCCGCTCAAGCCCGAAACGTTGATGATGGGCTACGGCTACGATCCGATGCTGTCGGAAGGCTCGCTAAAGCCGCCGCAGTTCCAGACCTCGACGTTCGTTTTCAAATCCGCTGAGCACGGCAAGGACTTCTTCGCCACCATGCAGGGCCGCCGCAAGATGGCGCCCGACGAAGAAGTCGGCCTCATCTATTCGCGCTTCAACAACCCGAACCTCGAACTGGTCGAAGACCGTCTGGCGCTTTGGGACGAAGCGGAGCAAGCGCTCGCGTTCGCTTCTGGCATGGCGGCGATCTCGACAGCGCTATGGGCCTATTTGCGTCCTGGCGACATCATCCTGCAGAGCCAGCCGATCTATGGCGGCACGGAAACGCTGATTCATTCGATCCTACCCGAGTTCGGCATCACGCAGATCGGTTTCGGCATCGAGGACGGCAACGAAGCGATGTTCGCCGCGGCCGAAGACGCCAAGGCGCAGATGAAGGACCAGGACACGCGCGTCGGCGCGATCTTCCTCGAAACGCCGGCCAACCCGACCAACGGCCTCGCCGACATCGCCGCGGCGCGGAAAATGTCGGAAGAGCTGGCGCACGGCGGCAAGCGCCCGCCGGTGATCGTCGACAACACCATGTTGGGCCCGATCTTCTCCACCCCGCTCGCGCACGGCGCGGACATCGTGGTGATGTCGCTGACGAAATATGTCGGGGGGCACTCCGATTTGATCGCGGGAAGCGCTTCAGGCTCGAAAGCGATGCTGGCGCCGGTGCGGCGCATGCGTTCGACGCTCGGCACCATGTGCGATCCGCACACGGCGTGGCTCTTGATGCGCTCGCTCGAAACGCTGAAGCTCCGGATGGATGCCGGCGCGACCAGCGCGCGCAAGGTTGCGGAGTTCCTGCGCGATCATCCGAAGGTCGATAACGTCTGGTATTTGGACTTCCTGCCGGAAGGCCACCCCGACCGCGAACTGCACTTCCGTCAGAACAAGAGCCCCGGCTCGACCTTCTCGTTCGAAGTGAAAGGCGGCGAGGAAGAGGCGTTCAAGGTTTTGGATCGCCTGCAGGTGATCAAGCTCGCGGTCAGCCTCGGCGGCACCGAGACGCTCGCGTCACATCCCGCGGCGATGACGCACTCGGGCATGCCGCCGGAGGATCTGAAGCGTTTCTCGATCACGCCGGCTTTGATCCGGATTTCTATTGGCGTTGAAAGCACCGACGACCTGATCGCCGACTTGGCGCAAGCGCTCGACGCGATCTAGTGGAGCACATGGTGGGGATGAGCATGAAGAAGCTGTTCGCGGCCGCTGCGGTTCTGGCCGCTCTGGTCATTCCGGCCGCCGCGCAAGAAGCGCGTCCGTCGGGCCGCTTGCCGGAAGGCGTCGCGCCCACGCGCTACGAAATCACCGTGACCCCGGACGCGCAGAACCTGACGCTCGCGGGCCAAGTCGCGATCGACATCGATGTCGCCCAGCCGACGCGCGAGATCGTGCTGAACGCACTCGAACTCACCTTCGATCGCGTCGAGCTCGACGGCAATCTGCGCCCGCAAGTGGCGTTCCACGAGCCGACGCAAACCGCGCACCTCACCTTCGCGCGGCCGGTCGCGGCCGGCGCGCACCGCCTCACCATCGCCTATCACGGCCGCATCTACCGCACGGCGGCAGGCATGTTCGCGCTCGATTACGACAAGCGCGGCGGCGGGCGCGAACGCGGGCTCTACACGCAGTTCGAAAACTCCGACGCGCGGCGCTTCGTGCCGTCGTTCGACGAACCGGGCCTGAAGGCGATCTTCCAGATCAACATTGTCGCGCCGCGCGATCGCATGGTGATCTCGAACATGCCGGCGGCCAGCACCGATCAGCTGCCGGGCAACATGCAGCGCGTGCATTTCCAGCCGACGCCGAAAATGTCGTCGTATCTGATGTTCGTCAGCGTCTGCGATTGCGAACGCATCACGACGATGGCGGGAAACGTCGAAGTCGGCGTCGTGGTGAAACGCGGCGATACCGAGTCCGGGCGCTATGCGCTCGAAGCCGCGGCGCAGATCCTGCCGTACTACAACGAGTATTTTGGCACGCCCTACCCGCTGCCGAAGATGGACATGATCGCGGGCCCCGGCGGCGGCGGTTTCGGCGCGATGGAGAACTGGGGCGCCATCTTCTATTTCGAGCGCGCGATCCTGATCAATTCGTCGCTTTCCTCTGAAGGCGACCGCCAAGGCGTGTTCGGCACCGTCGCGCACGAAATGGCGCACCAATGGTTCGGCGACCTCGTCACCATGGAGTGGTGGGACGACATCTGGCTCAACGAAGGCTTCGCCACCTGGATGGCGTCGAAAGCCGCTGAGAATTTCCACCCGAGTTGGCAGCCGTGGCTCGCGGCGCAGCGCCGCCGGCAAGCGGCGATGGATCAGGACGCACGAGCGACCAGCCATTCCATCGTTCAGCGCATCGACACGGTCGATCAAGCGAGCCAGGCGTTCGACAACATCACCTATCGCAAGGGCGCGGCTGTCATCCGGATGGTCGAGATGCATGTCGGCGCCGACTCGTTCCGCGACGGCGTGCGCGAATACATGCGCACGCATGCGTACGGCAATGCGCGCACCGCCGAGCTATGGGATGCGGTCGAACACGCGTCGTCGCAACCGATGCGCCAGATCGCCGATGAGTTCACGCATCAGCCCGGCGTGCCGCTGATCACTGTCGAGCCCGGCCCCTGCCGGCGCGCGTCGCGGGAGATCACATTGCGGCAAACGCGGTTCGGCTATGACGACGCTTCCAAGCGGCCGCAGCGCTGGCACGTGCCGATTGCGGCAGGAGCAGTGGGCGGGCGTGGACGCGCCGGCGCTGTCACTGACGACCAGGGCGTGGCGCATCTCAATCTTCCCGGCTGCGGGCTCTACATCGTCAACGCCGAGCAAACTTCGTACTTCCGCGTCGCCTATCCGCGCGAAGTGTTCTCCGCGCTGGCGCAGGGTTTTGGGCGTATCGACACGATGGATCAGTACGGCCTGTTGGCCGACGCCAGCGCCAATGGCGTCGCCGGCAATTCGCCGTTCACGGATTTCTTCGCGCTGGCGCGCCGCGCGCCGGTCACGGCCGATCCGCTGGTGTGGGACTTCATCGCGACAAGGCTGGTCGACATCGACAAGCTCTATGAAGGGCTGCCGGGCCAGGATGAATACCGCGCCTACGCGCTCTCGTTGCTGCAGCCGGTGTTCGAGCGCGTCGGCTGGACCACGCGCAACGGCGAACCTGACAACACCGGCGTGCTGCGCGAGCGGCTCATCACCTCGCTCGCGGATTTGGGCGACACCGAAGTCGGCGCTAACGCACGCCGGCGCTTCGCCAACAACGATCTGCCTGGCACGATCCGCCAAGCCACGCTCAACGCCGTCGGCACGCAAGCCGATCAAGCCACGTTCGATCAGCTGCTGCAGCGCGCGCGTTCGACCACGAATACACTGGAGAAGCGCGGGCTCTACACTGCGCTCTCGCACGCCGCCGACCCCGCGATCGCCACGCAAGTCATGGCGCATGCGTTCGATCCCGACGTCTCGCCGTCGCAAGGCCCGCAGATGATCACGACGATCGCCGAACGCCATCCGCAACTTGCCTGGCGGTTCGCCGCCGAACATCAGCGCGAACTGGGCGAGCGCCTCGACTCACTGTCGCGCGTGGAGTTCCAGCCCAACGTCGCCGCCAACGGCTACGACCGGCAGATGTTGGGCGACCTCCGGCGCTATATCGACACGCAGGTGCCCGCCGACGTCCGCCGCGATGTCGAAGGCGATTATCTGCGGCTGCAGGAGCGCATCCGCCTTCGCGAGCAGCGCATTCCCGATCTCGACGCTTGGCTCAGGACTTACGGCAACTGAGCCAAGCGATCGCATCCGCGCGGGAAGCGCTCGATCAGCGCACGCCGATCGTTCTCGTCACCGGGCGCGCGGGCACCGGCAAGAGCCACTTCGTCCGCGCGCTGATCGCGGAAGACCCGAACGCGCCGCAAGCGATCCTGGCGCCGACGGGGCTCGCCGCAATGAACATCGGCGGGCAGACGGTGCATTCGTTCTTCGGTTTCCCGCCGCGGCCGCTGATCGGGCTGCACGAGAAGCCGAACTGGTTTTTCACCAAGTCCGCGCGCGCGCTGAAGCGGCTGATCGTCGACGAAGTCTCGATGCTTCGGGCCGACGTGCTTGACGCGATGGACTCGCATTTGAAGACCGCGCGGAAGTCGACGCGGCCCTTTGGCGGCGTGCAGATGCTGCTGGTCGGAGACTTCTACCAGCTGCCGCCGGTCGTGCGGGGCGAGGAAGCGCAGCTGCTCGAAGACGCCGGCTACAACAGTCCCTACGCGTTTTCCGCGCACGCGCTGCGCGATGCGATCGTCACCGCCGTCGAACTCACGGAAGTGCATCGCCAAACAGACCAGGACTTCATCGCCCTCCTCTCCGCGCTGCGCGAACGCCGGGGCGTTGAGGATGCGGTGGAGACGTTGAACGGGCATTGCCTCGAACGCTCGCTGCGCCAGCGCCCGGTGCTGCTCTGCGCCACCAACGCCGTCGCCGACAACCACAATGTTCGCGGCTTGCAAGCGCTGGGCGGAGACACCGCGCGGTTCATCGGCGGCTTCGAAGGCCAAGCGCCGAAAACGCAAGGCGACCGCTTCCCCGCGCCGATGGAATTGGTCCTCAAGCGCGGGGCGCGCGTGATCTTCACGCAAAACGACAGCGAAGGCCGCTGGGTGAACGGTTCGCTCGGCACGGTGAAGGGCTTCACGGAATCGATCGTCGAAGTCGCGCTCGACGACGGCGAAACCGTCGACGTGGAACGCGCTGTGTGGCCGCAGGCGCGCTGGGTGTGGAACGCCAGCGAAGGCCGCATGGAAGCGAAGGACGAATTCAAATACGTGCAATTTCCGCTCGCGCCAGCCTGGGCGCTGACGATCCACAAAGCGCAAGGCATGACACTCGACGCCGTCGAAATCGATCTCGGGCGCGGCGCGTTTGCACCGGGACAAACTTATGTCGCGCTGTCGCGCGCACGTTCGATGGAAGGCTTGCGCCTTGCCCGCCCGCTCACACCGCGCGATGTGCAAGTCGATCCGGCGATCGCGGAGGGATTGGCGCGCCTTGGTGTGTGATCCGCATCTGGTCCCTCCGTGGCGCGGCGAAAGGAGAACAAGATGCCAGACGTGGTTCCCCTCCTGACCTATGAGGACGGCGTCGCCGCCCTGGAATGGCTGGCCGAAGTGTTTGGATTTACGGAGACAGCTCGCTTCACATCTCCCGAAGGAAGGCTTTCTCACGGGGAAATGTCGATCGGGGATGGCGCAATCATGCTGGCCAGTCCGTCACCGGAATACCAAAGCCCCAAGCGACATCGCGCCAACTGCGAGACTGCCGCCTCGTGGTCTGCCCTGCCTTGGGTCATCGATGGTGTGCTCGTCTACGTCGAGGACGTCGACGAGCACTATGCTCGGGCTAAGGCCGCAGGCGCCGTTATCTTGTCCGAACCGGAGGATGGGCCGCCTGCTCGACGATACCGAGTTGAGGATCTCGAGGGACATCGATGGATGTTCATGGCGCGCGGCTAGCCGGAGCTTTGTTCGCTTGCCTCCGAGCGCTTGGGATTTGATTTCGCTCTCATCCGCTGAGCGAAAAGTTATGAGAAGCTCGCGGCGTCGGCCGACGTGTCTTCTTCGAGTTCGTCTTCGCGTTCGAACTCCAAACGGTACGGGCCTTCCCACGCGCTAAGTTCGGTTCCGCAGGCGCAGAGATGCTGGCCGCGCTCTAGCCGATCGGATGGGACCAGCATCATCTCGTAGCGCTCCGAGCACACGCCACAATCCACGGTCACGATGTTACCGGCTGTCGGCATTCTTTCGCTCGGACTCAATTCGGCGCGCGCGGCGTGGAGTTCGTCGAGCTCTTCTTTGTAATCGACAATGAGACGCTCGGCTCTGGCCGCGGCTTGATTGTAGCCGTGCCGCTTCAGCTCGCGGACCAAGTTCCGCTGCCAATCGGTGATGGCTTCGGCACGTCGAATTCGCTTCGCCAGCGCGTGCGCGGTTGGCTTCGTCATGGTCGACCTCAAAATGAGGATGAGAATCGTCCGCAGCAGGAACGAGTGTTGCACACAATGCGCGGACGAAACAATCAGGTTTCGCGCTTGGGTTTCGCGCGTCTCGCGCAACCTGCAGTCTAAATCCTCGCGTGTGGGGAGACTGTAACAGCCGCTCTATTATCAAATGAAAGGACGCCGCGGCGTGGCGTCGTGCACGGCGAGCGGCGACTCCGAGCCTTCGGCGACTTCGGTCAGCTTCACGTCGTAGCCCCAGAGATCGGCGACGTGCTGCAGCACCCGCTCGGCATCCGACTCTTCCAGCACGATTCCGTCGAGCACGCGGTGCTGCAGGATGAGCTTTCGGTCTCCAGCGAGGTCGACGTCGACGATCTGCAAGTCCGGATCGCGGTAGGCGATGTCGTACTGCTTCGACAGCGCGCGGCGGATGTTGCGGTAGCCGCGTTCGTCGTGGATGGCCGCGACTTCCAGTTCGTCGGCATCTTCGTCGTCGACGACGCGGAAGAAACCGAACTGCCGCATCATCGCCGGCGACAGATACTGCGAGATGAAGCTCTCGTCGCGATAGTTCGCCCACACCTCGCGCAACGCGCCGTATGGATCGCCCCGACCGGCGATGTCGGGCAGCCACTCGCGGTCTTCGTCGGTTGGATTGGTGCAGATGCGCTCGATGTCGCCCATCATGGCGAAGCCAAGCGCGTACGGGTTGATGCCGGAGTAGCGGCGGTCGTCGAAATCCGGCTGCGTCACGACGCTGGTGTGCGAGTGGAGGAATTCGAGGAACGAGCCGTCGTCGATCTGCCCCTTCTCGTGCAGGCGCGTCATGATGCGGTGATGCGTGAACGTGGCGCAGCCTTCGTTCATCAGCTTGGTTTGCCGCTGCGGATAGAAATACTGGTTGATCAGCCGCACGATGCGCAGCAGTTCGCGCTGCCAGCCCTGTAGCCGCGGCGCCGTCTTTTCCAAAAAGTAGAGCAGGTTCTCTTCCGGCAAGCCCAGCAGCGCGCGACGGCGGTCGTCCAGCTCCTTACCCGGCGGCGGCGCGCCTTTGACGGGCACGGTGCGCCAGAGATCGTTGAACAGTTGCTCGCCGTGCAGCCGCCGCTCCTCGGCGCGCCGCTCCTCGGAGCGCAGATCCGGCATGCGCTTACGGGGGAAGCGGTGCACGCCGTGGCTCTGCAGCGCATGCGCGGCGTCGAGCACGCGCTCGACCTCATGCACGCCATGGCGCTCTTCACACTTGGTGATGAAGGTGCGGGCGAAATCGAGATAGTCGAGGATGCCGTCGGCGTCGGTCCACTGCTTGAACACGTAGTTGTTCTTGAAGAAGTGGTTGTGCCCGAAGCCCGCGTGCGCGAGCACGAGCGTCTGCATCGTCGCCGTGTTCTCTTCCATGATGTAGCAGATGCACGGATTGGAATTGATCACGATCTCATAGGCGAGACCCTGATAACCTTTCCTGTACATCGCTTCGTTACGGGCGAAGTGCTTGCCAAAGCTCCAGTGGCGATAGAACAGCGGCATGCCGGTCGAGGCGTAGGCGTCGAGCATCTGCTCTGACGTGATCACTTCGATCTGCGTCGGATAGATATCGAGCCCCATTTCCTTGAGCGCGATTTCGCCAATGGCGTCGTTGACGCGCTTGATGAGATCGAAGTCCCAGTCCGTGCCGGTGAAGAGAAGCTTTCCCGAGTCGCCCAACATGGTCAGCCCTCCGCCGCCGCGCCTTCGGGGCGGCGCGCGAACAATTCGCGGAAAACCGGGTAAATGTCACGGCGGTGACGCACTTTGCGCATGGCGAACGGCTGATCGTCGGCGACGCGGCGGTAAGCGCGCCAGAGGTTGGTGGAAGGTTCGCCGGCGCCTGGCGGGCCGTCTTCCTCGTCGTCCATGCCGACTTCGACGTAAGCGTAGTACTGGCAGATCGGCAGGATCACGTCGCGCAACTGCGCCAGCACCACGGCGTTGTCGCTCGAGGTATTGTCGCCGTCGGAGGCTTGCGCGGCGTAGATGTTCCATTCGTCGATGGGAAAGCGCGCCTTCACGATCTCGGCCATCTTGATCAGAGCCGTCGACACCACCGTGCCGCCGGTTTCACGGCTGTAGAAGAACGTGTGTTCGTCGACTTCCTGCGCTTCGTGCGTGTGGCGGATGAACACCACTTCGACGTGCTCGTAACGGCGCTTCAGGAACAGGTACAACAGCGAATAGAAGCGCTTCGCCAAATCCTTCATGTGCTCGTTCATCGAGCCGGAGACGTCCATCAGGCAGAACATCACCGCGCGCGCGATCGGCTTCGGCGTGGATTCAAGCCGGCGATAGCGTACGTCGAGCGGATCGAGATACGGGATCAGCAGCGAACGCTTCTTCTGCCGCTCCAGCTCGGTGCGTAGTTTGGCGATGCGATCGGGATCGCCGCCGTCGCGCTCCAGCGTTTCGATTTCTTCCTGCAGCGCTTGCATCTCAGCGGGCTTCGGGCGCCGCAGAGCAATGCGTCGCGAAAGCGATGTGCGCATGGTGCGCGGGACGGAAATCCGCGCGGGCGGGCCGGCGGTCGAGAAGCCGGCTTGGCGCCATTGCACCGCCGTCAGCCCAGCGACTTGGCGCTTGGCGAGATCGGGCAGTTCGAGATCTTCCAGAAACAAATCGAGATATTCGTCGTCGGACAGCGCGAAGCGGAATTCGTCCTCGCCCTCCCCGCTATCGCTGGCGCGCGACTTGCCGCCGCCCCCTCCTTCGGGGCGCGGAATGGTGTCGCCTTCGATGTACTTCTTGTTGCCCGGCAGCAGGTAATCGCGAACGCCGCCCTCGGACGAGCGGCGCAGCACCGGCTCGTGCACACCATCGGCGGGAATGGAAATCTCACCGCCCTTGCCGGCGTCCTTGATCGACCGATGGCTCGACGCTTCGCGCACCGCGCGGCGCACCTGCGCACGCGCGCGCCGGAGGAAGCGCTGGCGGTTGGCGAAACTCTTGCCGCCCGGATTGAGCCGCCGGTCGATAATGTGCATGCGGTTAGCCCGCCTGCTTCACGCGCATGTACCATTCGACCAGGCGACGCACCTGGCGTTCGGTGTAACCGCGCTCGACCATGCGCAGCACGAACTCGTCGTGCTTCTTCTCGGTGTCGGTGTCCTTCTTCGACCCGAACGAGATCACCGGCAGCAGATCCTCGACTTGAGAGAACATCCGCCGCTCGATCACTTCGCGGAGCTTTTCGTACGAGGTCCAGGACGGGTTCTTGCCGCCGTGGCCCGCGCGCGCGCGCAACGTGAACTTTACGACCTCGTTGCGGAAATCCTTCGGGTTGGCGATGCCCGCAGGCTTTTCGATCTTCGAGAGTTCCTGGTTCAGCAGCTCGCGATTCAAGAGCTGGCCGGTGTCAGGATCCTTGAAGTCGATGTCCTCGATCCACGCATCGGCATAGTCGACGTAGCGGTCGAACAGGTTCTGCCCGTAATCGTGGTAGCTCTCGAGGTAGGCCTTCTGGATTTCGTGGCCGATGAACTCGGCGTAGCGCACGCCCAGTTCGGCTTTGATGTGCTCCAGCAGCCGGCCTTCGGTTTCCTGCGGGAATTGTTCGCGTCGGATCTGCTGCTCGAGCACGTACATCAAGTGCACCGGATCGGCGGCGATCTCGAGCGTGTCGTGGTTGAAGGTCGCGGCCAGCACCTTGAAGGCGAAGCGCGTCGAGACGCCGTCCATGCCTTCGTCGACGCCGGCGGCGTCCTTGTATTCCTGCAGCGTGCGCGCCTTCGGATCGACTTCCTTCAGGCTCTCGCCGTTGTAGACGCGCATTTTCGCGAACAAGTTCGAGTTCTCGTGCTCCTTCAAGCGCGAGAGCACCGAGAAGCGCGCCAGCATTTCCAGCGTGCCCGGCGCGCAAGGCGATTCGGCGAGTTCGGAGCCGCGGATCAGCTTCTCGTAGATCTTCTGCTCTTCCAAAGCCCGGAGGCAGTACGGGACCTTGATCACGTAGATGCGGTCGATAAAGGCCTCGTTGTTCTTGTTGTTCTTGAACGTCTGCCACTCCGCTTCGTTGGAGTGCGCCATGACGATGCCGTGGAACGGAATGCCGCCGATGTTTTCCGTGCCGACGTAATTGCCTTCCTGCGTCGCGGTCAAAAGCGGGTGCAGCATCTTGATCGGCGCTTTGAACATCTCGACGAATTCGAGAATGCCCTGGTTGGCGCGATTGAGGCCGCCCGAATAAGAGTACGCGTCAGGATCGTTCTGCGCGTGCATTTCGAGTTTGCGGATGTCGACCTTGCCGACGAGCGAGGAGACGTCCTGGTTGTTGTCATCGCCGGGTTCGGTCTTGGCGACGGCAATTTGCCGGAGCCGCGACGGCATGACTTTCGCCACGCGGAAGCGTGTGAGATCGCCGCCGAACTCGTCGAGGCGCTTCACGCACCACGGGCTCATCAGGCCGGTGAGGCGGCGCGTCGGGATATTGTATTCGTCCTCGAGCTTCGCGCCCCACGTGACGGGATCGAACAGCCCGAGCGGATGCTCGAACACCGGCGAGAGATCTTCGCCGGCCTTGAGCACGTAGATCGGCTTTTCTTCCATCAGCGCCTTGAGGCGCTCGGCGAGCGAGGATTTGCCGCCGCCGACCGGGCCGAGCAGGTAAAGGATCTGCTTTCGCTCTTCGAGGCCTTGGGCCGCGTGGCGGAAGAAGGCGACGATGCGCTCGATCGTCTCTTCCATGCCGTAGAATTCCGAGAACGCCGGATAGAAGCGCACCGTGCGGTTCATGAAGATGCGCCCGAGCCGCGCGTCTTTCGCGGTGTCGACCATCTTCGGTTCGCCGATCGCCGCCAGCAGGCGCTCGTGCGCGCTCGCGTACATCAGCGGATCGTCGCGGCAGGCGCTCAGGAAGTCCTGCAGCGACATTTCGGCATCGCGCCGCTGCTCGAAACTCCGAGCATAGGTGCGAAAGAGTTCGTCAGTCATCGTGCCTCCGCTCCCGCCCCGGTCAGGCTCATCGCGCGAGTCTGACCCCCGACGCTTACCAAATCGCCACAAAAATCAGGCGTAATGAAGTAATTGTGGGTGGCCGTTACACCCACTCCGCCCTCTTTACCCGCGCACAATGACATGATTTGCGCGCTTCTGGGACGTCTGTTCCCAGCAAAAAACGCTCGTCGGCGGAACAAGTTGCACGTCGCGCTTCGTTGCTGGAGCAAAACGCAATTAAGGCGCCGCGCCTTAATCATACCGGCAAACGCGCATTTAAGTTTTCCTCAATAGCGTGAGCCCGAATGCGGCGCTGCGGCCGCACGGGCCGTCGCTTCATGACCGTCATTCCTTTCAAGCGGCGCGTGCAGCCGTCGCTGCCGCGCCTGCCGCGTCTGCCGCGAGTGCGGTTTTCGCTCAGCGCCGTCGCTTGGATGGTCCTCGTCTTCGCGGCAGTGCTGATGACCCTTGCGGGCATCGCGCCTCCTGGCGTCGCGGCTTCACCGAGCCAACCTGCGGCTGCAGCGGAAACGTCCAACGTGCTGATCGGCGTGCGCGTGATCGATGGCGACACCGTCGCTTCCGATGGCGTGAGGTACCGCATCGCCAACATCGACACGCCCGAGATGGCCGCGACGTGCGACGCCGAACGCGTGGCCGCGCAGCGCGCAACGAACCGCGCGGTCGCCCTGATCAGCGCAGCTCGGCGCATCGAGATGCGGCCGACTGGCCGCGTCGATCGCTTCGGCCGCACGGTTGCGTTCATTTCGGTGGACGGCGCCGATTTCGGCTCGCGCATGATCGCGGCGGGCTTGGCGCGGCCGTGGCGCGGACGCCGCGAACCCTGGTGCGACGCCGGCGGTCATCTTATTCCCTAGGCTTCAGCCCCGCTTGTGCGATGCAGCATGGCCGCTTAAGCGGTCGGCATGGATTTCGATCTGCTTGCCACGCTCACCCTCGAACCGATCGAGGTGAACCTCTTCCGCGGCCGCTCCCCGCCGGATGAGCGCTTCCGCATTTTCGGCGGCCAAGTCGTCGCGCAGGCCCTCATCGCCGCCTACAAGACAGTCGAAAACCGCGTCTGCCATTCGCTGCAGAGCTACTTCATCCGCCCCGGCGATCCCGCCGTGCCGGTGCTTTACCAAATCGAGCGCTCGCGCGACGGCAAGAGCTTCACCACCCGCCGCGTGCTGGCGATCCAGCACGGCGAGCAGATCTTCAACATGGCGTGCTCGTTCCAGGAGCCCGAGCCCGGGCTCGATCACCAGAACAAGATGCCAGAAGCGCCGTCGCCCGACATGGTCCCCGACGAAATGACGCGCTGGAAGGAAGAGCTCAAAGACATGCCGGACGCCATGAAAAACTGGCTCCGCGACCGCCCGATCGAAATGCACCCGATCAATCCACAGAGCTTGGTGAAGCCGGCGCCGCTGCCGGCCGAACACGCGATCTGGGTGCGCTCGCGCATCGAGGCGGGCGAAGACATCGTCATGAACCAGGCGCTGCTTTCCTACGCTTCGGATTTCTCGCTGCTCGGCACGGCGATGCGCCCGCACGGCGTGTCGTGGATGTCGGGCATGCAGGTGGCGAGCCTCGACCACATCGTCTGGTTTCACCGCCCGACCAATTTCTCGCGCTGGCACCTCTACGTGCAGGACAGCCCCTCCGCCTCCGGCGCACGCGGCTTCAATCGCGGCGCGATTTACCGCGACGACGGCGTCTTGGTGGCGTCGGTGGCGCAGGAAGGGCTGATGCGGAAACGGGGATAGCGTGGGGCCTATCGCGGCGGCGGCGCGCCGAGTTCGCGCTGCATGCTGCGGCTGATCTCGCCTTCCTGCTGCGCTGAGCTGCGCGCGTCGCGCGTGGCGCTGTAAAGCCCGCGCAGATAGGCGACATCCCACTCCGTCATGACGTCGGGTCGCGCAGACGTTCGCGATGCGAACAGATTAAGGATGGTCGGATAACCGGAGGTGTCCGCCTCCGCGTCGATCTGCGCAAGCGATATCATCGTGAGGTAGTCCGCCAGCGCGGCCCAATCGAAATTGATCTCGGAGAGCCGGTTCGCATCGACGATGATGTAAGCCGCGCCAAAATCCTGATGCGTCGGGCGACTCAGACGCGATGAATTCCCCATGACGTTGACGACGGGCGCGCCGCGCGAAGCGGACATCGGGTTGCCGTCGGTTGGCGATTCTCCAATCGGATCGCCGTCTTCCTTGACCGCGTGGCTGACAAGCCACCACCGCACCGGCGCGTCGGACTCCACCCACGCGCGCAAGGCGCGGCGTCCCAAACTCCTGCGCCCGCGCTGACTGAGATATCCCATCGCCGCCGGATGGTGTTCGAACAGATCGCGGGCGACCGCGTCCGGGTCCGGCGCGACAACGATCAGAATATTCGCGCGGCATCCCGGCGCACCGACATCGAGATCGACCTGCAGCGCCCGCTGCGCCATCCGGTCGATCAAGAACTGCGCATAGCGCGCCCGCAAGCCGGCGATGCCCGGACAAATCCGCCGGTCCCACCGCGCCAGCTGATTATCCGCCCGCGGCGCGACCGCCATCTGATCGATAAAGTTACGGATCGCCTCTTCCGTGCGCTGCCCGGTGACGACGATGTCATCCTGCGCCTCACCGCTCGCGGGCGGCTGCTGCGCGGCAGCGCCGTTCGTCATCATCGCCGAAAGCGCGAGCATGGCGGCGAACACGGAAAGCCTAACCATCGCAGGTCCTAGCGCGCCGCCGAGAGAAACTGGAGCGGGCGATGAGATTCGAACTCACGACCCCAACCTTGGCAAGGTTGTGCTCTACCCCTGAGCTACGCCCGCATCCTGGGGTGACGGGTCGCCCCGTCTGAGAAGGCGGCTCATATCGCAGAGCGGGGCCTGCCCCGCAAGGGGCGGAGCGCGCCCCGCGCAGCCGGTCACCAGATTTCCCCGAACACGCGGACGAAATTCGCGCCGAGCACCTTCTCGGCCACCCGCGCGGGGTAGCCGCGCTTCAACAGCGCGTCGGCGATCACCTCGCAGCGGCGCGGCGTGTTGAGGCCTTCGACGTAGGTCGGCCGATCTTCTCCCGGCGCGCCGACGCCGGCGCGGCGGCGTTCTTCGACCGAAGCTCGGAACGCGGCCATGGCGTCAGGCGAGGTATCGAAGGCGTTGAAGCTGGTGTCGCTGCCGATGCCGACATGATCCTCGCCCGCGACAGACAGCGCATGCGTCATGTGCTCTACGTAATCGTCGAGCGTCGGCTGCCGCGGCGACGGAGTCAGGTACGGCAGATCGTAGATGCCGAACACGCCTCCCTTCTCCGCTAGTGCGCGCAACTGATCGTCTGTCTTGTTGCGCGGGTGCCCGTGCACGGCCGTGCAGCCGCCGTGCGTCATCACCACCGCCTTCTGCGACGCCGCCATCGCTTCTGCCGTCGTTTTTGGATTGGCGTGACTGAGATCGAGTGCGACGCCGAGCGTGTTCATCTTCGTCACCGCGTCGCGGCCGAGCGTCGTCAGGCCCGCATCGGCGGGCGCGAGCACCCCGGCGCCGAACGGCGAGACCTGGTTGTACGAGAGCTGCATGACGCGGACGCCGAGATTGCGGAAGAGCTCGATGCGGTCAGGCTTGTCCTCCAGCATCGCCACGCCTTCAAACGAATAGATGACGCCCATCTTGCGCGCGCGCTTGCACGCAGCGATGTCGGCAACGCCGCGGATCTGCGCGTAGACGTCGGGATGCGTTTCAATCACGCGCGACGCGAAGGCGATTTCCGCGATGGTGTCTTCGAAATTGGCGTTGAAGCCGCCAAGCGTGGCTTTCACCGCGGTGACGCCGGAGTTGCGCGCGGCGTCGAGCGCCATTCGCGGCTGCGGGATGCTCTCCTCCAGCGGCGGCGCGATGTTGCAGTCCAGCACGACGGCGCGGCGGTAGAGTGAGCGCGCAGCGCTGGAGATGTTTTCCTGCGCGGATGCAACGCCCGTGCTGGTCGTCGCCAACGCGGCCGCGCCCAAGCTGAACTCACGCCGATCCATCGCGTCCCTCGTAGCCGAAGTGCACGGCCCAACGCTGCAGCGTGGGCATGATTGGCGCAAGATGCTCGGCGTAGGCGCGCCAACGACCGACGCTGCGGCTGTAGAGTGGCTCGACGACTTGGCGGGCGCTGGGCGTGTTGATGTCGCGGCGTTTGGCGGTGGCGGCGAAGTCGAGCATGGCGGGCTCGAACGGGACGCCAAGGAACGACGCGAGCCCGCGCGCGACGCTTTCGAGATCGGCAACGGTGTCTTCGTATCGAACTACATGCAGCGCGACAGCGAACTTCGCGCGCGCCTTCTCGAACAAGTTCATGACCGCGTCGTAGTAACGCGCGGCGGTGTCGAGCTGCAGTAGCTGAGCCATCGCTGGGTTCATGCCGAAGCGCTGCTGGTAACAGGAGAGATTCACGTCACGCGGATCGCGCAGCGCGACGATGATCTTGGCGTCGGGAAAGATGCGGACGATCAGCGGCAGGAAGACAATGTTCAGCGGAAGCTTGTCCACCAGCACTCGGTCGCCAAGCGGCTCGCGCAACACCGCTTGCGCTGCCTGCCAGTAGCGCGCTCGTCGCGAAGCGATGTCCGCGCCGGAAAGCGACGCCACTGCATCCATCGTCGCATCGCTTTCCAGCAAATCGAGCACTGCTGCCGAGAACAGGTCCTTCTCCTCCAGTCCGACGATCTGCGAGTGCGAGGCGAGCACCTGGTCGAGCAGCGTCGTGCCCGAGCGTGGGAAACCGACGAGAAACACCGGCGCGGGCTTGGCCAACGACGCCGCACGCGGCCAGCGTGCAGGCTCCGCGCGGTCGACGAACGCGGAGAGGCGCGTGATCGTGTTCGGGTGATACGGCGAGAAGGTCGCGTCGAGATAGTGACCGTAGGTTTGCAGCAAGAGCTGGTTCGCCGCGGTGAACGCGGCGAAGGCCTCGTTTGCTCGGCCTTCGCGGTCACACGCCTCGCCGACAAAGCCATAAGCCAGCGCGCGGTTCGTTGGCGTTCCGCTCGAAAGCACCGGCGCCAGCACGTCATGCACGCTGGCGAAGTCACGCTCGCGCAGCGCAATCTGCGCGAACGCCAGCCGCGCTGTTTGACTTGACGCATTCAGCGCTAGTGTCCGTTCGGCGTGCGTTTTCGCTCGCGCGAGCTCGTGACGGCGCTCCAGCGCACGCGCGAGCGCGGCGTGAGCGGGCGCGGAATTCGGCGCGACAGAAACCGCTTTTTCGAATGAGGCGAGCGCGGCGCTGAAATCGCCGGTCTCCGTGTCGATCTCGCCAATACTGCGCCACGCATCGGCAACGCCGAGCGCCGCCGCTCTTTCGAATGCAGCGCGCGCCGCTTGGAAATCGCGTGCGATTTTCAGCGCCTGCCCGAGCGCGTTGACGATGGCCGGCTGGTTTGGCGCGGCGGCATCCGCCGCGCGCAAATGCGCTACCGCCTCCTCAACACGCCCTGCGCGCAAAGCAACCGCGCTCAGCATCTGCAGCGCATTCGGATCGTTCGGCGACAGCGCCACGCACTGATGCGCCAGCCGTTCCGCATTCGCGGCGTCGCCCGCCGCCCAGGCCTGCATCGCCGCCTGCGCCAGCCGCGACGCGTCGGCTGTGTTCACTCGCCCGGCTCCGCCTTGCGCGGCGGGTTCAAGCGACGGCGGTTAATGTGGCTATCCGGCGCGATGTGGCCTTCGGGCGTGCGGCCTTTGAAGTAGTCGCGCTGCCAACCGTGCTTGATCGCTTCGCTGTCGCGATCGCCGAGCCGGTGCAGGAATTTCGTGCGGCTCTCGCCCCACGCCGCGTACTGCTTGTGCAACTCCGGTTCGTCTTCGATCTTCTTCATGATCGGCTGGATTTCGTCGATCGGTTCGTGCGGGATCGGCAGCACGAAGCAGAACGGCTCGCCCTTTTTGAAATTGACGATGCCGGGCCGCGTGAAGCGCCAGTTCATCGTGAAGGGAAACGGCAGCCAGTATGTTTCGACGACGCCCACCAGCGGCTGGATGCCGTCTTTGATCTTGTTTGGCGGACCCGACACCATCAGGTCCCAGCCCGGATCGGTGCGGAAGAGATAGCCGGTGTGAAACGTCAGCACGCCGCCGGAGAAATGCGACACCGCCCAGCGATCGAGCAGTTCGCGCGAGGTGTCGCCATCGGGATCGATGCGGATGTCGGTGATCAGCGGGCCGCCGTTCCACGCAGCCGTGAACGACACGGGAGAAAGCAGCTCCCATCCCGTCGTGTTCGCCACCACCAGCGGCAGGCAGCGGTACGGATGGCGGTCGGCGAAGACGTCCATCCATTCGCGGTCGGGCCGCCCGGGCACCATTTCCGACGGATTGGGATCGACCGCGTAGCAGGTGAATTTCATGCTGTTTGCCTAGCGGCTACTCGGCAAAACGCAAATTCCGCGTGCTCCATACCGGTGCGCCAACGCCGAAGAAATCGCGGTCGTTGGTCCAAATGGCGCCGTCTGCCGCCAATGCCGCGGCGAGCACCGGCCAGTCTGGTTGCGCGCGCGCATGCAGACGCTGGCGAGCCGCAGCCTCCATTCCGCGATAGAATTCTGACGCGACAGGCGTGAAGTAACTCGCCAAATCCGTCAGAGCCGAGCGCGCCTCAGCTTCTCCGAAACCAAGGCGATCCGTCAGCACACGCAGCGCTTCGTCGAGCTGAGCCTCAGGCACAGCAAGGGCAACTTGGCTTTCCACCGCATGGGTCAGCACACGCCTCGTCTGCCGTCCGAGAATGGCCGACACCAAGACATTTGCGTCCACAAAGATCACTTGCGCTTCGCTTTCCTTCGCGGCGCGCGCCTAGCCGGCTGCTTCGGCTCCTCGTCCTCACGTATGCCCAATTCGCTTAATCGCTTGTCGACATCGATGCCGCGCGCTTCCAGGCGCGCTCGCATCGCGTCGAAGCGCTTGAACATTTCATCCAGCGACGGCGGCTCACGTTTTGCGGGCGTGAACCAGCCAACCACCTTGTCGTGGTTGGTGACGATTACCGGCTCCGTTGCGTCCCGCGCGATTGCTGTAAAATTGTCGCGAAACTCGCGAATGCCCATCTTTGTGGCCATGACCGCGCTCCAGACTTGAAATATGACACAGATGTGTACACAATTCAAGCATGCCCGCCACCGAAGCAGACCTGTTCGCCCGTTTCGATGCGCTCGGCATCGCGCACACGACGCACCGGCACCAGCCCGTCTTCACGGTGGAGGAAAGCGGCGACGTCAAAGCGGCGATGCCGGGTGGGCACACCAAGAACCTGTTCCTGAAGGACAAGAAAGGCGCCTTCTTCCTGATCTCGGCCATCGCCGAGACGAAGATCGATCTCAACGCCGTGTCGAAGCTGATCGGCGCGGGGCGTTTCAGTTTCGGTTCGGGTGAGCTGTTGCACGAAGTTCTCGGCGTGCCGGCGGGATCGGTGACGGTGTTCGCGGTGATCAACGATCCCAGCCAGCGCGTGCGTCTCATTCTCGACGAGGCGCTTTTCACGCACGATCCCGTGAACTTCCATCCGCTACGGAATGACGCGACGACGGCCATGAGCCCCGCCGATCTCATGCGTTTCCTGGCCGATCTCGGCCGCAAGCCGATGCGAATTGCCTTCGACGAAGCGGGCGCCCCGAGCTTGATTGATCCGGGCGGCTAGCCGACCCATTTAGAGGCTGAAATCCCACCCCCTGCCGCGCTAAGAGGCGACATGACTTTCATCGACGGCTCTGCGCCGCCCTCACCCGACCCGATCAAAGATGGCAGCGACAAAGGCTTCATGGCCGATGTCATCGAGCCGTCGCGCGAGACGCCCGTGATCGTCGATTTCTGGGCGCCGTGGTGCGGGCCCTGCAAGACGCTGGGGCCGATTCTCGAAAAGGCGGTGCGCGGCGCGAAGGGCAAAGTGCGGCTCGTGAAGATCAACATCGACGAACATCCCGGCGTCGCTGGGCAACTCGGCGTGCGGTCGATCCCTGCCGTGTTCGCGTTCGATCGGGGCCGGCCGGTCGATGGCTTCACCGGCTCTGTTCCCGAAAGCCAGATCAAGCTCTTCATCGATCGCCTCACCGGCGGCGGCAAAGACAGCGACATCGAAGAGTTTCTTTCCGCCGCTGCTGAGTCGCTCGCGCTCGGCGATGTCGGCGGCGCGGCACAATCGTATGCGGCCGCACTGCAAGTCGATCCCACCAACACCAAAGCCATCGCCGGCATGGCGCGCGCGTATCTGTCGAGCGGCGACGCGGAGCAAGCGAAGCAAGTCCTCGACATGGCGCCGCCGGAAAAAGCCAACGACGCCGACATCGCCGGCGTGCGCGCAGCGCTCGAGCTTGCATCGCAAGCGGGCGATGCGGGCGACACCGCGGCGCTGAAGCAGAAAGTCGCCGCCAATCCGTCCGATTTCGAAGCGCGCTACGATCTCGCCAACGCGCTGGCGGCGCGCGGCGACATGGAAAGCGCAGTGGAGCACTTGCTCGCCATCGTCGAGGCCAAGCGCGATTGGAACGAGGAAGCCGCCCGCAAGCAGCTGATCAAGATCTTCGACGCAGCGGGGCCAACGTCCGACGTCGCGAAAAGCGGGCGTCGCCGGCTTTCCGCGCTTCTGTTCTCGTGACCTACCGCAAACCCGCCGATCTGCCGCAGACCATTCCATTGTTTCCGCTGACAGGCGCGATCGTGTTTCCGCGCGGGCTGTTGCCGCTCAACATTTTCGAGCCGCGCTATTTGAACATGGTCGACGATGCGCTCGCCAGCGAACGCGTCATCGGCATGATCCAGCCGAGCGACGAAGAACAACCGCCGCATCTGACCGCCGTCGGCACGGCGGGCCGCATCACCGCGTTCGCGGAAACCGAAGACGGGCGCTACCTCATCACGCTCACGGGCCTTTGCCGCTTCCGCATCGCGCGCGAACTCAACGCGTCGACGCCGTACCGCCGAGCCATCGTCGCCTACGACGAATTCGGCGAAGACCTGAAAGTCCCGGAAACCGGCATCGACCGCGACAAGCTCCGCTTCGCGCTTCGCCGCTACGTCGATCTGCACGGCTTCAAAGCCGACTGGTCCGCCGTCGACGAAGCGCCGCCGGAGCAACTGGTCAACGCCGTCTCCACGCTCTGCCCATTCGACGCACCGTCGAAGCAGGCGCTGCTGGAGGCGCCGTCGCTCACCGATCGCTGCGCCGCGCTCATTGCGCTGCTCGAATGGGGCGAACCCGACGCGGGGCGCATGCAATGAGTACGGACATCGATCCGCGCCTCCTCGAAGTGCTCGTCTGCCCGCAGACGCGCAAGCCGTTGAAATACGACCGCGAACGCCGCGAACTCGTCAGCGAGGACGCGCGCCTTGCCTATCCCGTGCGCGACGGCGTACCGATCATGCTGATCGACGAAGCGCGCGAACTTGGAGCCGACGAATGAGCGCCGCCGCACAACTCCGCGAACGCCCCTGGCCGACCGACCTCGTATTCGACCGCTCGGCGAAGCTGCTGATGATCGCCTTCGACGACGGCGCCACGTTCGAAATCCCGTTCGAGCTGCTGCGCGTGGAAAGCCCTTCGGCCGAGAACAAGGGCCATGGCGGCCAAGCGCCGCCGCCGGTCAAAGGCAAGGCCAACGTCAATGTCGTGCGCGCCGACCCGGTCGGGCGCTACGCGGTGCGCATCGTCTTCGACGATGGGCACGATACCGGCCTGTATTCGTGGGACCTTCTCTACGAACTTGGCCGCGACAAGGACGAGAAGCTGCGCGTCTACCGCGAAACCCTCGCCGAACGCACGCTGCGGGACGAAGCGTAACTCACAAGGCGCCTGTCAAGGCGGTTCCAAATCCCGTCGCATCCAATAGATTGCGCCCAATCGCCGGCCGCGCCGGCCTGCTTGAGACGACATGACTGAAGCCGCGCCACCTCGGGCCCGCATCTGCATCGATTTCGGCACCGCGCTGTCCAAGGCGAGCCTTTGCCTCGACCCGACGCTGCCGCTTTCGGTGGGCGTGAAGCCGTTGCCGATCGGCGCGGTGTCGGGCGCGGAGCATTCGCTAATCACGCCGTCGGTGCTGTTCGTGGACCAAGGCCGGCTCTATTTCGGCCCGACCGCCTTTCCAGCACATTGGGATCCTAAGCTTAGAATTCCACGTGGACAAGTTGTCGCG
>JADMIO011678506.1_pt1 | contig 26704 bp, 26 predicted proteins | sample 8958161 | NCBI WGS metagenome assembly JADMIO01 (sample SAMN16585339, study PRJNA669376) | soil metagenome | isolation source: Crop rotation soil | place: USA: Cullars Rotation, Alabama | collected 2011 | reverse complement strand
TATGGTGAAAGTTGGAACCTCTTACGTGCCGATCAGATTAAAACGAAAGGCCCAGTCTTTCGACTGAGCCTTTCGTTTTATTTGACCATGTTGGTATGATTTAAATTAATACGACTCACTATAGGGTCAGTGCGGCCGCGACTTCAAGTCACGTGAATTCCAAGCTTCGGATCCCACTGTGCTGGAAAGGCGCGGCGCGCCTACTTCGACCGGGTGCTCGGCCGCGTCTACCCGGCCCGCGCCGGTGCGCCGCAGGAGTACCTCGCTGCGCTCGCGCAGCGGAACGCCGCGCTGCGGCGCGTGCAGGCGCGGCTCTCGGACCGGGCCGCAGTCGAGCCGTGGACGGAGCGTGTCGCCCGCCTCGGTGCGACGCTCGTCGAGCTCCGCCGCGAGACGCTCCGGACCCTTGCCCCCGCCTTCACGGCCCGCGCGGACGAGCTCGGGCTCCCCGACGCTGCGCTCGGCTACGACGCCGAGCCGCCGACGTTCGAGGCGCTCGAGGCGCGGCTCGCGAAGGACCTCGAGCGTGGGACGACCGGGCTCGGCCCGCACCTGGACGACGTCCTCGTGGCGAGCGGCGACCGCGACCTGCGCCAGTTCGGCTCGCAGGGCGAGCAGCGGCTGGCCGTCCTCTCGCTGCTCCTCGCCGAGGCCGAGCTGCTGCCCGACCCGCCGCTCCTGCTCCTCGACGACGTCCTGTCCGAGCTCGACCTGGGCCGCCGCCAGGTGCTCGCCGAGCGCATCTCGGGCATGGGGCAGGCGATGATCACCGCGACCCACGCGTCGGCGCTCCCCCTCGAGCCCGCGCAGGTCGTGGAGGTGGAGCCTGGAACCGCTCGGTAGGGAGATCCGCGACGAGCTCGCCCGCTTCGGCCCGCAGGCGGGGATGCCCGAGCTGCTCGAACGCTGGCCGGCCGCCGTGGGAGAGGCGATCGCCCGTCAGGCCTGGCCCGGACGCATCGGCAAGGACGGCACGGTGCACGTCAACACGGCCGACTCGATCTGGGCGTTCGAGCTCGGGCAGCAGGCCCGCGAGATCGCCGGCCGTCTCGGCGTGCCCGCGGTCCGGTTCGCGCCGGGTCCGCTGCCGGAGGCCGACGACGAGCCTGCCCGGCCCGCCCTCGAGCCGACGCCCGAGGACGACGAGCGGGCCCGCGCGCTGGCCACCGCGATCAGCGACGAAACCCTGCGCGAAAGTGTGCAAAAAGCGGTCAGATTGAGCCTCGCGCGGGAGCGCCGCGACCGGCCGATCTGATACACTTTCGGTGCCTCGCAAAACCTGGGTTTTGCAGGCTTTTCTTGATTATGGCGAAGACCAAAGCGCAGGCCGAATACACGGCCAAGGACATCACCGTGCTCGAGGGCCTCGAGCCCGTCCGGCTCCGGCCGGGCATGTACATCGGCTCGACCGGCCCGCGCGGCCTCCACCACCTCGTCGAGGAGATCGTCGCGAACTCGGTCGACGAGGCGCTCGCAGGCCGGAACGACTCGATCGACATCACGATCCATCCCGACAACTCGGTCACCGTGCGCGACCGGGGTGCGGGCATCCCCGTCGACAAGATGGAGGACGGCCAGTCGGCGCTCGAGGTGATCATGACCAAGCTGCATGCCGGCGGGAAGTTCGGCGGCGGCGGCTACAAGGTCTCCGGCGGGCTCCACGGCGTCGGCGCCTCGGTCGTGAACGCGCTCTCCGAGTGGCTCGTCGTCGAGGTCGAGCGCGACGGGAACGTCTACCGCCAGGAGTTCGAGCGCGGCGTGCCGCGCGGCGAGATGCAGATCACCGGCACGTCGGACGAGACCGGCACGACGACGACGTTCCTCGCCGACGCCGAGATCTTCGAAGAGGTCGAGTACGACTCGACCACGCTGCTGTCGCGCTTCCGCGAGGTCGCGTTCCTCACCCGCGGCCTGCGCATCTGCTTCACCGACGAGCGCGCCGACGGCGGCAAGCCGATCGAGTTCCACTACGAGGGCGGCATCAAGGACTACGTCTCGTACATCAACGAGTCGAAGGACATCGCGCACCGCCACGTCGTCTACTTCTCGACCGGGAACGAGCAGGGCGAGGTCGAGGTCGCGATGCAGTGGAACTCCTCGTACCAGGAGTCGGTGTTCTCGTTCGCCAACAACATCAACACGCACGAGGGCGGCTCACACATGTCGGGCTTCCGCTCCGCGCTCACCTCGACGATCAACAAGTACGCGCGCGACAAGGCGCTGCTCAAGGAGAAGGACGACAACCTCGAGGGCGAGGACGTGCGCGAGGGCCTCGCCGCGGTCATCTCGGTGAAGCTCCAGGACCCGCAGTTCGAGGGCCAGACGAAGACGAAGCTCGGCAACCCGTGGGTGAGCGGGCTCGTCTCGACGGCGGTCAACCAGAAGCTCGCCGAGTTCTTCGAGGAGAACCCGACCGACGCACGGCAGATCATCAACAAGGCGATCGCAGCGCAGCGTGCGCGCCAGGCGGCGCGCAAGGCGCGCGAGCTGACGCGCCGCAAGTCCGCGCTCGAGTCGATGTCGCTCCCGGGCAAGCTCGCCGACTGCTCGATCAAGGATCCCGAGTCGGCCGAGCTCTTCATCGTCGAGGGCGACAGCGCAGGCGGGTCGGCGAAGATGGGCCGCGACCGGACCTACCAGGCGATCCTGCCGCTGCGCGGGAAGATCATCAACAGCGAGAAGAACCGCATCAACAAGGTTCTCTCGAACAACGAGATCCAGGCGATGATCACCGCGATCGGCACGTCGATCGCCGACGAGTTCGACATCGAGAAGCTCCGCTATCACCGCGTGATCGTGATGACGGACGCCGACGTCGACGGCTCGCACATCCGCACGCTGATCCTCACGTTCCTGTACCGGCAGATGCCGGAGCTGATCAACGCCGGCCACGTGTACATCGCCGTGCCGCCGCTCTACAAGGTGAAGCTCGGCAACCAGGAGTACTACTTCGAGAAGGACGCCCAGCTCGAGGACCTGCTCGCGCGCGAGCGCATCCCCACCGTCCAGGTGACCGATCGCGACGGCGCGCAGGTCAAGCTGACCGAGGCGAAGTGGACGCGGTTCGTCAAGGACCTGCACTCGTACGAGGGCTACCACGCGCGCCTGCGCTCCGACTTCGGCGCCGCACCGACCGAGTTGATGATCCTGCACCGGCTCGTCGAGCACGAGATCGACAGCGCGAAGGACGTCGCGAAGGCGATCGACGCGATCGGCGAGAACGGCTATGCGCTCTCGCTCCTCCAGGGTGAGGACGAGGGCTTCAAGATCCGCGTCGTCGAGACCGAGACGTCTGCCGCTCGCAACATCGCCGTGCCGGTCGACCTCCTCGCGTCGCCGATCTACGCCCGCCTTCGCACGCAGTACGCGAAGCTGGCGGAGCACATCGGCCAGCCGCCGTTCACCGTCATGGTCGGCAAGGAACCGGAGATCGCGGAGTCGTTCGACGAGCTCCGCACCCGCGTGCTCGATGCCGCGAAGCAGGGCATCCAGGTGTCGCGCTTCAAGGGCCTCGGCGAGATGAACGCCGAGCAGCTCTGGGAGACGACGATGGACCCGGCGAAGCGCCTCCTGATCAAGGTCGAGGTGGACGACGCCGCCGCGGCCGACCAGGTGTTCTCGATGCTGATGGGTGACGCGGTCGAGCCGCGCCGGCTCTTCATCGAGGAGAACGCGACGAACGTGAAGTTCCTCGATGTGTAGGAGCGCGCGTGTCTGAGTACGACACCGGCGCCCTCGGCCCCGGCCGCATCGAGCCGCGCGAGCTCGAGCAGGAGATGCGCTCGAGCTTCCTCGACTACGCGATGTCGGTCATCGTCTCGCGTGCGCTGCCGGACGTGCGCGACGGGCTGAAGCCCGTGCACCGCCGCGTGCTCTACTCGATGTGGACGAACGGCAACCGCCCGGGCCGCCCGTACGTCAAGAGCGCGAACATCGTCGGCTACGTGATGGGCAACTTCCACCCGCACGGCGACTCCGCGATCTACGACACGCTCGTACGGATGGCGCAGCCGTTCTCGCTGCGCTACCCGCTCGTCGACGGCCAGGGCAACTTCGGCTCGATCGACGACGACCCGCCGGCCGCGATGCGCTACACCGAGGCGCGCCTGGCGCGGATCGCCGAGGAGATGCTGCGTGAGCTCGACAGCGACACGGTCGACTTCGAGCCGAACTACGACGAGTCGAAGCAGATCGCGAAGGTCCTCCCGGCGCGCTTCCCGAACCTGCTCGTCAACGGCAGCTCGGGCATCGCCGTCGGCATGGCGACGAACATCCCGCCGCACAACCTCGGCGAGGTGATTGACGCCGTCGTGAACCTGATCGAGAAGCCGGACGCGAACGTCGAGGACCTGATGAAGCACGTCAAGGGCCCCGACTTCCCGACCGGCGCGATCATCGTCGGGCGCTCCGGCATCCGCGACGCGTACCGTACGGGGCGCGGCCGCGTCGTCATGCGCGCACGCGCGCACATCGAGGAGCTGCGCGGCGGCAAGAGCGCGATCATCGTCACGGAGCTGCCCTACGGCGTGAAGAAGGGCGGCGACAGCGGTGTGATCGCGAAGATCGCCGAGCTCGTCAACGACAAGGTGCTCACCGAGATCTCCGACCTGCAGGATCACTCGGACCGCTCGGGCATGCGCATCCAGATCGAGCTGAAGCGCGACGCCGTCCCGCAGGTCGCGCTCAACAAGCTCTTCAAGCACACGCCGCTGCAGTCGACGTTCGGCGTCAACACCGTCGCGCTCGTGAACGGCGTGCCGAAGACGCTGTCGCTGCTCGAGCTGCTCACGCACTACCTCGACTTCCAGCGCGAGATCGTCGTCCGCCGCTCCAAGCACGAGCTCCGCCAGAAGGAGAAGCGCGCGCACATCCTGCAGGGCTACCTGATCGCCCTCGACAACCTCGACGCCGTGATCACGCTGATCCGCGCGTCGGCCGACACCGAGACCGCGAAGCAGGGCTTGATGAGCCAGTTCGACCTGAGCGAGCGCCAGGCCGTCGCGATCCTCGAGCTGCGCCTCCGCGCGCTCACCGCGCTCGAGCGCAAGTCCGTCGAGGACGAGTACAAGGACATCCAGGAGCGCATCGCAGAGTTGCGCGACCTGCTCGGCTCGGAAGAGAAGATCGACGGCCTGATCAAGGACGAGCTGCTCGAGCTGAAGAGCATCTACGGCCGCAGCGACGACCGCCGCACGGAGATCGTCGCCGCCGAGGAAGAGCTCGAGCTGGAGGACCTGATCGCGGAAGAGGACATGGTGATCGCGATCACGCAGTCCGGCTACATCAAGCGGCTCCCGGTGACCGCGTACAAGGAGCAGCGGCGCGGCGGCATCGGTGTGATGGGGATGGACCTGAAGGACGAGGACTACATCGAGCATCTCTTCGTCGCGTCCACGCACGACTACATCCTGTTCTTCACGAGCGTCGGCAAGGTCTACCGGCTCAAGGTGCACGAGCTGCCGCTCGGCTCACGCCAGTCGAAGGGCCGCGCGATCGTCAACCTCCTGCCCTTCCGGCAGGGCGAGACGGTGCGCGCCGTCATCCAGACGCGCAACTTCGAGGAGGCGAAGTACCTCCTGTTTGCGACGAAGAACGGCATCGTCAAGAAGACGGAGCTCGGCGCCTACAACACGTCGCTGAAGGCGGACGGGATCATCGCGATCAAGATGCGCGACGGCGACGAGCTGATCGGCGTCCGGCACTCCACGGGCGACGACGACGTCCTGATGGTCTCGCGGCTCGGTCAGGCGATCCGCTTCTCGGAGCGCGACGTCCGCGCGATGGGGCGCGACGCATCCGGTGTCCAGGGCATGCGGCTGCGCGGGGACGACGAGGTGATCTCCGTCGCGATCGCCGCCGACGACGCCGACCTGCTCGTCGTGACCGAGAACGGCTACGGGAAGCGCACACGCGTCTCCGAGTACCCGAAGAAGGGCCGCGGCGGGATGGGCGTGAAGACCGTGCAGCTGACCGAGGCGCGCGGGCATCTCGCCGGCGCACGCGTCGTCCGCGACGGCTACCAGGTGATGCTGATCTCCACCGGTGGGACCGTGATCCGGATGTCGGTCGAAGAGGTCAAGCGGCTCGGCCGCTCGACGCAGGGCGTGATCGTGATGCGGTTGCGCGAAGGCGAGCTCGTGTCGTCGATCGCACCCGTCGTCGATTCCGGCGACGACGAGTAGCGGATCACGATCAATATTTCTACGCGCGGCGCTTCCCTTTTGTAAGGGATAGTGGTAGAAGTCGGCGCCAGGGGTTGCGGCGCCCGACAAAAGGAAGCCCACCATGGCGTACTCCAAGAACGTCGACCTGCTCGAGCCGATCGACCTCTCTGAGCACCTCGACAAGATCGAGCTCTACCTCGGGCAGGTGTGCGCGATCGCCGGCATCTCGAAGATGCAGCTCGACTACTGGACGAACAAGGCGCAGATCCCGACCAAGGGGCGCAAGCAGCGGATCTACGACATGGACGCGGTCGAGACCGTGATGCTGATCAAGCAGGCGAAGGACAAGGGCCTGAACCTCGGTGCGGCGATCGACGCGGCCCGTCGCTTTCGCGAGCTGAAGTCGCCGCCGAACTAGCCGGCGGGCCGCTCGCCGACCGCGCGCAGCGCCTGCAGCATCTCGATCGGCACCGGGAACGCGATCGTCGTCGACTGCGACGAGCCGAGCTCGAGCAGCGTCTGCAGGTAGCGCAGCTGGAGCGCGATCGGGTGCTCCTCGATCACCTGCGCCGCATCCTTCAACCGCTCGGACGCCTGGAACTCGCCCTCGGCGTTGATCACCTTCGCGCGCCGCTCGCGCTCTGCTTCCGCCTGGCGCGCCATCGCCCGCTGCATGCCCTGCGGGATCTCGACGTCCTTCACCTCGACGATCGAGACCTTGATGCCCCACGGCGCGGTCGCCTCGTCGATGATCCCCTGCAGGATCGCGTTGATCTTCTCTCGTTCCGAGAGGAGCTCGTCGAGCTGGTGCTGCCCGAGCACCGACCGCAGGGTCGTCTGCGCGATCTGCGACGTCGCGACCATGAAGTTCTCGACCTGGACGATCGCCTCTTGGGGCTGCACGATCCGGAAGTACGCGACCGCGTTCACGCGCACCGGCACGTTGTCCTTCGTGATCACTTCCTGCGGGGGGATGTTGAGCGTGATCGTGCGCAGGTCGACCCGGACCATCCGGTCGACGATCGGGATCAGGAAGATGAGCCCCGGCCCTTTCGGTGTCGGGAACAGCCGGCCGAGCCTGAACACGATGCCGCGCTCGTACTCGCGCAGCACCTTGATCGCCGCGATCGCGTAGAGCACGGCGAAGAAGACGACGATCACGAGGACGACCACGGCGGCGGTCACGACGTGATCCTACGCACCGCGAGTGTCAAGCCGTCGAGCGCGTCGACCGTGACGCGGTCGCCTTCGTGGAGCGGCTCGGCCGACCTTGCCCGCCACAGCTCGCCGCGGACGAACACGTTGCCGCCCGAGCGCACGACGCCCTCGAGGCCGACGATCTGCTCGGGGCCGACGATGACCGGCGCGCGTCGCGCCTCGACCGACTTGCCGACCGCGAAGGCCCAGAAGCCCCCGATCAGCGCGGTCACCGTCACCACCACCCAGACGTGCATGTGGTACGGCGTGCCGGAGTCGTGGAAGAGCGTGGTCAGGCCGATCGCCATCGCGACGAGGCCGGACAGGGTCAACGCCCCGTGCGAGGTGACATGTGCGTCGACCACGAGCAGCGCGGCTCCGAGCAGGACGAGCATCAGCCCGCCCCAGGACAGCGGCAGCACGGAGAAGCCGAAGAGCGCGCACACCATGCAGATCGCGCCGAACGCGCCCGGGATGACGACACCCGGGTGAAACAGCTCGAAGCCGAGCCCCGCGAGGCCGGCGAGGAAGAGGAGCGAGACGATGTTCGGGTCGATGAGCGTCGAGAGGAACCGCGTGAAGAAGCCGGGCTTCACGTCGACGACCTGCGCGCCGGCGGTGTGCACCGTCAGGTGCCGCGGCGTCGTCACCCGGCCGTCGATCGTGCGCAGCAACGCAGGGAGCGACGGCGCGATCACGTCGATCACGTTCATCCGAAGCGCCTCCGCCGCGGTCAGGTTGGACGCCTTGCGCACGGCCGAGTCGGCCCACGCGGCGTTGCGGCCGTGCGTCTTCGCGAGCCCGCGCAGCGAGGCGGCCGCGTCGTTCACGACCTTGCGCCGCAGGTCGCTGCCGATGTTCGTGCCGTTCCCCTGAATCGGCGTCGAGGAGCCGATGTTCGTGGCCGGTGCCATCGCCAGCACGTCGGCGGCCTCGGAGATCCAGACGCCGGCCGATGCGGCCCGCGCGCCCTCCGGCGACACGTACACGATCACGGGGATCTTCAGCCCGAGCTCCTTCTGCACGATCTTGCGCATCGACTCCTCGAGGCCGCCGGGCGTGTCGAGCACGATCACCGCGGCGGTGTAGCCGTGCGATTCGGCGTGCGAGAGCTGCCCGTTCAGCCAGTCCTGGGTGACCGGGTTCACGTCCTCCGTGAAGTGGATCGCGAGCACCTTCGGTGCCGGCGCGGCCTGGGCCGGCACCGCGACCGCGAGGAGCAGGAAGGCCGCAAGCAGCAGGCGTTTCACGCTGGGTGAAGTGTATGCAGCCAGGTGTCGTAGCCGCGCTCGAGACGGTCGAGCACGTCGACGAGCAGCTCGAGCCGGTCGGCGGTCGCGAAGCCGGCGCCCGGCCAGGTCGTTCCCCCGACGTTGATGCCGATCCCGAGCACCACGCGCTCGCCCGCCTCGGCGAGGATGCCGGCCGCCTTCCGCCCGTCGACGAGCACGTCGTTCGGGTGCTTGATCGTCGCGCCCTCCCCGATCGCCCCCGCGACGGCGCGCGCGGCGACCAGCGTCAGCTCGGGCCAGCGCGCCACCGGGGGCGGTGGGTAGAGGGCGACCGAGAACATGAGCGCGGAGTCGGCCCACGTCCGCCCGAGGCGGCCGCGGCCCTCGGTCTGCCGCTCGGCCAGCGCCACGGCGCCGTGCGCCGCAGCCGCCGGCAGCATCCGCTGGGTGGTCGCCGACTCGGCCGCCCAGTGGTACTCGCGGCCGAAGGAGCCACGCAGCCGCGGCAGCACGACGGGGGGTTCCAGCAGCAAGTCTTTAAGGTAGTCCCCGTGCAACCCGCGATCATGGACAAGGCGGCGATCGAAGACGTGCTGCCGCACCGCGACCCGATGCTGCTGATCGACGAGGTGATCGAGCTCGTCGAGGGCGAGCGCGTCGTCGCCCGCAAGACCGTCACGGAAGAGGACTGCGCAGGCCACTTCCCGGGGAACCCGATCATGCCCGGGGTCAAGATGGTCGAGGCGCTTGCGCAGTGCGGCGCGGTCGCGGTGCTGTCGCAACCCGAGAACCGCGGCAAGCTCGCGCTCTTCGCCGGGATCGACGACGTCCGTTTCAAGCGCGTCGTCCGCCCGGGTGACGTGCTGACGCTCGAGTGCCAGGTCGAGACCGTTCGCGGCCCCGTCGGGCGAGGCAAGGTGAAGGCGACCGTCGACGGACAGCTCGCGGTCCGCGGCACGCTGACGTTCGCGGTGGGGGCGGAGCAGTGATCGCGCGCACGAACGGCAGGCCGATCTCGATCACGGGGCTCGGCTGCCACGTACCCGAGCGCGTGCTCGACAACGCGGAGCTGTCGACGATCGTCGACACGAACGACGAGTGGATCGTCGAGCGCACGGGGATCCGCGAGCGCCGGATCGCCGCCGAGGACGAAGCGCTGACCGACATCTGCCTTCCAGCGGCGAAGCGCGCGCTCGAGATGGCGGGCGCCGATCCGGCGTCGATCGACCTGCTGATCGTCGCGACGGTGACGCCGGACATGGCGTTCCCGTCGTCGAGCGCCCTGATCGCCGACGCACTCGTGATGCCGCAGGCGGCGGCCTACGACCTCTCGGCGGGATGCACCGGCTTCGTCTACGCAATCGCGCAGGCGCACGGCATGCTGTCGTCCGGGCTCGCGAAGCGGGCGCTCGTCGTCGGCGGGGACGTCCTCTCGACGATCCTCGACTGGACGGACCGCTCGACGCTCGTGCTCTTCGGCGACGGCGCCGGCGCCGTCGTGATGGAGCCGGTCGAGGCCGGCGGCTTCCTCGGCTTCGAGCTCGGCGCCGACGGGGGCGGCGGCGCGAACCTCTGGCTGCCGGGCAGCGGCTCCCGCAAGTTCGCGGAGCCGGAGAAGTTCGTGAAGATGAACGGCCGCGAGGTTTTCAAGTTTGCAACCAGGGTCATGGTGAGCTCCGCCGAGGCGATTCTCGAGGAGTGCGGCAGGACGGTCGAGGACATCGACGTATACGTCCCGCACCAAGCGAACGTCCGCATCATCGATCACGCTGCCAAGAAGCTCGGCATCCCGCAGGAGAAGACCGTGGTGAACGTCGACAGGTACGGCAACACCTCGTCCGGCTCCATCCCGCTCGCACTCGCGGATGCGGCCGATGACGGGCGGCTCGAGCCTGGCAAACTGGTGCTCCTCACGGGCATGGGCGCCGGCCTGACGTGGGGATCGGCACTGATCGAGTGGACCCATCCGACGACTGGAGCAGCTGCATGACCAAGATCGCGTTCATGTTCCCCGGCCAGGGCTCGCTCGAGGCCGGGATGGGCCGCGAGGTCGCGGAAGCCCTCCCCGAGGCGATGGCGGTCTACGACGAGGCGTCCGACGCCGCCGGGATGGACCTGAAGAAGCTGTGCTTCGAGAGCCCCGTCGAGGACATGGTCGACACGGAGGTCCAGCAGCCGGCGCTCGTCACGACGTGTCTCTCGCTCGACGCGGCGCTGCGCTCGCGCGGCATCCGCCCGGACGTGGTCGTCGGCCACTCCGTCGGCGAGTACTCGGCGCTCGGCTCGGCTCAGACGCTCTCGGTCCGCGACGCGATCGCGCTCGTGCGCGAGCGCGGGCTCGCGATGGCCGAGGCCGCGCGGCAGCACCCGGGCTCGATGGCCGCGATCCTCGGCCTCGCCGACGAAGCGGTCGAGGCGCTCTGCCACAAGATCCACAACGTGTGGCCGGCGAACTACAACTGCCCGGGCCAGCTCGTCATCTCCGGGGAGACGCCGTCGGTCGACGAGGCGATCGACGAGGCGACGCGCGAAGGTGCACGGCGCGCGATCAAGCTACGCGTGTCCGGGGCGTTCCATTCGCCGCTCGTCGCCCGTGCAGCCGAGCGGCTGCGTCCGGCCGTCGAGAAGGTGCACCTGGCGGAGAGCACGTCGGCCTTCATGTCGACCGTGACCGCGCGCATCGAGGACGCGGCCCGCTATCGCGAAGGCCTCGTCGACCAGCTCACCGCACCGGTCCGCTTCACGCAGGCGGCCCGCGAGATGGTCTCCGGCGGTGTCACGACCTTCGTCGAGATCGGGCCCGGCAACGTGCTCGGCGGTTTACTGAAGAGGATCGACAAGTCCGTGCGCACGTTCTCGGTCAGCGACCTGAAGACGCTCGACGAAGTCACCGAAGCGCTTGGCTGAGTTCGCATCGCTCGACGGAAAGCTCGCGCTCGTCACCGGTGCCTCGCGCGGGATCGGCCGCGCCATCGCCGAAGAGCTCGCACGTGCAGGCGCCTCGGTTGTCGTCGGCTACCGCTCGGGGAAGGACGAAGCGGAGGCGCTCGCCTCCGCGATCGGCGGTCGTGCGGTCCAGGCCGACGTGTCGAGCGCCGACGAGGCGAAGCGGCTGGTCGACGAAGCGGGTGACGTCGACGTGCTCGTCAACAACGCCGGCCTGACACGCGACGGCCTGCTTGCCCGGATGTCCGACGACGACTGGCATATGGTCATCGAGACCAACCTGAGCTCGGTCTTCTACACGTGCCGCGCGGTGACGCGGCCGATGATGAAGAAGCGCAGCGGCTCGATCATCAACATCAGCTCGATCGTCGGCGTGCACGGCAACTGGGGGCAGACGAACTACGGCGCGTCGAAGGCCGGGATCATCGGCTTCACGAAGTCCCTCGCACGCGAGCTCGGCTCGCGGAACATCCGCGCGAACGTCGTCGCGCCCGGCTACGTCAAGACCGCCCTGACCGACGTCCTTCCGGACGAGGCGACCGCTGCGATGGTGCAGCAGACGCCGCTCGGCCGCGTCGCGGATCCGGAAGAGATCGCGGGCGCGGTACGCTTTCTCGCCTCCGACCAGGCGTCGTTCATCACGGGCGACGTGCTGCTGGTCGACGGCGGATTGGGGATGTGACGGTGATCGGCGTAGGCTCGACGGAGCCGACAAAGGAGCGGAGGTGCCGGCTTTGCCGGCGCAGGAGCGGGACATGAGACGGAGGGTCGTGATCACCGGGCTCGGGATGGTGAGCCCGCTGGGCAACGACGTGCAGACGTCGTGGTCGCGCCTGCTCGCCGGCGAGTCGGGCGCCGCCACGATCACGGCGTTCGATCACTCCGACTACAACGTCCACTTCGCCTGCGAGCTGAAGGACTTCGATCCGACCGACTGGATCGACCGCAAGGCGGCGCGCCGGATGGACCGCTTCGCGCAGATGATCATCGCCGCCGCCCGCCAGGCCGAGCGCGACTCCGGCGTCGACATCTCCGAGGCGCCCGATCGCTACGGCGCGTCGATCGCGACCGGCATCGGCGGCCTGCACAGCTACCAGGAGTGCTACCACGTGCTGCTCACGAAGGGGCCCGATCGCGTGAGCCCGTTCTCGATCCCGTCGATCATCCCGAACATGGGCGCCGGCTGGGTGTCGATCGAGCTCGGCACGAAAGGCCCGTTGATGAGCGAATGCACCGCGTGCGCTGCGTCGAACATGGCGATCGGCGATGCGCTCGACATGATCCGCGCCGGACGCGCCGACGTGATGTTCGCGGGCGGCACCGAGGCGCCGATCACCGAGGTCGGCATCGCAGGCTTCGATGCGATGCGTGCGTTGTCTCGTCGCAACGACGATCCGACGCGCGCTTCACGCCCGTTCGACAACGAGCGCGACGGCCTCGTCATGGGCGAGGCGGCCGCGGTCCTCGTGCTCGAGGAGCTGGGGCGCGCACAGGCGCGCGGCGCGAAGATCTACGGCGAGCTCGTCGGTTACGGCATGTCGTCGGACGCCGCGCACATGACCGAGCCCGATCCGACGGGTGAGAGCCCGGCCCGCGCGATGACGATGGCGCTCTCCGACGCAGGCGTCGAGCCGTCGCAGATCGGCTATGTGAACGCGCACGCGACGTCGACGCCGCTCGGCGATGCTGCCGAGACGCGCGTGATCAAGAACGCGTTCGGCGCGCATGCGAAGAACGGCCTCGCGGTGTCGTCGACGAAGGGCGCGACCGGTCACTGCTTCGGCGCCGCCGGCGCCGTCGAAGCGGTGTTCACGACGATGGCGATCGTCGACAAGAAGGCGCCGCCGACGATCAACTACGACGAACGCGATCCAGAGTGCGACCTCGATTACGTCCCGAACGTCGCGCGTGACGTACCCGACCTCGACGTCGCGATGTCGAACTCGTTCGGGTTCGGCGGGCACAACGCATCGCTCGTCATCCGCTCGTTCGAGTAGGAGAACGTCCGACCGAGCGCGAATCATGCGCGCGTGCAGGACGTTGCCCTCGTGGACATCGGCGGTAAGCAGGTCGAGCTGCAGGTGCGTCGCTCGAAACGCGTGCGCGGCCATCGCATGGTCGTGCGCTTCGGCCTGCCGCCCGAGCTGGTCGTCCGTCCGCGCGCCACGTCCGCGCAGATCGACGAGGCGATCGACTTCCACCGCGCCTGGCTCGAGCAGCAGCTCTCGAAGACGATCGAGCCGCGGCTCGGCCTCGACCGCCTGCGCCTCACCGAGGAGCAGGGACGCGTCGAGGCGCGAGCGCGGATCACGCTCCTTGCGCAGTCGGAAGCCGCCGCGCTCGGCGTGTCGTACTCACGCCTCACGATGCGCAACCAGCGGAGCCGCTGGGGCTCGTGCTCGTCGAGCGGCGCCCTGAGCTTCAACTGGCGGCTCGTTCTCGCGCCGCACGACGTCCTCGACTACGTGGTCGTTCACGAGGTGTGCCACCTGGTCGAGCTGAACCACGGCCCGGCGTTCTGGCGTCTGGTGGAGAAGCGCCGCCCGCGCTATGCCGAGTGGAAGCAGTGGCTCGACGAGCACGGCTGGGAGATCCTCGCCTACCAGCCGCCTGCGTGACACTCTCGTCACACGCCCGTTGCACTTCCGTGTGTCAGACACGAGTCTGACTCCTGTCTGACCGAAGCGGCGTGCGCGTAGACTCGGGCCATGGAGCGTTGGGCCAGTTTCGACTGCTACGGCACGCTGATCGACTGGGACGGCGGCGTTCGCGCCGAGCTCGTGCGCGTCTTCGGCGACGACCGCGCCGACGAGCTGCTCGCGCGTTACCACGCGCTCGAGCCGGACCTCCAGGCCTCCGGCGAGCTCAGCTACCGGCAGGTACTGACCGAGTCGATGCGCCGGCTCGGCGCGCCGGAGGGACAGGTGCACGGGCTCGCCGAGTCCCTCCCCGGCTGGCGCGCCTTTCCCGAGGTGCGCGCCGCGCTCGAGGAGCTGCGCCGGCGGGGCTGGCACCTCGCGATCCTGTCCAACACGGACGACGACTTCATCGCTGCGTCGCAGGTGCAGATCGGCATGGTGTTCGACGAGGTCGTGGTCGCGCAGGAGATCGGCTCGTACAAGCCGGCGCACCGCCACTGGGAGGAGTTCTTCGGCCGTACCAACGCTCCGCGCGACGGGCACGTCCACGTCGCCGCATCGCTCTTCCACGACATCGCGCCGGCCAACGAGCTCGGCCTGCGGAGCGTCTGGGTGAACCGCCTCGGCGAGCCGGACGGCGGCGTCCACCCGACGCGAGAGCTGCCGGACCTGTTCGAGCTGCCGGAGACGCTCGATGAGCTCGTCCCTCGCTAGGCCGCTGCGCGAAGAGGACGCGGAGCAGGTCGCGGCGCTCTTTGCCGCGACCTTCGGCAGCGCGCGAAGGCTCGACGCGCACGAGGTGGCGTCGTGGCTGCGCGACCCCGATCTCGATCACGAGAACCTCCGCGTAATCGAGGAGGACGGGCGCATCACCGCCTACTGCGACATCGCGCCCCGCGGCGACGTGCTCTTCGTCGACCTCGCCGCGCCGGGGCGTTGGTCGGAGCTGCTCGACTGGGCCGAGGAACAGGGCGCCGCGCTCGGCCTCAAGACGATCAGCCTGTTCGTCCCGCACGAGCACGAGCTCGCAGAGATCGCCGCCGCCCGCGGCTACGAGAAGCGCCGCGAGTCGCTGACGATGGAGATCGTGTTCGACGAGCCGCCGCGCGACGGCGACGTCGGCGGGCTCGAGCTGCGCACCTACTCCGACGGCGACCACGACGTGCTGATCGCCGCGCTCAACGACGCGTTCGCCGAGGACCCGTTCTGGCAGGAAGTCACTCCGGCACGGTTCAAGGAGCGCTTCCTCGGCCGGCACGACTTCGACCCGACGCTGTGGTTCCTCGTCTGGGACGGGGACGAGCTCGCCGGCTTCGCGCTCGACTATCCGGAGTTCGGGGCCGACAGCGACGCGGGCTACGTCAACTGGCTCGGTGTCCGCAAGCAGTGGCGCCGGCGCGGGCTGGCCGAGGCGCTGCTCCGGCGCTCGTTCGCCGAGCTGTATGCGCGCGGCAAGCACCGAACCACGCTCGGCGTCGACGCACAGAACGTCACCGGCGCGCTGCGCGTGTACGAGCGGGTCGGGATGCACCCGTCCCGGCGCTTCGGTGTGTGGCAGCTGGACCTGTGAGCACGCTCCGCGCCCGCTGCCCCGACTGCCGCACGCTGACGGCGGTCGCGGTCGACACCGGGTACCAGTGCCACGCCTGCGGCCGGGAGTTCGCTTCCGGCCTCGTGCGCGTGCCGACGGCGTGGGGCGAGGGCGGCGAGTCGATGGCCGAGGCGGCGAACATGCAGCTGCCGTGGCCGGAGGCCGCGGTCGTCGAGGAAGGCACGCTGACGGCGGAGGTCGCCGGGGTCGCGCGCAACTTGCCGGCACGCCCGTTCGTGCTCGGCGGCAGTTGTTGCGCGCACGTCGGCGCCGTGCGCGAGCTCGTCCGGCGGCACGGGCGGGTCGGGGTGGTGTGGCTCGACTCGCACGGCGACCTGAACACGCCCGAATCGTCCCCGACCGGGAACGCCTGGGGGATGCCGCTCCGAATGCTGGTCGACGGCGGAGACGTCGCGCCCGGGGACGTGAACCTGCTCGGGGCGCGCAACCTCGATCCGCCCGAGGTCGAGTTCATCGCCGAGGCCGCGATCAGGCAGGAGCTCGGTCCGCTCCCCGACAGGATCTACGTCGCGCTCGACCTCGACGTGATCGAGCCGGGCGACCTCGACGTCTTCATGCCGGAGCCCGGCGGCCCGACCTTCGAGGAGCTCGAATCTCTTCTCCAGGCGCTTCCGACGCCCATCGGAGCCGGGTTCACGGGCGGCCTTCGCACCGCGCGGAACGAGGCGTTGCTGCCGCGACTCGCCTCGGCGCTCGGCTTGTAACCAGGGAACTGCCGGGAGAGGTCTAAGCTCTGCACGATGGCCGACGCGCGCATCGACGTGCAGGTCGAGCACAGGGACGCTCCGCCGCCTGCCGAGAAGAAGCACCCGAACACCTGCCCCAAGTGCGGGTCGCACTACCGCGACGACGAGCTCGACGCCGCCCTGTGGGTGTGCGCGCACTGCGGCCACCACTATCCGATGCGCGCGCGCACCCGGATCGAGTGGTACGCGGACGCCGGATCGTTCCAGGAAGAGGCCGCGGACGTCCGCTCGGAGGACCCGCTCGACTTCTTCGACCTGCGTCCGTACACGGAGCGGCTCGCAGAGGCGGAGCTGAACACCGGCCTGAGCGAGGCGATCGTGATCGGCCAGGCGACGCTCGACGGGCATCCGTTCGAGCTCGCGGTGATGGACTTCTCGTTCATGGGCGGCTCGATGGGGAGCGCCGTCGGCGAGAAGTTCTCGCGCGCCTGCGACGCGGCGGCGGAACGCGGCATCCCGCTCGTCTCCGTCCCGAGCTCGGGCGGCGCGCGCATGCAGGAAGGGATCCTGTCGCTGATGCAGCTGCCGAAGACGGTCGTCGCGGTCGAAGAGCTGCACGATGCGCGTGTCCCGCTCATCACGGTGATGTCGCACCCGACGACCGCCGGCGTGCTCGCGTCGTTCGCGTCGCTCGGCGACGTGACGATCGCCGAGCCCGGTGCGTTGATCGCGTTCACGGGTCCGCGGGTCGTCCAGCAGACGACGCGCGAGAAGCTGCCCGACGACTTCGGCCTCGCCGAGCAGAACCTGCGCTTCGGCCACATCGACGCGATCGTCCCGCGGCCGCAGCAACGCGCGTACCTCGCACGCGTCCTGAGGCTCTTCCGATGAGCGTCGGCTTGACGGAGCTCATGCAAGAGCGTAGGGGTCGGCTTTGCCGACGCCGGAGCGGGAAATGAGCGAGCGGGACCAGGAGGTGAATCTGCGCCAGCGGCTCTCGGGGCTGTCGCGGCTGCCGCTGCTGCGCGGCGCACGGGTCGACGGCGAGGCGAAGCGGTTGGAGGAGCAGCTCGCGCGGCTGCAGCTGGACACGAGCGACGAGACGATCTGGCGCTCCGTCGAGCTCGCGCGCCACCCCGAGCGGCCCTACACGCTGGACTACGTCGAGCGGTTCGTCGACGACTGGGTCGAGCTGCACGGCGACCGCGGCCGTGCCGACGACGGCGCGCTCGTCACCGGGCTCGGCAAGATCGACGGCCGCACGATCGTGCTCGTCGGCCACCAGAAAGGACGCGACGTCAAGGAGCGGCTCGACCGCCAGTTCGGGATGGCGTATCCCGAGGGCTACCACAAGGCGATGCGCGTCATGGAGATCGCGGAGCGGTTCCAGTTCCCGGTCGTTTCTCTCGTCGATACCCCCGGCGCCTACCCCGGCGTCGCAGCCGAGCAGCACGGGCAGGGCGGGGCGATCGCCCGCTCGCAGGCCGAGATGTCGCGCCTGACCGTCCCGACCGTCGCCTGCATCATCGGCGAGGGCGGCTCCGGCGGCGCCGTCGCGATCGCCGTCTCCGACCGGGTGCTGATGCAGGAGAACGCGATCTACTCCGTGATCACCCCCGAGGGGTGCGCAGCCATCCTCTGGCGCGACGCCGGCGAGGCCAAGAAGGCGGCCGCGGCGTTCAAGCCGGACGCCCTCCACTGCCTCGACCTCGGCGTGATCGACGGGATCGTCGCGGAGCCGCCCGGCGGCGCCCAGACCGACCACGACGCCGCCGCGCGCCTGCTGAAAGCGGCGCTCGTCGAGGCGCTGGAGGAGCTGGACGACACGCCGGGCGAGGAGCTCCGCCGCCGGCGCCGGGCGAAGTTCCGGGGCATGGGCGTCTTCGCCTAGCACCCGGTTTCCACATCATCCACAGGGTTTTCAACGGGGAACAATCTCCTTACAAACGCGTCGAGGCCCGCATGAAAGCGGGCCTCGTGCGCCTAACCCCCCGTCAGGCCGTGAGAACTCGAACCGCTTGTTTCCCCTGGCTCAGAGGGTAAACCTGGGGGTGGAGATGAGCCTCGACGCCTATCGCAGGAAGCGCGACCCGCGCAAGACCTCGGAGCCGTTCCCCGCCGGGGCCGCGTCGGGCTCGGAGCGCCCGATCTTCGTCGTCCAGCGCCACGACGCACGGCGGCTCCACTACGACTTCCGCCTCGAGCGGAACGGCGCGCTCGCCTCGTGGGCCGTCCCCAAGGGCGTGCCGCTCGAGCCGGGCGCACGCTCGCTCGCCGTCCACGTCGAGGACCACCCGCTCGAGTACGCGACCTTCCACGGCGAGATCCCCGCCGGCCAGTACGGGGCCGGCACGGTCGAGGTGTGGGACAACGGGACCTACGAGCTCCTCGAGGAGAAACGCAGCGGGCAGCTCACCGTGCGCCTTCACGGCACCCGCCTGAACGGCCGCTGGACGCTCGTCCCGGCGAGCCTCGACGGCAAGGAGGAGAACTGGCTCCTGATCAAGGGCCACGACGAGAGCGACGAGGAGATCGTCCAGGGCGAGTACCGGCCGATGCTCGCCACGCAGGAGGAGCACATCCCACACGGCGAGGGGTGGACGTTCGAGGTCAAGTTCGACGGCTACCGGGCGCTCGCGTACATCCGCGGCGGGGAGTGCAAGCTCGTCTCCCGCAACGGCAACGACCTGACGGGGCGCTTCGCCGACGTGGCGAAAGCGCTCGTGAAGGCGGTGCGCAGCCCGAACGCGGTCGTCGACGGGGAGGTCGCACGGATCGACACGAGCGGGCGCACGAGCTTCTCCGAGCTGCAACAGGGATCGGGCCGGCTCGTCTACTACGCGTTCGACCTGCTCGAGCTCGACGGCAGGCCGCTCGTCGATCTGCCGCTGCGCGAGCGCAAGGAGCGGCTGCAGGAGCTGATCGATGTTCGCGTGGGCTCCGTCGCGGTCTCCGAGGGCTTCGACGACGGCGACGCCTTGTACGAGGTCGCCCGCGACCAGAGCCTCGAGGGGATCATCGCGAAGCGCGTGGACTCGACCTACAAGTCGGGACGGCGTACGCGCGACTGGTTGAAGCTGAAGACGGAGAACACCGACGAGTTCCTCGTCGCGGGGTACACGCGGGGAGCCGGCCGGCGCGCGGGCACCTTCGGCGCGCTCGTGCTCGCGGTGCACGAGGGAGACGAGCTGCGGTACGTCGGGAACGTCGGCACCGGCTTCGACGACGCGGAGATCCGGCGCCTGCTCACGCTGCTGAAGCCCTTGCACCGTGACGACCCGCCCTTCGCCGAGGTGCCGAAGATGCCGCGCGTTCGCAAGGGCGACGTCCAGTGGGTGGAGCCCAGGCTCGTGGCGCAGGTGCGGTACGGCGAGTGGACGCACGACGGCCACCTCCGGCATCCGGCCTATCTGGGCCTTCGCGACGACAAGGAGCCCGACGAGGTGACGGCGCCGGTGCCGCTCGAGACCGTGATCCGCAAGGGGAAGCGCGAGCTGAAGCTCTCCAATCTCGCCAAGCCGTTCTGGCCCGACGAGGGGATCACGAAGGGCGACCTGCTCCGCTACTACCGCGACGTTGCGCCGGTGCTCGTGCCGCACCTGAAGGACAGGCCGTTCACGATGCGCCGCTATCCGAACGGCGCCTACAGCGAGGCGTTCTTCCAGAAGGACGCGCCGAAGCACATGCCGGAGTGGATCCCGACGTTCCATGCGAACGTCTCGCAGCGCGACAGTGTCCGGACGAAGCGGTGGATCGACTTCCCGCTCGTCAACGACGAGCTCGCGCTGCTCTGGATGGTCAACATGGGCTGTATCGACATGAACGCGTGGTACTCGCGCGTCGACAAGCCGGACCGGCCCGACTTCGTGCTCTTCGACCTCGATCCGACGCCCGAGGTGCCATGGGAGCAGACGATCGAGGTCGCATTCATCCTCAAGGAGCTGCTCGACGCGCTGGAGCTCGCCTCGTTCCCGAAGACGAGCGGCGGCAAGGGCTTCCACGTGCTCGTCCCGCTCGACCGGCGTTCCACGTACGCGGACTCCCGTCAGTTCGCCGAGATCGTCGCGGGTGCGATCGCGCGCACGCATCCCAAGCTCGCGACGACGGAATGGTCGAAGGCACGCCGCCGCGGCGTCCTGATCGACTCGAACCAGAACGGCGAGGGGAAGACGATCGCATCCGTCTACTCCGTCCGCCCCAAGCCGAACGCGCCCGTGTCGACGCCGCTCCGCTGGGACGAGGTGGGGGAGGTCACGAGCCCGAGCGACTTCACGATGCAGGTCGTGCTCGACCGCGTTCGCGCGCACGGCGACCTCTACGCTGGCGTCCTGACGACGAAGCAGTCGCTCTCGAAGGCGCTGAAGCGCGTCGGCTAGGCGACGTGCGTGCGCGCCGCCTGCTTCGCGACCGTGAGCTCCTTGCCGTCGATCACCGCGTAGCGCAGCGCGATCGCGCTCAGCTCGTCGGACGCCTCCTTCGCGGCGTGCCCGAGCTTCGCATCCAGCGTCGCGGTGTCGTCGAGGTAGAGCAGCCGCGTCCAGAACGTCGTGAGGACGATCGAGACCCACGGCATGAAGATCGCGTTTCGCTCCAGCGCCGCCGACGGCCGCTGGACGAAGAAGGCGACGAAGATCCCCACCGTCAGGCCCGCCAGGCCGACCGACGAGACGGCCTCGCCGACGCTCGAGGCGGTGATTCCCTTGACGAACGCGGCGACGATCGCCGCGACGCCGAAGACCATCATCGCCACGTAGCCGATGAACACCACGCGGTACGAGCGCCTCAGGTACGCCGTCGTGCGTGCGAGTGTCTGGACGTCGTCCTGGAGGATCGCCGCGGCGAGCGCGCGCAGATCCTCCGTCGTCTGCAAAGGATCCCCGTGCCGCGGGCGGGGCAGCCGCATCGTCGCCATCGCTGCCTCCCAAGTCCGTTGAGTGGGGCGAATCTACGCGAGCGGGCGCACGCCGTCCACGGTCACCGGCACCGGCGAGCGGAAGCGCTCGCGGCGAAGCTCGACGTCCGTATGGTCGAGCGGCTCGCCGCGTGGGCTGACCAGGTGGGCGCCGACGATCTCGTAGCCGAGCTTGCGGGAGACGCCCAGCGACTGCGGGTTGCCGGCGATCGCGCCCGACCGCGCCACTCTCGCCTCGCGCTGCTCGAACGCGTACGTGAGCACGGCGGCGCGCATCTCGGTCCCGAGCCCACGCCCCTGGTGCTCCTGCCCGAGCCAGGATCCGGTCGTCACGACGTCCGGATGCACGTCGAGGCCCTGCACGCCGATCGGCGCGCCGTCGAGGAAGACGGTGAACCGGATCGAGGAGGGAGTGCTGCCGGTCACGTGCGAGACGAAGTCGGCCTCGTCGAGCTGGTCGGTCCACGGAACCTCGAACGGCATCACGTCCGGGTCGTGGATGCCGGCGGCGGCGACCGCGAACAACTTCCGCGCCTCGGCCACCGTGGCGAGCCGGAGCTCGAGTCGCGGCGTGCGGAGGCGGAGGCGCGTCAGCGGCCCGGGCAACCGCGTGTACACGTCGCGCCGCCCGACGACCGTGAAGCCGAGCTTGGCGTAGAGCTCGCGCGGCCAGTCGTCGGCGAGCGCCTCGAGGTAGACGAGATCGCCCGCCGCGAGCCCTTCGTCGAGGGCGTGCTGGACGACGGCGCGTCCCAGGCCGCGGCCGCGGAACTCGCCGAGCACCTCGACGTCCTCGATCTGCGCCACCCCGCCTGCCTGCCTGAGCTCGCACCACCCGGCGATCGTCCCCTCGACGACGATCGCGAAGAATCGCGTCGGAACGACCGAGGCGACCCGCCGCTTGGCGTCGTTCAGCTGCTCGGCGAGGTCGGCGTCGCCCCATGGCTCGCGCAGCGTCGCCTCGGTTCGAAGTGCCGTCAGTTCCTCGAGCTCGACCTCGCGGACGGCGGTCGTGTCGACGCGGCGGTCGGGCTCCGCCGTGTGCTGGAGCACGAGGTGGGTCACGCGGTCGAAACCGAGCTCCGCGAAGTCGTCTGCCACGCCGGGAGAGCCGTCCTCGACGATCACCCGGCGATGGTGGCTCGTCTCGAGCGCGGCGTCGGCGTCGGCGGCGAGGTCGCGCGCGCCGGCGATCGCCGTCTCGACGGAGAGGTAGTTCGCGTCGTACACGTCCGGCGTCGAGTCCGTGACGATCGCGGTCCCGGTGCGCAGCTCGAACGTGCGGTCGGCGGCGGCCCGCTGGAGCCGGCGGCGGAACTCGGTGATGCGCGGATCCGTCACACGCGCTCCACGCGCCGCACCGGCCGGCCGCTGCGCTCGGCGTCGCGGATCGCGTTTGCCGCCGCTGCTGCGAAGTCGCGTCCGGGGCTCTCGACGAGCCGGCCGTCGATCCGCAGGCGATGCGTTTGGCCGATCGGGCCCGAACCGCGCCGCATGATCGCGACCATGACGACGAGCAGGACGTCGAGGATCCCGATCGCGCCCAGCACGCGGTAGAAGGCGCTGCTCGAGATCTCGGCGAGGATCGCGACCGAGCCGAGCCCGGCCAGGAGCCCGGCGGTGACGCTGCTCGCGCCGACGAGGAGGCGGATGTTCTGCGAATCGGTGTCGCGTCGCCGCGACTCGACCGCGCAGGCCTGCGCCGCGGCGAGCGCAAGCGTCGCGATCACCGCCCAGGCCTTGACGTAGCCCGCCTCGTGCGGCGTGTGCCAGATCCCGGCGACCGTGAGGACGAGCGTTGCCGTCGTGAGCGCGGCGGACGCCCGCGCGAGGCTACGGCGTGCGCCGCTCTCGAGCAGCACGCCGACCGGGACGGCGAGCAGCGCGCAGACGGAGATGGTGGTCGTCGTCCCGAGGATGCGCCAGCTGGTGTCGTCGAAGCTCCGGGTGAGCAGGACGAGGATCCCCGCCGCCGCCGTGGTGCAAAGCGCGGCCAGCGTCGTCCGGAGGAGCAGTCGGCGCGCCCGCATGCGGCGCACCCTAGAGGTCGGCGACCCGGCCTTCCAGGAAGCGGCGCTCGGCGCCGTCGGGAGTCAGGGCGAGCGCGCGGAGGTACGCCTCGCGCGCTTCCGGGCGACGCTCGAGCCTGCGGAGCAGCTCGGCGCGGGTCGAGTGGAAGTACCGGTAGTCCGCGAGCGTGAGCGAGTCGACGATGCGCAGCCCCGCCTCCGGGCCCTCTGCCTCCGCGACGGCGACGGCCCGGTTGAGCTCGACGACCGGCGACGCCGTCATGCGCGCGAGCTCGCCGTAGAGCGTCGCGATCTCGTGCCAGTCGGTCGGGTCGTCGGCATGGAGTGACGCGATCGCCGCCTGGAGGACGTAAGGCCCGCGGCCGCGGAGCGCCAGGGCGCGCTCGAGCGACGTGCGTCCCGCGGCGATCTTGCCCCCGTCGTAGAGGGAGCGATCCTGGTCGGCAAGGAGCACGAGCTCGCCCTCCGCGAAGCGTGCTGCGCGGCGCGCGTCGTGAAGCAGCATCAGTGCGAGCAGGCCGTGCGCCTCCGCCTCGTCCGGCATCAGCTCGGTGAGCGCGGTGCCCAGGCGAACGGCGTCGGCAGCGAGGTCGCGCCGCCCGCCGTACCCCTCGTTGAAGATCAGGTACACGACGGCGAGGACCGCGGTCAGCCGCTCGGGCAGCAGCTCCGGGGGCGGCACGCGGAACGGGATCCCGGCGGTGCGGATCTTGTTCTTCGCGCGGACGAGCCGCTGCGCCATCGTCGGCTCCGGCACGAGGAATGCGCGCGCGATCTCGCCCGTCTGCAGGCCGCCGAGCGTCCGGAGCGTGAGGGCGACCTGCGCCTCGAGCGAGAGCGCCGGGTGGCAGCAGGTGAACAGGAGCTCCAAGCGCTCGTCGGGAAAGGTCGTCTCGTCCACCTCGTCCTCCACTGCTTCGGGAGCTGCGATCAGGTGCGCCTTCCGTGCGAAGGTGCGTTCACGCCGGATACGGTCGATCGCCCGGTTCCTGGCGGTCACGGTCAGCCACGCACCAGGGCTCGCCGGGACACCCTCGCGCGGCCAGCGCTCGGCGGCGATCGCGAACGCCTCTTGCGCCGCCTCCTCGGCGAGGTCGAAGTCGCCGAGAAAGCCGACCAGGTTCGCGACGACGCGGCCCCACTCTTCGCGAAAGACGTCCTCCGTCAGTGCTCCACCAGCGGCCGGATCTCGACCGAGCCGCCGCGCCGCGCGGCGGGCACCGCGGCCGCGAACTCGATCGCGTCGTCGAGATTCGGTACGTCGATCAGGTAGAAGCCGCCGAGCACTTCCTTCGTCTCCGCGAACGGCCCGTCGGTCGTGAGCGTCTGCCCGTCCTGCACGCGGATCGTCGTCGCCGTGTGCGGGAAGTCGAGCTCTGCGCCGCCGACGGTCTCCTCGCGCTCGCTGAGCGCCATGTACTCGGCGAGGACCGCCTCGTCCGTCGGGTCCATCTCCTCGTTGCCGTAGATCAGGATCGCGTACTTCACGTCTCCTCCTTCGTCGGTGTCGACCCTACGACGAACGAGCGCCGCCGAGATCGACAGCCCGCCGCAGAAACGTGAGCGCGCCCGCCTTGTCGAGCATGTCGTTCAGGTTCCCGCACTTCGGGCTCTGGACGCAGGAGGGGCAGCCGTCGGAGCACGGGCACCCTGCGAGCAGCGCCGCGGTGTCGCGCACCCACCCTTCGAACTGCTCGAACCCGCGCTCGGCCAGGCCCACGCCGCCGGCGTGGCCGTCGTAGATGAACACCGTCGGGCGCCCGGTCTGCGGGTGGATGTTGGTCGAGAGGCCGCCGATGTCCCAGCGGTCGCACATCGCCCACAGCGGGAGCAGCGCGATCATCGCGTGCTCGGCTGCGTGGAGCGTCCCGAGCAGGCGCGGCATCTCCTCGAGGCCCGCCAGGTGCACGGCTTCCGGGAGGTACCAGATCGCTTCGGTGGTGAAGCGCGTCGGGGGCAGGACGAGCTCCACGAGCTCGATGCGCTCCTGGCCGCTCACGGTCCGCCGCTCGTACGCGACGACCTGCTCCGTCACCTCGATCTCGCCGAAGGCGAGCTCCATCCCGAGCCGCCACTCGACCCGGCGCGGCTCGACGATCGACGTCATGGTCTCTTCCTTCGCCTGGGTGTACCAGTTGCCCGCGAACGGCTCGACCACCGCATGCAGCGTCGTCAGGTCGAGCTCGCGTACGAGGTACGACTCACCGCGGTGCAGGTAGACCGCTCCCTCGTGGACGGTCGTGTATGCGCGTGAACGCTCGACCAGGCCGAGCACGTCGCCCGTCGTGCCGTCGACGATCGTGAACGCGTCCGGGTCGGTGGCGCGAAGCGCGATCCGGGCCGCGGGATGCTCGCGGCCGGCCCACACGAATCCGGTCGGTGTCTCCTTCAGCTCGGGATCCGTGCGGGCCGCCTCGACATACTCGGGTGGGTCGCCGGCGCCGAGCGGCGCCTCGTACGCCGCCGCGCGAACGTGCCCGGCGAGGACACGCGGGTTGGCGTGATCGAGGATCGCCGCCTCGACCCGCCGGCCGAGCAGCTTGTCCGGCTCGCGCATGAAGAACTGATCGAGGCCGTCCTCGCTCGCCACGAGCACGGCGATGCCGCTGCCGCGCCGCCCGGCGCGCCCCCATTGCTGGCGCAGCGAGGCAACCGTGCCGGGGAAGCCGACGCTGATCACCGCGTCGAGCAGCCCCACGTCGATGCCGAGCTCCAGTGCGTTCGTCGCCGAGACCCCCAGCAGCTCGCCGTCCATGAGCCGCCGCTCGATCGTGCGGCGCTCGTGCGCGGTGTAACCGGCCCGGTACGGCGACAGGTGCGCGTCGTCGCCGAGCCGCTCCGCGGTGAAACGGTGGATCAGCTCCGCCGCCTTCCGGCTCTTCGCGAACGTCAGCGTCCGCAGCCCGCGCTCGACGAACATCGCCTGCAGCTTCGCCGCCTCCGCCAGCGACGAGTTGCGCAGCCCGAGCTCGGCGTCCTGCAACGCCGGGTTCCAGAGGACGATCGTCCGCTCCGCCCGCGGAGCCCCGTCGTCCTCGACGACCGTCACGCGCTCGTCGAGCAAGGCCGCGGCGAGCTCGCCGGGGTTGGACACCGTTGCCGAGGCGAGGAGGAACTGCGGTTCCGACCCGTCTTTCCAGCACATTGGGATCCTAAGCTTAGAATTCCACGTGGACAAGTTGTCGCGGCCGCTTCTATAGTGTCACCTAAATACTAGTGACTCCAGCGTAACTGGACTGGCCACAGTTAGGCCGCAAATGTAATCACACTGGCTCACCTTCGGGTG
>JADMIO012713131.1_pt1 | contig 26710 bp, 28 predicted proteins | sample 8958161 | NCBI WGS metagenome assembly JADMIO01 (sample SAMN16585339, study PRJNA669376) | soil metagenome | isolation source: Crop rotation soil | place: USA: Cullars Rotation, Alabama | collected 2011 | reverse complement strand
CTTTCCCCAAAGCGCGGAGCGCCTCGTGATGACGAGCGCGCCACGATCGACGCGAGCGACCTGCGCCGCGTCCAGCGCATCTATCGTCACCTCGCGGGAATTGCCGGCCACGAAGTAAAGGCATATTCCGACTTGCATGCCGTCTTCCCGCAGATCCGGTTCTTCACATTCGTCCGTGATCCCATCAAGCGATACATCTCCCATTTTCTCACACGCTGCGCCAACACACCGCAGGACTTCGAGCGTTGGCTCGAGGCCGGCTGGACCCATAATTGGCAGACGAAAATGATCGCCAACGACCCCAGCGCCGCCAAAGCGATCGAAATGATCGACGAGCGTTTTGGATTCGTCGGTCTGACAGAGCGATTCGACGAATCGCTCTTAATGCTCGGCCAATGGCTCGAGGAGCCGGCCTTCCGTCCCGGTTACCGATCGCTGAATCAACGCACGGAGAATCGTGGCTACCAACAGACCGCCCGGAAAGCGATCGGCCTCGACTTCTTGAACTCCGAAGCAGTCCGCGGTCGCATCGCGGAAGTCAACTCAGAAGATCAGAAGGTTTACGACTACGTCGCGTGCATTGTGCAAGCGAGGCAGCGTGCCGCGTATCTTGGTGACTTGGATGCTGACGTGCGTGAATTTCAGTCCTGGAACAATGAGATCGTGCCGTTCCCGGAACCGAAATCCAGCCGTTTTCTTCGCAACTACATCTACAAGCCGCTCATTCATTGCCGCGCTGCATAGGTCCGGTCGCCGGTGGCTAACTCGCGGTCTTTTGCCGAACCACAAAGTACGGCTGCGCGCAAAGATTGTCGCCGAGGCCTGGGTATTGCGAACAGGCGCCGTCTTTCGTCGCGCAGACGAAATAGTATTGCAGCGGAAACGGCGAAGCTGTGTACGCCGCCGGAATGCGACCTCGCCAGCCGTCGGCGACCAGCTCCATCGCAATCGACTCCCAATCCTGGCTTTGATCGACGCGCCGGTAACGCACTTGCACATTGGCAGGCCGCATTGATTCGTCATTGCCGGCGCTGAGAACAATCTCGACGGCTTTGCCAGGCTGCAACGATTTCGGCGGCTCGTGCGAGCAGCCGAAATCGGGACGCTTCGGAGGAGAATAGATGGACCGGATCGCCGCAGCGATTTGGTTCGCGCTGACGGTTGAATCGCTATTTGATTCCTTACCGCTGCCGCTGGACAGCTGTTTTTCAATTAGATCAATGTCTTCCTGGATTGCCGCGATCCTATCCGACCAATTGCCTCGCAATTGCTTGCTTGGCCCGAACGTAATGTCAACGTATATTCCGTCTGCCAACTTCGCGACTTCCTTCCAGGCGTCACGAGCTGCGCGATATTGCTTCGCTGCTTCTTCGAGTACTCGGCGACCATCACCGCTCTGCTTGTAGATGGCAAATAGGACCGCCGCACGAAACTTGCTTGCAAAAAAACGCCCTAGCCCGATCTGAAGCTGTACATCGATCGCCAGACGGCGTAATTCGGGATTACGATCAACGTTGACCGCTCCGCGGAGCTCATCTAACTGCGTTGCGGCCCGCTCTGCCACGTCATCCAGCCAAACAGCAGCTTCCGCCGGCGAATACTTCGCGTCTGCCTTTGCTCGAAGCGAATCTTTTGCACTGTCTTCGACGGTTGCAAATATCTCCGGATCAAGCGGGCTGACCGTACCAAATCGCTTCGGGCTCGGTGTGTCACCATAGGGACTGCCGGCCGATGCTTCCAAGAGCGACATGTTCGTGTACATCTCCGGCCAATAATTATTGTTGGCCGCCGATGGCACATGGGCGCTCGTAATTAGCGGAATAATCTTGCTCGATGCCGCGAGCGCCGATTCCCCGGCAGCTGCGGCGGCGCTCCAATGTGTCCGCAACATCCGGCGCCAGGCTTCCGGCTTAGTCTCCGGGTTGTATAGCAGCCGTCCCCAAAGCCGATATGAATACGCGTACTTTTCCCAATCCCACTTGGGTTTCAGCGCCGGATCGTGATACCCGTTCCGTCCACCCGATTGTCCAGATCCTTGCTTCCCCTTAAATGAAAGCGGCTCAAAAATCTCCATGCCCTGACTGCCACAGAAGCTGGCATATCGCCCCCAAGCGGCCGCCTGCTCTGGGTCACCCCATAAGAGCAGCTTCATCGAGCCCGGCCACATTCGGAAGATGACGCCGTACTTGCGATCTTCACGCAGCAAATCGCCGTAGCTGTACCGCATGAAGCGTCGTAAACCGTTGGAGAGCGCAAAGAGCCCCTTTCCTTTCTCGTCCGCCGATTTCGGCTTTTCCAGATTACGAATCGATGCCTGCTGGTAAGGCAATCCAGTGTGCTCGGCCCAATATTTCGGCGACACGACAACCGGCATTCCCGTCGAAATTGCAGCATCGATTATCTGCCGATCAATTCCCTTGGCATGCAAATCAATTTCAACTTTCCGACCGGACTTGACGACGCCATCAAAAATGCTCTCCCAGAAATCGTAACTCCCCTCCGTCACACCGCTTTCTCCGTGTGTCCGCAGCGTAACTCCAGTGATCGCCGAGCAAGCCTTCAAAACTGCGGCCAGTCCATCGCGACAATACGCCGCATGATTCCCTGGCGTCAAATCCTCGATCGTGTAATTCGCGTTCGGACTGTTCGCCCACTGATAGACATGACTCCACAGGCCCAACTGGAAGTCGATTCCGCGCGATGCGGCCTCATCACTGATAAACCGCAACATCGCGAGATTCTCGTCGCGCTCACGGTCCGGCAGCTTGACGGCCCGCACATCGTAGCCCTCCACGTGCAGAAAGAACGGATAGGGAAAATAGAAATAGGAATCGCGCACATCCGTGGCGAAATCGTAACCCAATCCGAGAGTCAAATTGAACCGATTGAACCGCTCCGTCGCCAGCATCGTCAAATAATCCTTCCAAAATGCCTTGTCGCGAAACCAAGGCAGATCCGCCACATCGCTGACAAATAGCCGCCCGATGCTGCGAATCTTGTTGGCCGGCTGCTCGATCAAGGGTTTCTGCGCCTCAAGCGCCGCCAGCGGCGGATCTGAGTGCCGGACGCGATCAGCTGCTTCCAAGAGCGCATACATGAGCCCCCTAGCGTCGCTGCCGCAGGCAAAGAAAGTCGGCCGCCCATCCACGCCCGCCGACGCCAGCGCCACCGTCTCCGCAGCATCCGGAATCTTCTCGCCTGTTTTCTCAAGAACTATCTTCAACTCTGGGGAAGATGTACTCGCTGCAAGGACACAGAATTCATGCGGCTGCGCATCTGCGGTTCTGCCGCACATCCGCACAGCGACCCTCTTCTGCTCCAGCACTCGGCGCAGCTCGCCCAGTGCCCATTGAGCCGGCCGAGATTTACAAACAGCATCCTCCGGATCACAAATGATCGCAACGCCACGCCCTGCACGTTCATCGGCCCGAGCTCCAATGCGCAGTCCGCTCGCAGCGGCTCCGGCCGCAGCCGTCGTGGCCAAAAATCTTCGCCGAGAAACGCGCCCATTGGTCATGACATACTCCTCCGTACAGCTCGTTCCCCGAGGGCAATTAGAATCTGGACGTCGTTCAAATTGCAATCATTGAGCGTAGTGCCGCAACCGCCCGACAACTGGGCCAGCCAAGCAGTGATTCTTTGAGCGTCAGCCAAACAAAAAACCCCGCCGGCGTTTCCGCCAGCGGGGCTCTTGTTGATTTAATCCGGCGATACCTACTCTCGCTCTTTTGGAACTACCATCGGCTCCGAAAGCTTAACTACCGTGTTCGGAATGGGGACGGGTGTGACCTTTCGGATATGGTCGCCGGAAAAAGGCGGACCCGCGGTCAAGCGGAATCCGTCTTAAAAGTTGTAGTAGTTGGCTGCTCTTAGCCCCCGGGCTAATGCCCGAGGTAATTCTTTGGAAATCGTTACCATCCAGTATCAGCCGCTCTCCGATATGAGAGCGCCCGATTAAGGTGGTTAAGCGTTCGTCCGTTAGTACCGGTTAGCTAAGCACATTACTGCGCGTACACATCCGGCCTATCAACCTGGTGGTCTACCAGGGGACTTCCTCCGCCCGAAGGCGGAAACGAAACCTAATCTTGGAGCGGGCTTCACGCTTATATGCTTTCAGCGTTTATCCTTTCCGTTCATAGCTATCCAGCCGTGCCGCTAGCGCGACAACTGGTACACCAGAGGAACGTCCTTCAAAATCCTCTCGTACTAAAGAAGAATCTCCGCAAGTTTCGTGCGCCCACAGCAGATAGGGACCGACCTGTCTCACGACGGTCTGAACCCAGCTCACGTACCACTTTCATTGGCGAACAGCCAAACCCTTGGGAGCTTCTCCACCCCCAGGATGTGATGAGCCGACATCGCAATTTCAATCCACACTTTCATGTGGCACAGACTATATCTTCATCCTGCCAGCCAAGGTTAGGCGACCAGTCACCATGCTTGTGCTCTCTTTGACAGGAGTCGGCGTGTTAGTTTTCGCAACAGCTCGCAATCGAGCCCGCGAAAAACTCTCTCCTTTCGGATCAGTCGTTACGGGGTCATCAGTCAACTTTGACAGACGGCAGAAACTCGCCGGACTTTTTGCGCATGCGCGCATCGCTTCCGAACAGAATCTGCCTGCTGTGTTGACGTTAGACTTCCCACGGTATCGCCGGGCGAATTCACCGGAAGTCGAAACTTCCAGCCATAGATTCGCTGACGGGTTCACCGTTATAAGCCGATTTTTGGTACAGGATTGCTCCTGCAGCACCCCGATAAAGTTAAGGTGCCAAACCGCTCCGCCGCTATGGACGCTCGGGAGCGATAAGCCTGTTATCCCCAGAGTACCTTTTATCTGATGAGCGATGACCCTTCCATACGGAATCACCGGATCACTATGTCCGACTTTCGTCTCTGCTCGGCCGATCGGCCTCGCAGTTAAGCACCCTTCTACCATTGCGCTCGAAGCCTGATTGCCAACCAGGCTGAGGGTACCTTTGAACTCCTCCGTTACTCTTTCGGAGGAGACCGCCCCAGTCAAACTGCCCAACAGACACTGTCCTCCGCCCGGATTACGGGGTCGGAGTTAGAACACAGACAACCTCAGGGTGGTATTTCAACGTTGGCTCCATGACCGCTGGCGCGGCCACTTCAAAGCCTCCCACCTATCCTACACAGAGAATGTCCGAGACCAATATCTGCCTGCAGTAAAGGTTCACGGGGTCTTTCCGTCACACTGCGGGAACGTGGCATCTTCACCACGGCTACAATTTCACCGGGTTACTGGTTGAGACAGTAGAGCAGTCGTTACGCCATTCATGCAGGTCGGAACTTACCCGACAAGGAACTTCGCTACCTTAGGACCGTCCATTGTTGTTACTCAACCGACTCTGAATCGATCGATTCCGTTTTCGGCTGGGCCAGATCATTTCTGCCTGGCTCTACGGCTCGCGCCGCAGATCGGACTATATCATCCTCAGTCACCAAGTTCGTGACCGAAGTTTGGCATATAGTCTCTGGGGATTCCAAAACGCTGAATGCCGAACAAATCATGTCATCGGAATACTTTCGCTTTCCACCGTCGTTCATCGACCGCCGCAGTTTCAATAGCGACTCGATGCCCTCTCGCGAGAGATGAGCACCTGCCGCCATCAGCTCCGCCATCTGCTGAAAGATCGCAAAGTCGCGTTTCTTCTTCGCAGACAGAAAGCCGAAGCGTCGAAAGAATGGGATGACGTTTGCGCGGATCGCATTAAGGTTGTTCACCTCGTACATCCACACATCATCCGACTTGTATCTGATCTCTCCGCATTGGAGATGCCGCTTCAACAAAGCCAAGATGACTTTGTCCTTCTGCGACACATTCAAACACAAGCTAACTTTCCACGGCAGTTTGTAATCCTGCCGCCGACGAAACGTCAGATGGAAGCTGCCTTCGCCATCTACAAATCCGGCGAAGTAGTATCCGATGGCATCTGGAACTTGTTCGACTTCGAACACAGCGTTCGGCCTTTCCTGCTGATTGCCTGCACCGTTGGATTGTCACTGTCTGTTTGCATGGCTGTCATTCGACAGCCGCAGGGATCAGACGAGTACCAAACGGATACTCAGGGGTTCCAGCATATAGCCAAATTTTACAACTACGAAAAGGTTCATAGTTACGGCCGCCGTTTATTGGGGCTTCGGTCGCGAGCTTCTCCCCTTACGGGGATAACCCTCTTCCTTAACCTACCAACACCGGGCAGGCGTCAGACTCTATACATCCACTTGCGTGTTAGCAGAGTCCTGTGTTTTTGATAAACAGTCGCTGCTCCCGATTTACTGTGACCCCTAGGAGCGTTAACCCCCAAGGGCACCCTTTATCCCGAAGTTACAGGGTCATATTGCAGAGTTCCTTAACCAGTATTCTCCCGAGCGCCTTAGACTTCTCGTCTCGCGTACCTGTGTCAGTTTTAGTACGGTCAAACAAGCATTAAGCTGAGAAGGTTTTCTTGGACGTCCTTCGGATGACTTCCCGAACGTATATGCGGTCGGTCCCGCCGGATGAATTATGGGACGGATTTACCAATTCCCCATCATCCAACAGTCCACGGACATTTCTAGTCGTACCGCTCACCCTACAAACGCCGTCACTCCATCGCATGCTTGCCTGGCGCAGGAATGTTGACCTGCTGTCCATCGTCTACGCCTTTCGGCCTCGACTTAGGTACCGGCTAACCCTGGGCGGAATTACCTTCCCCAGGAAACCTTACGCTTTCGGCGAACAGGATTCTCACCTGTTTTATCGTTACTCATTCCGGCATAATCACCTGGACGCCCCACCACCGCTCCTTACGGTACGGCTTGTATCTGACGTCCAGCGCTCTCCTACCGATTAAAGACGCCCGCAGGCGCTTTAATCCCATGGCTTCGGTGTCGAACTTACTCCCGTTCATTATCGGCGCAGAATTGCTCGGCCAGTAAGCTGTTACGCACTTTTTAAATGGTGGCTGCTTCTAAGCCAACATCCTGGCTGTCTCAGCAACTCAACTTCCTTAGTGACTAAGTTCGACTTGGGGACCTTAGCCGATGATCGTGGGTTGTTTCCCTTTTGACCGCGAAGCTTATCCCTCGCGGACTGACTCCCGACATAGTCGCAACGGTATTCGGAGTTTGGTTCAGCAGAGCGACCCGGTAAGGTCCTCAAGCCGATTCAGTATCTCTACCCCCGTTGCGTAGTTGGTCGAGGCTAGCCCTAAAGCTATTTCGGAGAGAACGAGCTATCTCTGCGCTTGATTAGACTTTCACTCCTCCCCACAGGTCATCCCACCGGTTTTCAACCCAGATGAGTTCGGTCCTCCACTCGGTATAACCCGAGATTCAACCTGCCCGCGGGTAGATCGTGCAGTTTCGCGTCTGCCACCAGTGACTTATTCGCCCTATTCAGACTCGCTTTCGCTACGGCTGCGGACCTTAGGTCCTTAACCTTGCCACTGACGACAACTCGCCGGATCATTATGCAAAAGGCACACCGTCAGGCATTCTCATCCGAAGACGAGCATAGCCCTCCGATCGCTTGTAGGCACATGGTTTCAGGTTCAGTGTCCTCCCCTAGCAGGGGTTCTTCCCATCTTTCAGTCGCCCTACTGAGTTCACTATCGGTCGTTAGGGAGTATTTAGCCTTACGGGATGGTCCCCGTAGATTCAGTCGAGGTTCCACGTGACTCGACCTACTCAGGTACTCCTCGGGAGGCAAACAGTTTTCGCCTACGGGCCTGTCACCCTCTGTGGACGAACTTTCCAGATCGTTCGGCTAACCGTCTGCTTGGTAACTCCCATGTGAGAAGCCCTACAACCCCGCGGAGGAAAACCACCGCGGTTTGGGCTGATTCCCGTTCGCTCGCCGCTACTGAGGAAATCGAGGTTTCTTTCTTCTCCTGCGGTTACTGAGATGTTTCAGTTCACCGCGTTCGCCGCTATGCACCTATGGATTCAGTGCACGCTAGTTCGGGTATCCCGGTATCAACACTCGTTTGACAATTACACCGGGCTTATCGCAGTCTTCCACGCCCTTCACAGCCTCCTAACGCCAAGACATCCCCCATGCGCCCTTAGTAGCTTAACCACCTAAATCCGGCGCTCTCGCGTTTCGGCGAGCGCACTTTCTCTAGGGTTCCACTACTGGATCCATGGCCACCATCGCCGGCAAGCGCGCCGGCCCCGTGACCATCTAAAGTAACGTTTTCCAAATCATCGCTATTGTCCAACGACAACTTGCGCTGTCGCTGTTCAATTCGATTATCTAAGAGCCTTGGAGAACTTGTTCGATGCATCACCTTGCGAGTGATGCACCTCACAGTTCAATCAAGATGCCAATCTACTACAACTCAATTGTCAAAGATCTTTCTCCGAAGCCACGCTGCCTGCAGGCGGCGTGGCGGAGGAGAACTACTCTCAGAGAGTAGAGGCCGAAAGTGCAAACACCGTCGGCCACTAACCTCTGGGCTATCTGACTCTTCTTCTTTGCTTCCTGCTGAGTCTGCGAAGTCCCGTCTCGCCGGGATTGTTACTTCCTAATTTCTTTCTACTTTTTGCTCTCCGCGACTCTGCGTCTCGGCGGTTAAGAAACTCACCCCAAATGGGAAACCACAAAATGTACCAAACGATCTACGAACTGTAAACGCCTCTGGCTTAACGTTTCTTTTTGTCTGGGGACTGTCCCAATTTTGCGGTTGCCTGGGGAGCAAAATGGGACTGTCCCCCTTTCACTGCTCCAAGGTACCGCCGCGAAAAATGGGACTGACCACTTCTCCGCCTGTGGCTTTACCCCAGGTTTTCCTGGGACGGGCAAAGATATCGCCGGCTCGCCGTGGCGAGGTTAAGCGAAACCCGCTGATCTCGATTATATCGGTTCGTCAATCCTCGACAAGTGCCTGAAAATCCGGATGTTCAACTCATTTTCTAGACGACCCCAGAGAGCAGGCGCCTCGGTCCTCTACGGCGGTTTCAACGTGACGGTTCGGCAAACCGACGAGCAAAAACCAGCGCCGTGTCAACTTGCCCCAAAGGGGCAATAGTTAATAGCCCAGGCCGTAAGGCCTGGGTTCGCAGCGTGAAAATCGCAAAGCCCCAAGGGGGCGGCACACAATGGCGTCGCCACAAATGCGTGAAGGGTCACGCGCGATACAATACCATTCATGCCCAGAGCGTTGCGAATCGTGACGGCAATTTCCGCCGTGCTGTTCCTCTGCACGATCGCCTGCTTTGTCGCTCGGGGCGTCACCAATCCCTGGAAGAGTGCGCTGCATGTCACATCGCGGTTTCACATCGGTGTACTGGCGCGCAACGGACTGGATTCTCGATTATGCGTCTACGATGATCCCTACGGGCCGTACAATGGCGGAACTATTTCTCTCAGCCCCGCTCGTTCCGGCCCTGATCCCCTGGCCCCGAAAGTATTCAGCATCGGCGATTCGTGGGGCGTCTATTACCGCCACATCACCTGGCATGACGGTGCTGTCCTCTGGACGCTGCAGCTCAGCCTTTGGTATCCACTGATCGTCTTCGGTATCCTGCCGCTCATCTGGTTCGTCAACAGACCCCGCCACCCCAAATGCCGCGCCTCCGCAAACTTTTGATTATCCTCGGCAGCATCGCCGGGAGCCTCCTCGTCGCCGGGTATGCGCTGCACTACTTTTTCTGGCGCGATGAAGTTTACTTCGAGCGATACGCCGGGCTAAAGCTTCCCAGTTCCGCGTCGATCGTCAGCTCGGTGACTCGGGAGTACGGCCTCTTCGGCGTTGATACGACAAAATGCATCCAAGTCGCTGCCGATCGCGAGACCATCGACAACTGGCTCAAACAGCAACCCCTGCGTGGCAAAGCTCAGTGGCAAAAGGGCCCAGTCACTATCGGCGTCCTCACGGAAGAAGATGGCGGGATCCCTGAAAAAGTCCTCTATTCCAGCGAAATCTATTGCGCCCTCGACACCGACAAAAATCTCCACCGCGGCCAGCTACTTGTCCTCGACCCAAGGGCAAACCAAGCTTGGTACTTCGTGTGGTAGCCTAGGTCGGTCTCACCAACCCGCGCTAGCGCCTGCGCTCTATGTGCTGGCAGATTTTGTGGAAGTCGATTGCATGCGCATCGGAAATAATGTCAGGCAAGTCGCTAGGAGCGCAGCGAAACAGGATCGGAACGATTCGTTTCTTTAATGCCCAAGCGGCAGATACCTCGCGATGAACCCATTCGCTTTTAACACTGCTCGGTGAAATCAGTATCCAAACCTCGCCTGAATCGGTTAGTGCGTCTCGAATCTCATCCTTGAACTTATCGCCGGGCTGCAGGCTCTTTTCCGCTAGAAAACATTTCTTGCCCGTCTTCTCGAGGGCGTCGTAAATAGCCCTGGCTTCGTCCTTGTCTGAGGTCGAATAGCTCAGAAATACATCGTAGCGGGGAGATGTGGAACCTACAGAGGCGGTGGTTTCAGCCCGCTGCTTATCGTCGTGAGCGGGACCGCCGAAGCTCGGGTCATCCGGATTGTCTTTCACATCGTCGATTAGCCGCATCAAGTACGTATCGAGGTATTCACACAGTTCGCGCCACCGCCAAGAACCGCTTCCCCTCGGCGCGGACGAGATCGCCTGCTGAAACTTCTTCGCTTCCGCCGGGCTTAGATTGTCCAGTATTAATTTAGTTGTTCGATCACACCATCGCTGGGCCGAGGCGAGAGCACCATGCTCGTCGAACACAGCATCATAAGCTGAATGGTAATCGGCGTGCAGTTGCTGGATTCTCAGTCGTTGCCCTTCTAGCACCGCAACAACGTCATTGATCTTTTTTTGGATTTTCTGAGCCATCTGATCCGCTCAGCGGTAGTGTCTTAATACCTGAGACACTAACTGCTCAACGTGATGCGCGAACGCTAGGGACAACAAAATACAATTCGAGAGAACACCAACACGGATTTTCGATTCTGCTTTAGCGTTTATCAAGGCCCCGGCCGGAATCTTGGTCGAGTTGATCTCCGCACTCATTACGGGCACCTTGGGGTCTCCTCAAGAGACGCGAACCTCGCTATGCAACCACGGCTCCTTGCTAGTCGACAGGTTGCTATATTGCACGCATGTATCGGTAAGGCAAAAAAGGTAACCCGATGGTCAACGCCGATGCGAAATCCCCCCTCTGCCTCTATTGTGGACGCGAGGCCAGGAACATCAGACGTGGGGAACATATTGTCGCTGCGGCCATCGGCGGAAGAGCTACGATTTCCGACTTCTGCAAGGGGCGAAAAGTCTGTGCTCATTGCAATAATGGGGTTTTATCGCTCCTCGACACTCAGTTCTGTTTGCATTCGCCGCTTTCGATCGTGGCCTGCCAGGTCCGCGACACCTTCCTTCGGCAGACTTGGGATGTCCCGCCTGGTACCGACAACCTGCTAGTGGAGGGATCAAACGATATCCCCGGCCGATCCTTCCGCTACTACCCACAAATGATTTTCGAGGATTCCGGCGAACGTTTGCTGATTTGCGATCTTGAGGAAGCAAAACCCATTGGAATTGACAGATTTCGGCGCGAGTTTGTTCAGTACATGCGTCAAGCATTTCACGCCTTTCACGCTGGCGATCACAGCCGACTAAACCCGAAGTTGATCCGCTTGAACCGCGCGATGCGGGAACGTCGCTGCCGCTATCCGCCTAGAGTTTTTGCCCGTTGCAAAGCTGACGAGCTGAAACCGCAGATGTCATTTCAATTCCAATACCTCACCGTCAGGGACAAAACCCGCGCGCTTTCAACACTGGAAAACTGGAACGCGTCGAAACCATTTCGTCTCCAGGAACCCATTGCCGGTTCAGAGATGCCATACGTTAGATCTAGGTTCAACGTCGGCGATATTCTTCGGGCTCTCTTGAAACTAGCCATTAATTTGCTGGCTGCGCATTGCCCGAATACCCCGGTTGATCCTCGGACGTTTGCGCACGTCATGCCGACCATACTCGGCAAAGTCAGGTTCGATGAAAGAAAAGCGATGCGCCGTGATGGATTTGTTTGGGCTGCCGATATTGAGCCGATTAAGGCGGAGAACGACGCCCACTCGTTCCGGCTGCTGCACATGGACGGCCATTGGTGGATTTACTCGTCATTCTTTGGTGGTCGTTTGGGTTCCTACGTCCAAATCGCCGGTCCGAATCGTGAGCGATGGCGCTGTGCCGACATCGTAGCGCCTCTCAATTCCAAGAAGTGGATAATCACTACGAGCAATATCCTTCAACCTCTCCGCGTACGGATCGAATGGAGCGATCACCGCGCGATGATGCCCACGATCGATCTTGTAAATCCGGCCGTTGAAATGGAATTGATTAGAGTCTGAGCCACCCGCGACTCGTCTGTTATTCCCAACTCCCATGGAAATCCAGAAGCCATGAGCAAGAAATGACCACGACAGCTAACCCCTTTTCGCCGCGCCTAGATGCCTTCCTCCAGAGACTCATCGAACTGAACTACTATCAGTTTTTCATGGGCGCGCTACTCGGACGTGGCACGAAGACCATGCAGCGCGATTTAGCACACTTCAGTGAAAAGGGCTGGCCCAAAGATGCCTATTTCTTCGGAGCCGGCGTGCCCATGATGGACATTTTTCATACGGGCGAATGGGTCGTCCGTTGTCCTACGAAGGCACGGACGACTCTTGGCGATGACGTCGTTCGAATGGCTAGCGAGACCGAGCGCCAATTTAATGCGTTCATGGTCGTGCTCCAATACGAAGCGATCGAGCGCTACCTCAAGGCCACGTACACCTTGTTGCTATCGCACAAGGGAAGCGAAATCAAACTTAGAAAAGTGGACGCGTTCCACAACTCCCATACCGGTTGGGAGGAACGTGCTGGCAGCGCAGAGTATTTTGAGAAATACGCAGCTTATGCCTGCCGGTACAACTGCAATGCTGCGATTGATGACTTCGAGAGGTACTTGAACTGGGATCGAGCAGCAATCAAAGGCTGCTTCGCAATGAGCTACCATGATTTCGTCCGCGTGCTCGGAATCTGCCGCCACAGGATTGTGCACAACCACGGTAAAATCTCAGACGAACATCTCGGCAACCTTACGCCGGGCCAGAAGAGGTTCGTGGTTTCGTGGATGTCCGAGACGCTACACGGCAGAGAGCGCCTGATCCTTCCCGAAGCGAAGCCGGTCGACGACTGCTTCGAACACCTCGCGAGCTATGGTCGCGGCCTTTTTGTACTTGCAAGCGATTTCTGCGGAATGGCGGACGATACGAACTACTTCAATGCCGCGCAACGCGCAGTGTAGAATTTAACGACCCGGCGGAACCGGAGCGGCCGCCATCGACTTGCGACCAAAAATCGCCCGGTTTTTCGTCGTAAGCAACCGAGGAAACAACTGAGCCGCGAATGCCCAAACGGCATTCGGGTGGAAGGCGTTAGTGGCTGCTGCCGTGTCCCTGCTGCCCCGACGGCAGCCGACCGCAGGGCGGTAGCTGTAAGACTTCTCGCGCACACGCCAACTCCAAAACGTTGTAAACTGTTCAGCATGTACGACACCAGCGAACTATTCCGGCGCCTTCGCGATCAACTCGCGGCAGAGCCCGACCTGGCTGAGTTCAATATTGAGTCGTTGGCTGTGCCATCCCTGCGGCTGGTAACCCAGCCCGTGCCGTACGCCCGGCTTGAGCTGGGCGAATCGCGCATCGGTGGTGTGCCTGATACTCCGCCGGGCTTCGAGTGGCCGCGCTGGACGCCTCCGCCAAAACAAGCCGATAAGTTCGGCACGCCCGGCCCCGACGCGCCCATTCCGCTGGGATTCATCGCTCAGATCGATCTGGCCGCCGTCCCACAAATTGACGTAGCGCTGCCGACCTCGGGATGGTTGTATTTCTTTTATGACCGTTACTGCGAACCGTGGGGCTACGATCCCGCCGATCGCGGCTGTTGCCGTCTACTCTATGTCGATTCCGACCGATCAACTCTCGTACGAGCAGACAAACCAGCCGATCTCGAGCCCGAGCACATTGCCGAACTCTGCGCACTTGAGATCTCACCAGAACTGACAATTCCCGATGACCAAAAGGAGCTCAAATATGGTATGCCTAGCTACGAGGCATACGTGCGCATCCGCGACGGCCTGATCGGAAGCTGGGGCTCGAAACATCATCGCCTGCTAGGACATCCGCAGGTGATCCAAAATCCGATGGAGCTTGAATGCCAACTCGCCTCCAACGGCGTCTATTGCGGCGACGCAACGGGATATCGAAGCGCTCAGGCGAAAGCCTTGGAACCCGGTGCCGCCGACTGGCGGCTTCTGCTCCAGATCGACACCGACGAAGACGGCCCGGGCTGGTGCTGGGGCGACGCCGGCCGCATCTACTTCTGGATCAAGCAACAAGACTTGGAAGCCCGCCGCTTTGACGACGTTTGGCTCGTCTTCCAGTGTGGCTGATACCCAAACCGCCAAGATGCCCGGCAAGCCGCAGCACAAGCTCCTCCGTCGCTAAATCCACTAACTGTTCCTCCTATGCTAGCCTTATAATAGATTGCTCATCCCGTGCGCCTCCGAGCGGAGATTATCTCAATGACCGAAGAGCAAGTACTCGATCGCATCACTGTGAACCCCGGCATCTTCGGCGGCAAACCGATCATCCGCGGCATGCGGATGGCCGTCGAACACGTCCTAGGTATGCTCGCGGCGGGAGAGACTCAGGAGAAATTGCTCCGCGAATACCCGTTCTTGGAACCAGAGGACATTCAAGCCTGCCTGGCCTATGCCCATCGTTCTTTGGCCGGCGAACAAGTGCATGAGCGCATCTCCAGGGCCAAGGCATCGTGAGATTCCTCCTCGACGTTTGCGTCTCGTCGCGGTCCTTGACCTCCTTTCTTCAAACCGAAGGGCACGATGTCGTCTCTGCTTTGTCGATCGATCCTAAGTCTACCGACGAAGAGCTTCTCCGAATCGCGTTTCAGGACGACCGCATCCTGATTACCGAAGATAAGGACTTCGGCGAGTTGGTCTTTGTGCAAAGACTTCCCCATGGACCTATTGTCCGTGTCGTCGAGCTATCCGTCGAACAGCAAATCCACGCAATCGCCGATCTGTTGAGCCAACACAGCGATACTCTCAAGGGCCCGATGATTGTGACGCTCACACACGGCCGCATTCGCATCCGTCATCAGAGCTAACTCGCGCACAGGCACGTGAGCACGACCGAGGCACCACGCCGCGTGGTCGCAGCCCGAACGGGCCGCGATAATTCTTGTCTTCCTGTCGCCCAGAGTTTACCCGCCGTTGCGGGCCTGTGCTGCAGTTCGTCGTGTCGTCGTGTTGAAACCCCTCCGTCTCCTCTGTTTCCTCCTGTTATGCCTGCCCCGCTGCCCGGCTCCGCTTCTCAGCGCCTCGGCGGTGAAAAAAAATTTACAGTGGCCGAAAAACCGCGGATTTGACGCATGTACACCTGTATAATAAGGCCGAGCCCTTCGCGGCTCTTCGGTCGCTTCGGCGGCCGCAATCGTTCCTTGGCAATTTGAACCTGCACTTCCTCGGTCGCAAACAGTCGCGGCGGAGATCGCTCAATCTCCGTCGCGAGCGGGCGCGCGAGCAAGCACGCGACAGAACTGACAGAATTTGCCACACTCGGACCGCTTTTGTCACGGTCCGCCATGCTTCCACTCGGCAAATTCCCCCGCAACGGGCAATGGGCGTCGGACGAAAGCCCCCGATTTTGGCATTTTGGCGAGATTCTTTGTTTCCACGCCAAAACTCCTCGCCGGCTCCGAAGCTTGGGCTTCCTCTCGTCCCTCGCCCCAGACAGCCGACAGCAGGCGCGCCCATTGACACTCAAACGTGAACCGAAAATGGCCGTTTAGAGTCTCATTTGAGTCGCAGTATGTTGGCCGCGTTGTACGTTTTCCTCGACAAACACGCACAACTGCGACTCAACACTGCTACTCATTAAAAAAAGAAACGCGCGTGCGTTTTGAGTGTCACTTCGCGACGACTAAGCGGCTGCTCGGCACCTCCGTGAGTCGGCAGTTCAACTCGCGCGCGGGAAGTTCGCGGAACTTCCCCGACCCAAAACCTCGTGTTTCTCGGGAAATACTCACATTTCCCGTCGCCAAGTTCCCGCGCGCTTTTTTTCAATCATCATAGCGCCGCGCGCGCAGTCCGCTGGTTAACCACGGTTAGAATAACTGAAAACCATCAAGAGGCGCACCATGAACTTGCAGCCACTTTCCGCAGAGCAGTCGGACGAGCTCCGTGCCGCCAGCGCGGCGTATGCGGCGATGTGGGCAGAGATCAACGTGCCGTTCCCTTGCGATTTCTCCGGCAGCAAAACGGACATCGAGGTGCTCGATTTCGTTGACTACGAGGCCGGCGAGCATCCCCAAGGCGCGCGAGGCGCCGCATTGCTCTGGGGCAACGTGCTGGCGAAGACCGGAGTGGTCGCGTGGTGCACCGACGGGAGCGACTTGTTCCTACGCGCGAATGCCGAGCATTATCCGCGCTGTTTGATTTGGCCGTATGCGCGCGTGCTGGAAATGTACGAAAGCCAATCGCCGCAACACGGCAAGTACGAATGGCTGCTGCAAGAAACGGTGGCGCGCGTCTTGATGCAGGGCTTTTCGGAAGCCGAGCAGGACGTGCTGATCGCTCTGACTTCGCCGTCGCCTTATGAGGGCTACGTGCACTGGGGCCGGCTGGCGATCGACCGAATCTACATGCCGAAGCTGCCCAAGCGCTGCGACTATTGCGGGCGGAGTGGTTAGCGCATCGGACCAGTGCACTCAGAATTGCCACTCCACGTCCACAAGAGGTACAATACGAGCCATCCACACCTTGGCGATCTGAAATGGAATCTTCCACTCTCAAAGACGACGCGCATCGCCTAGTCGATAACCTACCCGTAGGCGCGACTTGGGACGATTTGATGTACGAGATTTACGTCCGCCAGGCGATCGAGGCCGGGCTGCGCGATAGTGATAACGGCCGCGTGACAAGTGTCGAAGACGTCCGAAAAGAATTTGGACTGTCGCAGTGAAGACCTTCTGGACCGAGACGGCCAAGGCTCACCTCAAATCGATTCGCGACTACATCGCTATCGACTCTCCGCAATATGCCCAGGCAATGATCGAATCATTCGTCGCTCCGAGCAATGCAGCCGATTCCCGTTGATGGCTGGCAAAGTACCAGAGTACGATCGCGATGACGTTCGCGAAGTGCTCGAATATCCTTATCGCATCATCTACAGAACTTCGGACGATCGCGTGGATATTCTTGCCGTGATTCATGGCGCCCGGCAGCTGCCTAAGGAATTGCCGTAAGCGACTACGGGGCGGTGCCGCCAGCTCAATCCTTCGAAGTAAAGCCCATCAAGATCTTCGAGTAATCGAACGGCTGCTGGGGGATGCCGCTGGCGGTGTTGCCGCCGTCGCCACCGCGCTTGCTTGGCTTGCCGCTGTCGCGGTTTACGGACCAGAACCCGATGCTGCACACATAGGGCTTTGTTAGCGCCCAATCGCGGAGGACCTTTGCGTCATCGAGCGAGAATAGTTCCGCTCCCTTGTCGCCACCTTTGCCGATCATGGGGGTGATGCCGATCTGAATTCCTTTGTCGATTTGCTGGCATTGCTCATGAGCCTTTTCCACGCTGGCCTTGCAGAGGTCGATCATCGAGCGGTCTTTCGTGAATTGCGGGCCAAAATACATCGTCATCACGTTGGCGGATTTTACCTTCACGCCCTTGGCCACCGCGTCCTTCAGCATGTCGCGCGAGTGTTTTGAGATGCCGTTGGGATCGACGGGCAATGTGAACGAGACCATGACTTCGGGATGTTTTCTCTGAATCGCCGCCAGCACGGTGTTGCGGCGCTCGTTGGCCGCATCGTCCTCAAGCTGCTTGCCTTCGATATCGAAATCGAGCCAGGTGAACTTGTAGCGATCGATCACCGACTGATAAGCCTTTTCCAGCTTTTCCAGGTCCGTCTCGACCAGCGCCAGGTCTTTCCCTGCCTCGCCGCCAAAGGAGACGATCACGTCGCCGCCGCGCTTGCGAATCGCATCGATCTGGTCGTGATAGACGTCTTTTTCCATCGGCGTGCGGCCGTCCCAGGCCGGCTCGGGGAAGAACTTGGTCGATGGCTTCTGGCCTTCTTGCCGAGCAATGATAAACGCCAGGGTGTAGTGCTTTAGCCCGCAAGCGTCGTCGCAGTCGATGATTTTGAAGGCATCGCCCGAGCCGATGTACATGTAGGGAGCAAACACCGTTTTCGGCCAGGCGGCGAATGCCGAAGTTGTGGCTGTCAGACAAACGGCAATCGCAATCGCCGCGACACGATTCAATTTGTTATGCACAACAGTTCTCCAAGTCAGAGTTTTCAAAGTTTCAATCTAAAGCCGATGCGGTTTAACGCGGCGGTGATCAGCAAAATGACGGCCGCACAACCTGCCGAGCGCGCGATTGCGTCTGACAAATATGGGTGATTCAGCGCTCCATACCAGTGACCCCAGCCAAGCTTGTCGAACACTACTCCTTGCATTTCGCTCAACAGATATGCCAACAGCACGTTTTGCCCGGCGATCGCCAGCGGCGTGGAAATAAAGCGCCAGTGCCAGACATCGGAAATCAAATAAAATATTAGCCAAAGCGCCGCGGTAATCGCGCACGACCAGAGGCACCAGGCCGGCGTCGCGCTGTTTTTGCTAATGCCCCATTGCGGCGTGAGCAGCCACGCGGCCGCCGCGAAGCCACCGATGAACAGCAGAGTAAAACGAGTGCGCGTTGTGCCCCAGAGCCAGGCAAGCGACCAACGGGTAAGTGGGTTACCGATGAGATAGTGACCGAGGTAACCAGTCCAAAAGTTGCTTTTGAAGCGCAACTGGCCGCCGTCCGGTTCCAGCATCAACGTTCCCAGCAGGACGCCGGAGGTCGTGATCGATGCGAGCGATCCCAGGTCTTCCCCGATGCCGACGAATTTACTGAGGAAAAATCCTTCGAAGGCGCCTTTTCGATCGGCCACAAAAAGGCACAGCAAAAGCGCGATGCAACCTAGGATGGCAGTGCGATTCGTGCGGAAGAGCAGGAAGACGATTGAGGCGACCAGGTATGCCCAACCGATGAGCCCCAGGATTCCGTACCAACTCGTGCGAACTGAGAACGGATCCAGAGAAATCAGCTTGCCGCCATTTTTGGTGCGGAAGATAAACGCCAGCCATATCAGCGTCGCCAGGCCGATCAGCCGCAATATGACAGTGATCCCGCGCCACAGGCGCGGGCCCGTGGAACCTTTTTCCACGCTTGTCGGACCGACGGAGCAAAACGCCAAGAGGGCCGCCAAGTACATTGACACTACCCATGCAGTGTGGTCGAAGCCCATTGCTTTCGTGTTCGCGCCCCCTTCATTCACCATCAAAATGCCGAGCGCCAACAGCGACACCGTCCGCACAACAACGTGCAGGAAGAGCTTCCAGCCGGGCTCGCCTTTCGCGAGGCGCCCGGCCAGCGTGATCGGAATCGACATGCCGACGATGAACAAAAACGCCGGAAAGACGAGATCGACAAAGGTCATCCCGCTGCCGCCCTTGTGGCGATCGCTGAAATGCACCATCCAGTCTGGGGCAATTTTTCCGGCGCCGGCCAAGTCGTTCACAAAAATCATCGTGAACATGACGAAGCCGCGAAGCGCGTCGATCGAAATGACGCGCTCGCGCCCCGGCACGGGCAGCATTGGCGCATAATCAGTCACAGTTGCCGCCGCTGAAAGCTCGTTCCCCATGCGGGCTAGGGTAGCTGTTCCGTTGCAGGGCGGCAAGCAAGTAGGCAATCGAGCTTTAAAACCCCCACATTTTCCGCGCCAGCAGAACCGCGCCCGCGGCGATTAGCCCAACAACCGTCAGATAGAAAAGGCCCCGGAGTGCTCGGCTGCCGAATTCCTTGCGCATGACGGCCTTCAGCGCTCGTTCCGCCTCGTCAGATTCCATGGCGACGTCCATTCCCTCAGGCCAGATGTGAAATCCGCCGCGATCCATGAGCAAGCCCCAGACTTGTTTCATTTCCCACACACCCCAGATGCCGCGCCCTTCATTCACGCCGCGATAGATGATCGAGTGCCGGCCGACATAGGTCTTGATCCAAGAGCATTCGCCGCTCTTGGTGTCGTAGTAGCCGGCGATCGTGTAGTCGCCGACCCAGTCGTTGCCGGTGCCGGTCAGTTCGCCCTTGCGGAACGTCAATTGGGAATCGGTTTTGTGCCGTCCGGGCATCCAGAATTGCAGAAAGAAGCCTGCCCAAGCGCCCGTGGGAAATCGCGGATCCGTCTCGACGTCTTGAATTTCCAGATCGTCCATGGTCGCTCAAATGCTCTCAAATCGCCGACAGCTGAGAAAGCCAATGGGCAAATTGGTCCGGCCGTTCAGCGCTAAATCAGCGAGCACTTCCCCCAGGACGGACGTGAATTTGAATCCATGCCCCGAGAGCCCGGCGGCGAAGCACACATGGGGATACTTCGGATGCACATCGACGATGAAGTTCTCGTCAGGCGACATCGTGTAAAGACAGACGTTGTGATGCAAAAACGGCCTGCCGACGCTCGGAACATGTACGGACAAAAACGATTCCACTCGCGATTGATCTATGGGATTCAACTCTCGATGGACACGCAGAGGGTCGTCAACCGGTTGACCACCGCTGTGTTCGGCAACTTTAAATCCGAACTCGTCAACTTGCGGGATTCCGTAGAACACGCCTGCCGGCGTCTCGAATAAGTAAACCGGACAACCGTGATCCGCGTGCAGCGCAGGAAAGGGCGCCGGGTACCAAAATGCCGCCTTGCGCCGCACCTCCAGGCGAATTCCCAACTCGGCCAAAAGCGATCCAGCCCATGCGCCCGCCGCAATGACAAGCCTTGCTGCGGAGAAATTTCCGGCATCGGTTTCAACCATCGCTCGGTCGTCATCGGCACAACAGCTTTTGACAGTCACGCCGTATCGCGCCGCCGCTTTCGCGGTCTTTGCCTGCTCCAGATGTGCCATCACACAATCTTCGACAGCGAGGTAACCGGCACGTCGCTCAAACGCTGCTTCCCAGGTTTCTGGCACGCGAAAGGCTGGGAACTGTTTTGTTGTTTGCTTCGCGCTCAGTCGATCGACCGCCAAGCCGTGCGTGGCCGCCGCTTGCAATACGCCGGGAACGACGGTGCCGTTGGGCGGCCCGACCTGCAAGACTCCAATTTCATGATAAAGGTGATTGCCGGATTTCTCTGACAACTCGGCCCACAATTGATATGCCCGCAACAACAGCGGCACGTAATCCGGATGCTCAAAATACGCCTGCCGTATGACGCGCGTGCGGCCGTGCGAGCTGCCGCGATCGTGTGCGGGGGGAAAGCGGTCCAAGCCGAGCACGCGCACGCCGCGCTTGGCGAGATGGTACAGGGCAGAAGTGCCCACACCGCCAGTACCAATCACGATGACGTCATACGATTCAGCCATTTTCTTCGGGTCTCGTGAGGCTCCGCACCAGCTTCGCAATGAGCACTACGGCACGCCGCTTGCTCGTGCTGAACGCCGTTTGGTGTCAATCGCTCTTACTCTTGCACAACCACCATGGCAAAACGCAAGAAAAAGGTCCAGCAGGCGGTCGACAACGGCATTGTCGATGTCATCATCGAAACACCGAAAGGCTCGCGAAACAAGTTCAAGTTCGATGAGCAATTCAGCCGCTTCAGGCTGGACAAGATTTTGCCCGCGGGTGCCTCGTTCCCGTACGACTTCGGCTTTATCCCAGGCACGCGGGCGGCTGACGGCGATCCGATCGACGTGCTGCTGCTGATGGACGAACCCGCATTTCCCGGATGCCTGATTCCTTGTCGGCTTGTGGGTGTGATCGAAGCCGAGCAGACGGAGGAAAGCGGTAAAACCGTTCGTAACGACCGGCTGATCGCGGTGGCGCAGGATGCGCACAATTATCGCGACGTCCAGGCGGCGGACGACATCAACCAGAATCTTCTAAAGGAGCTGGGGCATTTCTTTGTCTCTTACCACCAGATGCGGAAAAGCCGATTTAAGGTGAATGGCACCGCCGGACCGAAGCAGGCCTACAAGCTTCTGGAAAAGGCTGTGGAGAATTACAAGAACTCCTGAACTCGCAGGCGCAATCGATGAGCGACGTACTCGTACAAATCTTCGGCGGCGACTATCCGCCAGAGCACTTGCAGGTGCACCAGATCGCAGCTCGCGCGTTTGTCGTTTACATCATCGGTGTGGTCGCGGTACGGGTCGGCAAGAGTCGCATCATGAGCCGCACAACGACGCTTGACGTGCTGTTGGGCTTCATTCTCGGTTCGCTTCTTAGCCGCGGCGTTACCGGCCATGCTTCGATCTCCGGGACCACGGTGGCTTGCGTTGTGATGATCGCGATTCATTGGGTGTTGACATCTATCGCCTGCCGCTCTCACTGGTTCGGCACCGTTCTTAAAGGCCACGACCGGCCAGTCGTTAGCGACGGCAAAATCCTTTGGCAGAATATGCGCCGGTCGCACATTTCGGAGCACGACCTTATGGAAGAGCTGCGGCGAAATGGCACTGAGAACCTAGCCCACGTCAAAGAAGCCCGGAAGGAACGTAACGGCGAGATCAGCGTGATTAAGAAAAAGGAGCCGCCGCACATCTTGGAAATTGCCGTGAAGGACGGCGTGCAGACGGTGCGGATCGCGATCGAGTGAATTCTTAAAGCCGGTCGGCGGCTTTATTCTACCGCGAATTGAAGATCGGCCTGGCCAGCTTTTTTCGCCAGCGTGTCTTCGATCGTCAACCGCAGCGTGTATTCTCCCGGGGCGAGCGTCTTTGGGATGTTCATGTAATACCGCACAAAAAAGTCGCGCCGTTGATTGCGGCAGTACTCTTCTGTCGGCGTGAAATTCTGGTCGGCGATGCGAGTGCCCGACTTGTCCAGAATCTGAAATGAGCCATAGAGTGCCGTGTGAAATCCGCGCTCGCTTTCAACGCTCGTATAGTTTTCAACCTCGGCATACAGCAATGCTTCTTGGCCGGGCTTGAACTTAGAAACCGGGAACGTTTTGTAAATGCCAAAACTGTTCACTTCGGTGCAGAAGGCAAGATTCTTTAGCCGCAGCGGCGCGTTCTCCGCAAGGGCGGCGGCAGCCGCGTGAAATTGTTGCCCCGCCACTTCACTTCGCCGTGCGCTGTCGGCGATCGTTTGATCGTCAAGCAAAGTGGCTAGTGCTGACAATTCCTTTCGCCAGAATTCCGTGCCGCCGTCTGGCGGAGCTGACATCGCTTTGGCGGCGTCGTCCGGCTTGCCGGCAGCCAAGTACAAGAGCCGCAGCCGCAGTTGATCAGCTGAGCTCAACGGCGATTGTTCGTTCTTTAGTTCCAGGTTGCGAATCGCGGCGGCAAGGCTCGCGTTCCATTCGGCAGTTGAGGACGGTGCGGCTGCTTCTTTGATCGTCGAGCCGTCGTTTGCCAACCGCGCGGCCGCGGCAAGGCGAACGGGCGGCAGATTTGTGCTGGGATAGTCAGCCGGAGCGTCCTGCGCTTCAGAAATGTATGAGGTGACCGTAGACTGAGATGCTGGAAGCATCTGTGCGCCGGGCGCAACGAGCTGTGGCCCGGCGGCAGTGGCAGGCTCTGAGTAAGCGACCTGCTGATACAACTGTGGCGGAACACTGGCGGGCTGACCGTACTCTCCGCGAGCCGCGGCGAGCCGCGCTTGCGATTGCTGATGGTACGCCATCGATGTTCGGAAGACTTGCACCAACTGCGGCCAGAGCGAGGGGTCGGTCTGCTTCATCTGTTCAAGCAAAGCCTGCTGCGCTTGAGGATCTTCCAGACCCAACCGCTGCACATCGGCGATCGCGGCGCTGACTGCGGGCGCAGCTGCGTCGGACGTTCGTGTAACAGGCGAATTCACGTCTGCGATTGACTGCGCGGGAGGCTGGCGCATCGTCGAACAGCCGGCGACAAGCAATATCGCCGGAATCGAAACGCGAAGTATTGAGAAACACCGAGCCATGTTTGCGATAGGCGCAGCCGGGCGCCCCGGCAGTCGCATTTAGAAAAGGGAAAATCCGCGAGATGGTAGGAAAACTGGTCTGATGCGGCAATATAAGCGCGCCTTTCCAACAGGTGTTTGAAGGCACGGCGACCCGGCGCGCGCCGCGGATATCAGCCGCTTTTCCACGGCTAGCGTGACTGCTAGAATCGCTGCCGCTACGACTGCTAGCACTAAGGAATTCTGAGGCAATTGGACGCCATGAACCTCGCTGCCGAAGATTTTGCGACTATCCCCGAGGCCTGGACTCGACGGCATCTGTTGGATTTGGAGAGCCTCAGCCGGGAAGAGCTGCTGTTGATTCTCGATACTGCGGCTCAGTTCAAAGAAGCGACCAACGGATGCAAGGACAAAACTTCCGTCCTGCAGGGCCGCACCCTGGCCAATCTGTTCTTCGAGAATTCAACACGCACGCGAACGAGCTTCTCGCTGGCCATGCGGCGGCTCGGCGGCGACACGGTCGATTTTTCGGCATCGGGGAGTAGTCTTTCAAAAGGCGAGACGTTTATCGACACGGCGAAGAATATCGAGGCCATGAATGTCGATATAGTCTGCGTTCGGCACAGCACACCGGGAACGCCAAAACTGCTGGCCGAGAATCTGCGCTGCTCGGTTATTAACGCCGGCGACGGGCCGCACGAACATCCGACACAGGGTTTGCTCGACATCATGACGATCCGCGAGCATCGCGGCACGCTCGATGGCCTGACCGTTGCGCTCATCGGCGATATCGCGCACAGCCGGACGGCCCGGAGCAACATTTGGGGGCTAAAAAAACTCGGCGCACATGTGATCGTCTGTGGGCCATCGACGCTGGTTTCGCCGCTTTGGGAGGAGCTAGGAATCGAAGTCGCATATAACTTAGATGAGATTCTGCCGCGTTGCGATGTCCTCAATCTGCTGCGCATCCAGTTTGAGCGCCAATCGACTCGACCCTTCCCCTCTGTTCGCGAATATGCACTTCTATACGCGATGAATCGCCAGCGACTCGCCCGGGCAAAGCCCGACATTCTGATTTTGGCGCCTGGCCCGATCAACCGCGGCGTCGAAGTCACGCCCGATGTGGCTGATGGCAGCCAGTCGCTGATTCTGGAACAGGTCACGAACGGCCTGGCCGTCCGCATGGCTGCCCTATGGCTCTTGTGCGGAGGCGACAATGGCTAGCATTCTCATTAAGAACGGCCGTATCATCGATCCGAGTCAAGGCATCGATCGAGTCAGCAATTTGCTGATCCGCGACGGCAAGATTGCGGGATACGATGTGCCGCAGAACGGCCAGGATCGAATGATCGACGCGACGGACAAGATCGTTTCGCCCGGTCTCATCGACATGCACGTTCACCTGCGCGAGCCGGGGCGCGAAGAGGACGAGACGATTGAAACCGGCACAGCGGCGGCGCTGGCCGGTGGTTTCACGTCCATCGCATGCATGCCGAATACCGATCCGCCGATCGATACGCAAGCGAGCGTCGAATTCATTCAGCAGCAGGCGGCGCGGGCCGGCAACTGCAACGTATATGTGGTGGCGTGCGTCAGCAAAGATCGCGAAGGCAATGAGCTGGCCGAAATTGGCCAGCTTTGCCGCGCCGGCGCCGTCGGATTTAGCGATGACGGTGCGCCCGTCTACGACCCAGAGCTTATGCGTCGGGCCTTCGAATATTGTCTGATGTTTGACCGACCGATCCTGAACCATGCGGAAGTCCGCGAGCTGACGCGCGGCGGAGTTATGCATGAGGGGTTGATGTCTATGATTTTGGGCCTCCCGGGCATGCCCGCGGCGGCTGAGGATGTAATGGTCAGCCGTGATATTCTCCTGGCCGAGGCGACCGGCGGACGGATTCACGTGCAGCATGTCTCGACACGCGGCAGCATTGAGATCATTCGCCGCGCCAAGGCACGTGAGGTGCGCGTGACGACGGAGATCTGCCCGCATCACTTTACGCTCACCGACGAATCGCTGCGTTCGTTCGATTCGAACTTCAAAATGAGCCCGCCATTGCGCGGCCGGCGCGACGTCGAAGTCTGCCTGGCCGGATTAGCGGATGGGACCATCGACGTGATTTGCACCGACCATGCGCCGCACGCGGCGGAAAAGAAGATGCGCGAGCTCGATCAGGCGCCTTTCGGAATCGTCGGCCTGGAAACGTGCTTGGGACTTGTAATCACGAATCTCATCGAGCCGGGAATTCTCGATTGGCCGACGGCGATTGCGAAAATGACAATGAACCCGGCTCAGATTCTGGGAATTCCCAAGGGAACTTTGTCGGTGGGCGCCGATGCCGATGTGACGATTATCGATCCAGATGCTCGATGGATCGTTGATCCCGAGCGATTTCACTCAAAAAGCGCCAACACGCCATTTGCCGGCTGGGAACTTCGCGGACGGGCTGAAACCGTCCTAGTCGGCGGCGAGGTAAAATATCAGGTGGGACAGCGCTCGAAACAACTTATCTGACGTCACGTAAGCTCGCAGCCATTTGCGGAACGGGCTTTGTCATGTTCGAATCCGCTCCCTTCACCTGGTTTACAGAAAATCCGACGCCGGTCCTTATTCTGGGCGTTCTGACCATCGCGGTATTGATTGTTGTCCTATTGAAAACAGGCCGCGGTCTCATCCTCGGGGCGATTGGCGGCGTGGCTTTTGTCATGGCTGTGGCGGTTTTGCTGGGAAAG
>JADMIO011184649.1_pt1 | contig 26711 bp, 27 predicted proteins | sample 8958161 | NCBI WGS metagenome assembly JADMIO01 (sample SAMN16585339, study PRJNA669376) | soil metagenome | isolation source: Crop rotation soil | place: USA: Cullars Rotation, Alabama | collected 2011 | reverse complement strand
CCCCCGCCGAGGGCGCGGCCGCTGCTCCGGGCGCCGCTGCGGCCCCGGGTGCTGCTCCCGCCGCTGGCGCTGCCGCTCCCGCGGCCGGTGCGAAGCCCGGCGCCGCTGCTCCCGCCGGCGCCGCCAAGGCAGCCGCTGGCGCCAAGCCCGCCGCTGGCGCGGCCGCTGCGGCCAAGCCGGCTGCTCCCGCCAAGAAGTAAGTTTCCGTCCCGCCCGCCGCCTCACCGCGGCGGGCGGTGGCGATTGTTCTTTGAGTCATGTCCATCACCCTTGTTGCCGGTCTCGGCAATCCGGGCCGCGAATACGAATCCACCCGCCACAACCTGGGGTGGGTCGTCGTCGAAGCCTTGGCCGCGAAGCTGAAGCTGGCGTGGAAAACGTCGGCGCAGTTTGAGGCGGAGATTGCCCGCTGGGATGTCCCTGGCCGCACGGTTTACTTCGCGAAGCCGCTGACGTTCATGAACGACAGTGGACGCGCGGTCTCGGCGCTGGCGCGGTTTTACAAGGTTCCGGCTGCCTCGGTGATCGCGGTCTATGACGACCTCACGATCGACCTTGGCCTCGTCAAAGTGTCCGTTACCGGCAGCGCCGGCGGACACAACGGCGTGGCCAGCCTGCTGGAACACCTCGGCGACGGCTTCGTCCGCTATCGCCTCGGCATCGGGCCGAAAGACCCGCCGCAGATGGACTTGAAGGACTTCGTTCTCGGAAAATTCACACCGGCACAGCACACTCTCGTCATCTCCTCCCTCCCACACTACCTTTCAGGCCTCGACCTGCTGCTTTCCCGCGGCGCCGAAGCCGCCATGAACCAGCTCAATCGCAGAGATCCAAAATGAAACCCACCAAACGCAATTACCGCGCGACCTTCATCCTCGATAACCGCGGCAAGGAAGACTCCATCGAGCAGATCATCGAGGGCGTCAAAAAGGACATCGCCGCCGTGCAGGGTGAAGTCACCGCCGTCGACAACATCGGCAAGAAGGACTTCGTCCGCGTGACCGACAAGAAGCTCACCGGCGCGACCTACGTGCATGTGAATTTTACCGCCCCGAGCGAAGGTCCCGCCCAGCTCAAGGAGCGCCTCCGCCTCAACAACAGCGTCTACCGCACGTTCGTCCAGAGCGCCTGACGCCCGGACGGTTGCGCCCCAAACCATGGCCTACCTCAACAAAGTCTTCCTCATCGGCAACCTCACGCGCGATCCCGAGCTCCGGGTCACGCCGAAGGGGACGGCCATCTGCCAGTTCGGCATCGCGGTGAACCGCCAGTTCAAGGATGAGTCCGGCGCGACGCGCGACGAGACGACGTTCGTGGACATCGAAGCCTGGGGCAAGCAGGGCGAGCTCGTCTCGAAGTACCTGACCAAGGGGAGCCTCGCGATGGTCGAGGGCCGCCTGAAGCTCGACCAGTGGGAAGACAAGACGAGCGGCCAGAAGCGCAGCAAGATCAAGGTCGTCCTCGACAACGTCCAGTTCCTCTCCACCCGCGGCGCCGGCGGCGGCGGTGGGGGTGGGGGCGGCGTGGCCAACGAAGGCATCGACCAGACGACCCCGGAACGGCATTCGCCTCCGCCACGCAGCCCGGGCGCGAAGCCCGCGACGACGGAGAATGTCGACGACGACGTGCCGTTCTAAGCCGGCGACCATCCCCCGCATTTTACACGCAATACATCACACTTAATCTGTCCTCCCATGGCCAATAGCGAAATCCTCCTGATCAAACCCGTCGACGGACTCGGCGGCGAAGGCGACCAAGTCAAGGTCCGCGCCGGTTACGCGCGCAATTATCTCCTGCCCCGCGGCATCGCGGTGCCGCTGACCGCTTCCAACCGCAAGCAGGTCGAGGCGCTCAAGAAGCGCCGCGCCTTGCGCGAGGCCGAGGAGCTCACCGGCGCGAAGGACCTCGCCGGCAAGCTCGAGAAGACGAACCTGGCGTTCGCCGTGAAGACGGGCGAGGGCGGCAAGATGTTTGGCGCGATCACCGCGACCGACATCCACGACAAGCTCACCGCCGCGGGCTTCGCCATCGAGAAGCGCCGTATCCACCTGCACACGCCGGTAAAGACGCTCGGCAAGCACACCGTCAAGGTGAAGCTCCACCCGGAAATCACCGTCGAGCTCAACTTCGACGTCGTCTCGGAAAACCCGATCGTCCCCGCGGCCGCGCCCGCGCCCGAGGCGAAGAAATAATCCGGACTTCGCTTTGACCGAGGGCCGCGTCGATTCGACGCGGCCTTTGTGTTTTGCGAGCACTTTGTGAGCAATTGGTAGCAAGAGTTAATTGCCGCGCCGACCGGTTTGCCCCTGACTCGACCATCCCCGATGCCCGAAGAGAATGTCATTCCCATGCGCCGTGCCGACGGTCCTGCCGCCGTGGCCGGGCGCACCCCGCCGCACAGCATCGAGGCGGAGGAATACCTGCTGTCGTGCTGCCTGCTGGACGGCTCCGATTCGATTGCGCGCTGCCTGGAGGCCAAGCTGCCCGGCGCCGCCTTCTACAGTCCGGCGAACCGGCTGATCTACGAAAAGCTCTGCGACCTCTACCAGAAGAGCCCGCCGGTGGACATCGCGGTCCTGGCGGAGGAGCTCAAGACGTCGCGGCAGCTGGAGAGCATCGGCGGCTTTGCCTACCTGACGCAGATCAGCGGCCGCATCCCGACGACGGCGCAGGCGCAGTACTTCATCGAGAAGGTCCGCGAAAACTACCTCCTGCGCGAACTCATCAAGGTGGCCACGAGCGCCGTGGAGAGCGCGTACCAGTACCAAGGCGGGCTGGAGGAATTCATCGACAAGGTGGAGCAGGACATCTTCCACGTGACGCAGGACCGCGTGTCCGACGCCGCGCAGCCCATGCGCGACCCGACGCACGAGGCGGTGAACGTCATCAACAAGATGATGATGAAGAAGGGCGAGCTCACGGGCGTGCCCTCGGGATTCAAGGACCTCGATACGCTGACCTGGGGTTTCCAGCGGGCGGAAATGATCGTCCTCGCCGCGCGGCCTTCGATGGGAAAGACGTCGCTGGCGCTGAACATTGCCGAGTTCGCGGCGATGCCGAAAAAAGGGGAGGGCGTGGCCACGTTGATCTTCTCGCTCGAAATGAGCGCGGCCCAGCTCGCGCTGCGCATGCTGTGCGCCCGGGCCCGGATCAACATGAAGCTGCTGCGCGAGGGCCTCTTGTCCAAACAGGGCAACGAACAGGCCGAGCTCATCAAGGCGGCGGACGAGTTTTCAAAGTCGCCCCTGTTCATCGACGACTCCAGCCACCTCTCGATCATGGAGCTCCGCGCCAAGGCGCGCCGCGTGCACGCGCGTCACAAGCTCGGATTTATCGTCGTCGACTATCTCCAGCTGCTCAGCCCCACGGATTCCCGGGTTCCGCGCGAACAACAGGTGGCGGAGGCGTCCCGCGGATTAAAGGCGTTGGCGAAGGAACTCAATTTGCCGGTTCTTGTATTAAGCCAGCTCAACCGTTCGTCCGAGAAGGACAATCGCGCCCCCCGGTTATCCGACTTGCGCGAGTCTGGATCTATCGAACAAGATGCTGACGTTGTACTTATGCTAGCGCGCCCGAAAGATTCCGACGAGAAATTCCAAGTTGCGACCGACTCAGCTGACTTAATCGTTGCTAAACAACGCAATGGCCCGGTAGGAGAACTGAAGCTTACTTTCCTTCGAGACATCACCCGCTTTGAAAACTTCACCCAGTAACCTGCTGCAGCGGGTCACAGGCTACTTCCTTCTCCTTGGTCTCCTCTTCGCCTGCGGCGGGACGGCGGCGCGTGCCCAGGAAGGCACCGGATCCGGCCAGAACATGCCCGCGCCGGTGTACCATGTGGGTACGGTGACGGTGAAGTTTATTGGCACAGCCATTGTCAATGAACAGGTTGTGCGTGCGAACATGCAGGTGCGCGAGGGCGGTGAGATCGACTCGGCGATGATCGACCGCGACATCCGGTCGCTCTACAAAACTGGCCTCTTCGAGCTGATCGAAATGAAGCAGGAGCCTGTCCGGGGCCTGAACACCATCAACCTGGTGGTGGAGCTAACCTCCAAGTTCCGCGTGCTGGGCGTCCGGTTCGAGGGCAACAAGGAGATCAAGTCCAAGAAGCTCGAAAAAGAGATCAAGACGAAGCCCAACACCGCGCTCGACGAACGCCTGGTGAAGGACGACGCCGAAAAACTCCGCGAATTTTACCAAAAAAAGGGCTACAACCAGGTATCCGTCACCTACGCGATCGAGCGCAACCGCGCCACCAGCTTCGGCACGGTGACCTACAAGATCAAGGAAGGCCCCAAGGTCCGGGTGAAATTGGTGCGTTTCACCGGCAATGCCCACGTGACGTCCAAGCGCTTGATCAAGGAAATGGAGATCAAGAAGTGGACGATGTGGTCCTGGCTGACCGACACCGGTGTGTTCAAGGACGAGCAGTTTGAGGACGACTTGGACAAGCTGCGCGATTTTTACCGGGAGCAGGGTTACCTCGACGTCGACATCCCGCAGGAGAAGGTGACGTTCGACTACCCCGAGCGTAATCGCCTGATCATCACCATCGCAGTCACGGAAGGCCGGCGCTATCGCATCGGTGACATCTCGATTGTGGGCGCGAAGCTGCACCCTGAGGCGCTGCTCAAGCGCGTCCTCCGCCAGAAGAGCGGCATGGTCTTCAGCCCGTCCAAAATCGACAAGGACCGCGACCGCCTCGTGGAATTCTACGGCCGCGACGGCCACTTGGAGACCGACGTCCAACTGACCCGCAAATCCAACATCACGACGGGCAACATCGACCTCGTCTACACGGTGAACGAGAGCGACAAGTTCACCGTCGAATCGATTGTCATCGAGGGCAACTCCAAGACCAAGTCCACCGTGATCCTGCGCGAACTGACGCTGGGCCCGGGCGACGTTTACAACACGGTCAGCGAGAAGATCAGCCGCCTGCGCCTGGAGAACACGCGGTTCTTCGACGACGTGAGCGTGACGCCGCAGGAAACCAACATCCCCGGCCGCCGCAACCTGCGCATTGCGGTCAAGGAAGGACGCACCGGCAACCTGACATTTGGCGCGGGCTTCAGCTCGCTGGAGCGCGCGAGCCTCTTTGCCGAGGTGTCGCAGACCAATTTCGACCTCTTCAACCGGCGCTCGCTGTTCCAAGGCGACGGCCAGAAGTTCCGCCTGCGCCTGCAGATCGGCCAGGTTTCCAACGAAGCGGTGCTGACGTTTGAAGAGCCGTGGCTGTTCCAGCGGGAACTGGCCCTCGGCTTCAACCTCTACCGCACCAGCGCCGACTACGAGCAGGTGTTTTACCGCGAGGTGAACACCGGCGCCACTGTCTACCTCCGCAAGCGCCTCTTCGAACTCGTGGAAGGCACCCTGTCCTACACCTACGAGGTCGTCACCATCGACCAGGTCGCAGACGGCGCCGACGACACCATCAAGGCCTCCGCCGGCGACCACCCGGTCTCGCGCGTGGCCTTCACGATGCTGCGCGACACGCGCGACAAGATCATCAACACGACGCAGGGCAACTATGTGACCGCGACCATCGCGGTCGCCGGCGGCGTCCTCGGCGGCGAGGAAAACGACTACCGCCTCGAGGTCCGCACTTCGCAGTTCTTCCAGATCTTCGAAACCCACTCGCAGGTGCTCAGCCTGATTTCCCGCGTCGGCGTGATCGAAAACTTCGGCGAAAGCCTCGACGTGCCGTACTACAACAAGTTCTACCTCGGCGGCCCGACGGACCTCCGCGGCTTCGAGTACCACACGGTCGGACCGAAGGTGGGCGGGGCGGCGGCCGTCCCGATCGGCGGCAAGACCTACGGGTTCTTCAGCGCGGAATACCAGTTCGACATCGTGAGTCCCGTGCGTTTTGCCCTGTTTTACGATGCCGGTTTCGTAAATGCCAACGCCTACGACTTCAGCCCGGTGCACTACAACGACAACATTGGCGTCGGTTTGCACCTCTTCGTGGCCGGTTCGCCCCTGGCCCTCGACTTCGGCATCCCGATTACGACCGACAAGTACAACAACCACGGCAACCAGTTCAATTTTTCCTTTGGCACGCGCTACTGATTGCGTTTAAGTTGTTCCCTCATTCTCCCTCCATTCCCATATGAACAAATCCATTAAATCCCTGCTGGCCGTCGCCGCTTTCGGCGCATTCGCGGCGTTCGCCCTGGCCCAGCCGGCACCCAAGATTGTCGTGGTCGACCTCGCGTCACTGTTCGACAAGCACTACAAGACCGAGGAGCAAGGCAACAAGCTCCGCGCGGACGAACAGAAGGCGCAGGAGGAGCTCGACCGCCTGAACAAGGAAGGCAATGCCATGGTGGAGCATTACAAGGAGCTCGCCGGCCAGGCCGAGAGCGCGGTGCTCGCCCCCGAGGCCAAGTCCAAGGCCCAGGCTGACGCCCAGAAGATCCTCGAGGACATCCGCCGCAAGCAGCAGGAAGTCCAGTCCTTCCAGCAGAACACCCGCAATTCCCTCCAGCAGCGCATGAAGGCCTTCCACGACCTCATGCTCGAGGAGATCAGCAAGATCGCCATCGACATCGCCAAGCGGAAGGGCGCCAACCTCCTGCTCGACCGCTCGGGCCAGACGCTCAACGGCGTCCCGGGCATCGTGTACTCCGATGCCGAATTCGACATCACCGCGGACGTCATGAAGGAGATCAACAAGGACCGTCCCGCCACCGTGACGCCCACGACGACCACCGCGCCGTCGACCACGCCCGCGGCCGATGGCTCGCCGAACATCACCCTCCCGGGCGCGAAGAAGAACTGATTTTCTTCCCGCCGTTCGTCACTTCGAGCCCCTGTTCCCACCGGAACAGGGGTTTGCTTTTTGAGGCATTGCACCGCCCGCGGAAAATTTCCACGCTTCCTCATGCAGGTTTCCTTCACCGCTGCGGAACTCCAGGCCATCACGAAGCCGAAACAGGTGCGCGGCGCGACGAGCGAAACGGTGCACGGGCTCGCGGCGCTGGCCAGCGCCGGCCCGGGTGAGCTGTCGTTCCTCGGCAACGCCAAGTACCGCTCGGAGGTGGCGACGACCCGCGCCTCGGTGGTGCTCTTACCGTCGGATTACGACGGCCAGCCGGCCGCCAACCAGCTTTTCCTGATCGTTGACAACCCGTCGGTGGCGCTTGCCCAGGTCTGTTCGAGGATCGAGCAACTGCTGTGGCCCAAGCCGGCCCCCGGCATCCATGCCTCGGCGCAGGTCGCCAAAGGGGCGAAAGTCGCCGCCAGTGCCAGCGTGGGGCCGCTTTGCGTGGTGGAAGAGGGCGCCGTCGTGGGGGAACGCTCCCACCTGCAGGCGCAGGTGTTCGTGGGGCGCGACGCCCGGATCGGGGACGATTGCTGGCTCATGCCCGGGGTGGTCCTGGGGGCCGATTGCGTGCTCCAGAACCGCGTGCGGCTCCAACCCGGCGTGATCATCGGCTCCGATGGGTTTGGCTATGAGTTTGTCGCGGGGCGCCACACCAAGGTGCCGCAGGTAGGAAACGTTGTCATCGAGGACGACGTGGAAGTTGGGGCCAACAGCACGATCGACCGCGCCCGTTTCAGCCGCACCGTCGTGGGTGAGGGGACGAAGATCGATAACCTGGTGCAGATCGCGCACAACTGCGTCATCGGCAAGCACGTCATCCTTTGCGCGCAGGTGGGCATTTCCGGCAGCACCACCGTCGGCGACTACGCCGTGCTCGGCGGGCAGGTCGGCACGGGTGGACACATTCACATTGGCGCCAAGGCCAAGATCGGGGGCCAGTCCGGCGTCAATTTCGACGTCAAGCCCGGCGAGTACCTGTTCGGCACGCCCGCCATGCCCTATATGCTGAGCCAGCGGCTCGAGGTGCTGCACCGGAAGTTGCCCGAACTGTTCAAGCGCGTCGACGAGCTCGAGAAATTACTAGCCGCGCGGTAGAAAAGACTTCCGCCACGGACGGTTCATCCCCAGCGTCTCGCCGCATGGGTGACTCCAAGTTGAAGATCTTTTCCGGCAACTCCAACCGCCCGCTTGCGGAGGAAATGTGCGCCTCCATCGGCATGCCCCTCGGGGAGGCCACCGTGACCAGCTTTCCGGACGGGGAGTCCTTCGTGAAGATCAACGAAAACGTCCGCGGCCACGACGTTTTCATCATCCAGTCGACCTGTCCGCCGACGAACCATCACTTGATGGAACTGCTGATCATGATCGATGCGGCCCGGCGGGCGTCGGCCCAGCGCATCACGGCGGTCCTGCCGTTCTACGGTTACGCGCGCCAGGATCGCAAGGACCAGCCCCGCGTGCCGATCACGGCCAAGCTCGTGGCGAACCTCATCGTGGCGGCGGGTGCGACCCGCATCCTGACGATGGACCTGCACAGCCAGCAAATCCAAGGCTTCTTCGACATCCCCGTTGATCACCTCTTCGCGTCCCCGGTGTTTTTCGAGTATCTCAGCCGCCAAAAGCGCGAGCGCTCGCTCGTCGTCTGCTCACCTGACGTCGGCGGGATGAAAATGGCGTCCGCCTATGCCGACACGATGGGCGCCGCTCTCGCCCTCGTCGCCAAGAAGCGGAAGAGCGCCACGACGGTCGAGGCGATGAACGTCGTTGGCGAGGTGGACGGCTGCGACGTGTTGCTGGTCGACGACATCACGGAAACCGCGGGAACGATCAGCGCCGCCGCCAAGATTCTCAAGGAACACGGCGCCAAGCGCATCACCGCCGCGGTCAGCCACTGCATCTTGAATGACGTCGCCGTCGAACGCCTGAAATCCGGGCTGATCGACGAGCTGATCACGACCAATTCCACGCCCATCGACACGAAGGGGCTCCCGATCACGGTGCTCAGCATCGCGCGGTTGCTCGGGCAGGCGATCGTCCGGATCAATGGCAACGAGAGCGTCACCGGGTTGTTTCGGATCAAGGGTTTCTGAGCGCAAGGCTGGCGGGTTCGGACGGCCCTCCGGGGTGCGGTTAGGGGATTGTGAGCCGGAACCTTTGGGGCTAACCCCTTGTCGTCGTGTTTTCTCCATGAAATCCCACCTGATCCCCCGTGCCCTCACCCTGGGCATCGTATTGACCGCCTTGACCCTGCCGGTCCCCGCGAAGGACGCAGCGCCAGCGGCCCCCGTCAAGAAGCCCACCCTGCGCATCGACAACAGCCCGGTCAGCGAAGGCAAGGCGCCCATGGTGGCGAGCTACGCTGACGTCCTCGAGCCGGTCCAGCGGGCGGTGGTGTCGGTTTATTCGAAAAAGACGGTTCGCGAGCGGGTGCAGATGAATCCGCTCATGCGGCAGCTCCTCGGCGACATTCCCGACCAAGAACGCGAGCGGAAAGAAGAGGGGCTCGGCTCGGGTGTCATCATTTCGCCGGACGGTTACATTCTCACCAACAACCATGTCGTGGAGGGGGCCGACGAGCTGAAGGTTGGCCTCGCGGACGACCGCGAATTCATCGCGAAGGTGATCGGGGCCGATCCCAAGACGGACGTCGCGGTGATCAAGATCGAAGCGGAAAACCTCCCGACGCTCACGCTGGCGGACAGCGACAAGCTGCGGGTGGGCGACGTCGTCTTTGCCGTGGGCAATCCCCTCGGCGTCGGCCAGACGGTCACCTCGGGCATCGTCTCCGCCAAGGGCCGCAACCAGCTCGGCCTGCTGGATGGCGGCTATGAAAGCTTCATCCAGACCGACGCAGCGATCAACTTGGGCAATTCCGGCGGCGCGCTCGTGGATGCCAAGGGCCGCTTGATCGGCATTAACAGCGCCATCATTTCGACGTCCCGCGGCAGCATTGGCCTCGGCTTCGCCATCCCGATCAACCTCGCTTCGTCAGTGCTCCAGAGCCTCATTGCCACCGGCACGGTGACGCGCGGCTTTTTGGGCGTCACCGCGCAGACGGTGACCGTCGACGACGCCACCGCGCTCGGGTTAGCGATGGGGACGCACGGGGCGATGATCACCGACGTCACGCCCGGTTCGCCCGCGGACAAGGCCCACCTCAAGCGGGGCGACGTCGTGCTGACCTACAACGATCACCCCGTGCTGGGTTGGGAAGACTTGCGGCTGATGATTGCGGAAACCCTGCCGGAGTCGGTGGTGCGGCTCGGGATTTCGCGCGCCGTGGACGCCAAGGCTTCGGGCGCGGGAAAAGTGGCGCGCACGAACATGGTCCTCGAGGTCAGCCTGGCGAAGTTTGACGAGAAGCCCGATGAACTGATTCCCGGCGTGGACGTTTCCGTCCTCACCGCGGAGCAGCGCCGCCGGCTGTCGATTCCTTCGCGCTTCAACGGACTCCTTATCACGTCCGTGGATGACAACTCGCCGTACCGCGACCAGCTGATCCCGAATATCCTCATCGTGCAGATCGACCGCGAGGATGTGACGGACCTGGCCTCCGCGAAGGCCGCCCTCACTCCCGGCCGGCACATGATGTACGTCTATTTCCGCGGCGCCCTACGCGTGGTGCGAATCGACATCCTGTAACGCGGGTTGCGTAGGCCGCCTGCTTGCAGGCGCTCGGTCGTTGGGATGTAGACCGCGAGCTTGCTCGCGCTGGAAAGCGCCTGCAAGCAGGCGGCCTACGTGGCGTTCCCTCAGCTCCCGGGCTTCTGCACCGGGATCTTCGCCAGCCAGTCCGGCACGGCGTCGGCGGGGTAGGTGGGGAAGCTCAGCTCGAGCAGTGAGATGGCGGGCACGTCAAACTTCACGCTGCCGGCGCTGCGGTCCACGAGCATGGCGACGGCCACGGGCGTTCCCCCGGCCTGCCGGACGAGTTCGAGGCACTCCAGCACGCGCCCGCCGCGGGTGACGACGTCTTCCACGATCAGCACCCGTTCGCCCGGGGCGAGGGTGAAGCCGCGCCGCAGCACGAGGACGTTGTTCTCCTTTTCGGCAAAAATATAGCGGGCCTTGGCCTGCCGCGCGACCTCCTGGCCGATCACGAGGCCTCCCATGGCCGGCGCGAGCACCGTGCTGAACGCGTGGCCCTGCACCTTGGCCAGCAGCAGCTCGGCGAGGCGCTCGACGGCGTCCATGCGCTGGCAAACCTGCGCGCACTGGAAGTAGTGCCCGCTGTGCAGGCCGGAGCGGAGCACGAAATGCCCCTCGAGCAGGGCGCGGGTGCGGGTGAAGATCTGGAGGATTTCCGATTGGTCAGGGGCCATGGCCCGACGCTGGGCGGCGCCGGGCAAAAAACAAAAACATTTTGCACCGGCCATCCCCGCCGCCTAGGCTCCGCGGGCCGTGTTGAAAACAGCCGTGCCATTGGAAGACGAGCTCGGCGACGTGCTCGAAAAGGCGATGCGCCGTTCCCGCCTCACTGAGGAGGCGCTGGCGGCGCGCACCGGGATCCCGCCCGCGAAGATTGCGGATGCGATTGATTACCGGCCGGATCTTTCCACCGCGGATTTGCGCCGGCTGGCCGCGGCGCTGGACCTCAATGAAGTCGGCCTTTGCGCGCTGGGTTGTGGGCGGTATCCGCTGCCCGACGCCGTGGCGCTGCCGTTCTGCGTGCATGCGCTGCGCATGCCGCACGGCGTCGGCTGTGCGAATGCCTACCTGGTGGCGGAGTGTGGCTCGGACCACGGCATCCTCTTTGACACCGGCACGGGCATCGAGGCGCTTGCGTCATCGTGGCCGACGGCGATCAAGCGGGTGGACGCGGTGTTCCTGACCCACGCGGAAGGCGAGCACGCCGGCGGTTTGTGCGCGGTGGTATCCCGGTTCGGCCTGGACGCAGCGTTCTGCCCCGCCGGTGCCGAGGTGCCGTGCAGCCGGCCGATGGGTGAAGGTGAGCGCCGGCATTTTGGCCGGCTGACCGTGTCGGCCTTGAGCACCCCGGGGCACGCGGCGGCCCACAATTGCTACCTCGTGACGGCCCCGACGGCGCAGCCCGGCGGTGCGCTGCTGGTGTCGGGCGACCTGATCTTTGCCGGGTCGGTGGGTGGGGGCTATTTTTGCCACCTACAGCTCACCAAGCAGCTCCGGCGCGTGCTGGCGGCGGTGCCGCCCCAGACGGTGATCGCGCCCGGCCACGGGCCGCTCACCACCGCAGAAAACGAGCTGCGGTATAACCCGTTTGTAACCTGAGCCTTCCCGCAGGATGGCGAAAAATGGTCGGGGCGGTGAGATTCGAACTCACGACCTCTACGTCCCGAACGTAGCGCTCTACCAGGCTAAGCTACGCCCCGATCACATTTCCCCGCGGCGCGGCGCCGGGGGAAGGCGGAGAAAAGGCCGTGCGCGGGGGCACTGCAAACAAAATATGCCGCAATAAAAAAGCCCGGGTCACGGGGACCACGGGCTTTGAAATCGGGCGACAAACCGGCGCTCAGGGGGCGTGGGCGAGGGAGCTTTGCCCGGCCTTGGCGGCGATCATCGCGGTGATCCGCTGGATCTCGAGGTCGGCGGTGCGGCGGTTGATCTTGCCGAGCTCGACCTGCTTCGCGAGTTCGAAGGCCTCGCGATTGAGCTTTTCCTTCTGGGCGCGGAGGTTGGTCAGCTGCAACTCGAGTTCCGCGGAGCGCTTGGCGTAGCGATCGGCGTCGGCGAGGTGCTTGTTCGTCGCTTCCTGGATCTCGCGGCCCACGGCTTCCCACTTGGCCGTGCGCTCGGCTTCCTTCGCGGCGGCGGCGTCAGCGGCGTCCTTCGCGCGCTTTTCCGCGTCGGCGCGGGCCTTGGCCTCGATGGCGGCCTGCTCCGCCTTCTTGGCGGCGACCTTGGCGGCCACGTCGGCGGCGCGCTGCTTTTCCTTCGCCTCCCGCTTCTTTGTCTCCGTTGTGTAGAAGACCAGGAAGATGGCCAGCATGCTGCCGACCGAAATGACATACATCCATTTTTTCATGGGTGGGGCGATTAAGAGTTATCCTTCTTCTTGGCTGCTTCGGCGGCGCGCTTGTCGGCTTCGATCCGCGCCGCGTCCGCGGCCGCGATCTTGTCGAGGACCTGCGAGAGGTTGCGGGCGTTGTCCTCCGCTTGTTTGACGTAAACCCGGAGGAACGCGGCCTCGTCCGTGAACTTCTTCTTGTCGGCCTCGAGCTTCGCAATCGCGGCTTCCTCGGTCTGGACATCCTTTTCCAGCCGGGTGACCTGCTCGCTCAGCTTGCGCTGGTCGCGGTCGGCCTTGTCGCGGGCCTCGACGGCGGCGGCGCGGGCATCCTTGTCGGCCTTGTCCTTGGCTTCCTTCGCCTCGCGCTCCTTCTTGCGCTTTTCGGAGGCGGCGATGGCTTCCTTGATCGCCTTTTCGTTGTCGCGCGCCTGCTTCTCGAGCTTCTCCTTCTTCTTCTGCTCCTCGGCGGCGACGCGGGCCTCTTCGCGGGCGGCGAGGCCCTTGCTGAAGTTCCAGTAGATCGCGGCAAATACCACGAGCGCCAGCACCGGGGCGAAGATGTAAACGTAATTCTTCTTCATGATGGTAGAGGGGGATTAATGGGTCCGGATGCCGGCCTTGAGCAGCGCGCGTTCGCGCAGGGCATCTTCGATGGCCTGCTTCAGGCGGGGCAGCTGTGGCTCGTGCTCGGAGCCGGGTGACGCGATGGCCTTGTCCACCGCGATGGCGGCCTCGTCGAACTTGTTCAGCTCGTAGGCGACGTAGGCTTGGAAATTATAAACGGCGTAGGCCTTCTCCAAGTGGCCCTTCCGGACGGCGGCGACGAGGTTGTCGTATGCCTCCTGCGGCTTTTCGAGCGAGTAATAAATCTGGGCGATCTGGAATTCCAGCTGGCCGGACTTGGGAAAGTGCTTGGCCGCTTCCTTGAGGACCTCGATCGCCTGGTAGGGCTTGTCGACCTGCTGGAAGGAGTAGGCGAGGAGTTCCCAGTTGCTCTGCAGCGACTCGATCGAGCCGTTTTTCAACCCGGCATAGAGCAGCTCCGTGGCTTTGCCGAACTGCCCGACGTTAAAGTACAGGCCGACGAGCGTGTAATTGTCCTTCGGCGTGCGCATGAAACCGAGGGCTTGGGCGCGCTCGAGGGTTACGATGGCGCGGATGTTGTTTTCGCGCGCCTTTTCCTCGTCCTTGTCAAAGCCGAGGTTGAGGTAGATCGGCACGAGCTGCGACCAGTAGTCCTTCTTCGCCGGGTATTGCTTCACCAGTTGCTCGAGGATTTCGGCCGCCCGCGCAAAGTTGCCCTCCTGCTGGTAGGCGGCGAGGAGCAGCACATAGAAGGTTTCCTTCGGGTGGTTGATCTGCTGGAGGATCCGTTCGATCTCGGACACGCACTCCTTCATCGCCTTGAGGTCGACCGAGGCGGGATTGATGACCGCGCGGTTGTAGAGGACGTTGACGTAAAACAGCATCACTTCCTGGCGGCGCTGATCGGTGTTCGGGCTGGTGTCGTTCGCGAGCCAGCGCTTGGAATATTCGATCGCCTTGTTGAGGTGCTGCTGCTGCAGCGCGGCCGACTTCGTCGTCGTCGCTTCCTGGTTTTCCAGCAGCGCGGCGAAGTAGACCAGCTCCTGGATTTCCTTGAGCTCGAGGTAATTGTAGCTGTCCGAAAGCTTGATTGCCGCGTCCAGCGCCGTCAGCGCCTTGGCGTAATCATTCTTCTGCATGTAGATCTTGGCCTCAACCTCATCGATCAGCGCCGTGTCGTAGCTGGTCGGGGCGACGTTCGGGAGCTGGTTGTTCAGCACGTTCAGCGCGCCGTCCCAGTCCTTGGCGTCCGTCATTTCCCGGACACGCTTCAGCGCCTCGCTCGTGCTGGGATCCATCTCGACATGAGGCGGCTCCTCGGCGGCGCGAACGGCGGGCGCGAAGGCTCCGGCGCCGGCGACGACAACACCGGCCAGGGCCAGGCGGCTCAGGCGGGACAGGAAGGTGGGGAGAGATTCGGTCACGGAGGAATTAGTTGTTGTCGGACAGCGTGAACGCGACGGGCACCTGCATATGGGTGTTGACCGGCCGGCCGCCCTTCTTGCCCGGGCGGAATTTCCACTTGCTCACGGCCAGGACGGCAGAGGCCTCAAACTCGCGCTGGGTGGAGTGGGCGGCGTAGGCATTGCGGACATCGCCCTCGGAAGTGACGATGAAGTCCACGAGCACCTCGCCGGTGATGCCCGCGCGGCGCATTTCAAAGGGATACTGCGGGGCCGCCTGGAATTTGGCGACGGGGATTTGGTCGAGCTTCGAGATATCGAAGACCTCGATGCCCTTGCCGAGGTTATGGGCGCCGGTGGGGATGACGATCATGCCGGTGTTGGGCTTGAGGCCCTCGGGCGGCGGCGGCTGGATGGGCTGGACGAAGGAGTCGACTTGCACGAGTTGCGGCACGTCCTGCTGCATGGGCGGCGCGAGGTCGATCGGCGGCGCCTGCTCATCCGTTTCCACCTTCTCAGGCTCGTCGGGCTCCAGCTTGGGCATTTCCAGCTGGATGACCGCTTCCTCCTTCTTGGGCGGGGCCTTGACGGGCTTGTGCTTGAGGCTTTCGCCCAGCCAAGCCACCCCGCCATGGATGGCGAAGGAAACGATGAAGGCGACAATGAGATCGCGGCGCATGAGAGAGGGGATTATTTACCAGTAACGCGGGTCCGGCCGGTCTCAACGGAGACCTGCTTGATGCCCGCTTTGCGGATTTCATCGAGGGCGCGAATCGTGCTGCCGAACTTCGCCCGATCGTCGCCCGTGATGAGGATGCGCGGCACGCTTACTGACCTGACCAGATTTTGCAAACGCGGGGCGATTTCGGAGAGCGGGATCGGCTCCGACACGCCGTTGGTGATCCAGAAGCAGCTGTTCCCGTCGGAAATCTGCAGCGTGACCATGTCGGGATCCGGCGGCGTCGGGCTCGGCGGGGCCGGGATCGGGAGGTTCACGTCGATGGACGTGATCTTGTTCAGCGAGAGCGTGAAGAGAACGAAGGTGGCCAGCAGGAAGAAGATGACGTCGATCAGCGGGATGATCTCGATACGTGCCTTCTTTTTGCCTTCTTCGGCTCTGGGACTGGATCCGGCCATGTTGGGAATGATTGCTGAGTTACTTGCCCGCCGGTTTGACGTGGGTCTCGATGAAGACCTTGGAGGCGCCGGATTTGCGGATTTCGTCGATGACGTAGCCAAACGCGACGCTGAAGCTCGCGTTTTCGTCGCCGTTGATAAGGTAGCGACCCTCGGGGTTTGAGACGTGGAACTGCTTCAGGCGCTGCAGGAAGACGTCCGCCGTGACGGGGTCCTTGTCCCACGCAATCGTGCCCTCCGGCGTGATGCTGATCGTGGCGGTGCCGGTCGGATCGCGCGTGAAGCCCGTTTCCGAGGACGGCACGGTGATGCCGGAGATGCCGTTCGACTTGTTCAGGGAGAGCGTGAACAGCACGAAGGTTGCGAGCAGGAAGAAGATCACATCGATCAGGGGGATGATCTCGATGCGGGCGGTCTTCTTGCCGCCCCTGTTGCCGCCGGATGAACCTGCCATGGTGGAAGAGGGCTAAAAGGATAACGCGCCAGGCGCGTTTTCCTTAGGAAAAATCAGCGGTTAAGGTTGGCCGTCTCGGACTTCTTGATGATGAGCTCGAGGGCGTTGGACGCGTCGGCGATCTCATGCTTCGCCTCTTCGGTCCGGGCATTCAGGTAATTGTAGGGCAGGAGCGAGGTGACCGCGATGAACAGACCGCACATGGTGGCGATCAGGGCCTCGGCGACACCACCCGTGATGGTGCCGGCGGCCGCGCCGATGTCAGCGCCAGCGCCACCGAGCGCGCCGAAGGTGCGCATCATGCCCGTCACGGTACCGAGCAGCCCGAGCAGCGGGGCGGCGGTGATGCAGGTATCCAGGGTCGCCATGCCCTGGCTGAAGCGGGCGAGCTCCTGGGAGGAGGCGCGCACAAAGGCGTTGGAGAGGGAGTATTCCCGGTTGGTCAGGCTGTAGACCAGGATGCGGGCAACGAAGTCGTTGCTCTTCTTGCCGAGCGCCACGGCGCTGTCGATGTCGCGGTGCTCGACGGACTCGAGCATCTTCTGGACGACCTCGGGCTCGCGGCTGCCATTTTCGCGGAAGATGAAGAGCAGGCGCTCGACGATCACCGTGATGGCGACGAAGGAGAGCAGCAGGATGGGCCACATGACCGGGCCGCCGGCGGCAAAGAGATCCATCGGCGACATCGGGGTGCCGTCGGGGTTAACCAGGAGGAACGCGAGGCTGAGACTTTGGGTGATCATAGGAGGAGAAAAGTCAGGGCTTAGGGGTGGGAGAAATCGTGGGGAGCAAACGGGGAGAAAACACCTAGAGAACGACGATTGGGGGTGGGGGTTCCCTTAGGTGCAGGCAGAAATAGACGCTCGTGCCATCATGAAACAGGGCTTTCGCCGAGGTGAAGAGAACCTAGACTGTCCCGGGACTGACCACATGCAACTGGTATTTCCGTGAGTGGTGCCGGGAGTTTCAGCATGTGGCTGCGTCAAAATTTTCAGGAAAATAACCAGGGAGAAAGCGAACTAGGGGTTATCGAACTTTGGCTGTCAACTTTCCTTTTTGACGAACGAGCCCGCTACATTCCCGCGTAAAAGTTGGCTGCCCGACTAGGACTCGAACCTAGACAAAACGAGTCAGAGTCGTTTGTGCTACCATTACACCATCGGGCAGGAAATTGCGGCCACACGGCGCGGATCACCGGTAAAAACCTGGGACTGGAGCCGGCGATGGGATTCGAACCCGCAACCGCCTGTTTACAAAACAGGTGCTCTACCGTTGAGCTACGCCGGCGAAAAAAAACGCGCGTGGGCCATTCAAAACTGGAAAAAAACGGGGTCGGTGGTGGCTCCCCGGGGACTCGAACCCCGAACCAATTGATTAAGAGTCAACTGCTCTACCATTGAGCTAGGAAGCCGAAACCGAAGGGCCAAAAGCTCATGAAGCGGAAGGTGAAGTCAACTGCGATTTCGGTCGCGCGCAGGCCGAAATCCCGCCGGGGTCGCCCGCCGCGCGAATAACGGCGTCCGCCGCGAAATTTACCTTTACAGGCGCGCGCGGTTTCTCTGTTTTTGAACGCTTCTTTCCATGCAAAAGACCAAAAAGTCCGTCGCCAAGCGCTTCAAGCTCACCGCCCGGGGCAAGCTCGTCCGCCGCACGCCTGGGTTCCGTCACTTGCTGGCCGCGAAGAGCACGAAGCAAAAGCGCCGTGCGAGCCGCGACAAGCTCGTGGCCCCCGGCCACGCCAAGCCGCTCCTGCGCGCCCTCCCGCACGGTCTTTGACCGGGGAAGCGCTCCACTTCGCCTGGCGGGTGAATCCACAGCCGACCCGCCGGCGATCAACCTAATCCAAAACACCTACCAACATGGCTCGCGCAACCAACTCCCCCGCTTCCCGCAAGCGGCATAAAAAGACGCTGAAATACGCCAAGGGCTATTTCGGCAGCAAATCCAAGCTCTTCCGCTACGCGAAGGAGGCCGTCCAGCACGCCTGGCAGTACGCCTACATCGCCCGCCGGAAGAAAAAGGCGGACCGCCGCGGTCTCTGGATCGTGCGCCTCAACGCCGCCTGCCGCGCCAACGGCATCTCCTACAGCCGCTTCATGGAAGGCCTCAAGGCCGCCAACATCGGACTCGACCGCAAGGTCCTGTCGGACCTCGCGATTCGCGACGAGGTGGCGTTTAACGGCCTGGTCAAACAAGCCCAGGACGCGTTGAAGGCCAAGGCCGCCAAGGCCTAACCCCTGACAAACGCGAGCCGGGCCAGGCTCGCCTCCCTGTCTCTTTCGGAGGACGGGCCTCACCCGAGGTTCCGTCCTCTTTTTTTTCGCCACCATCCAGCCGAACTTTCGCTTTCCTCCTTATCTTTGTCTTTCTCCCCGTCCGTGCTCGCCTTGAGAAAGAGGAAAGAGAAAGAGTAAGAGAAAGATTCCGATCACCCGACCCATGCAAGCCACCCTCACCGCCCTCGTTGCCAAGGCCCAAGCCGAGCTCGCGGCGTTGAAAGCGCGCCCGGAATTCGAGGCGGCCAAGGCCCGCCTCGTCGGCCCCCATGGCGAACTCACCGCCCTCATGAAGCAGATGGGCGCCGTGGCGAAGGAACAGCGGCCGGCCATGGGCAAGCTGATCAACGAAACGAAGGTCCGCCTGCAAGAGTTGCTCGACGCCGCCCTGGCGGGGATCGAGGCCGCGGAATTGCAGGCGCAACTCGGGCCCGCGGTGGACCCGACGCTCCCGGCGCCCGGACCCGGCCCGGGCACCTACCACCCGCTCACGCTCGTGCGCGAGGAGATGTGCCGCATCCTGCGCAAGGTCGGTTTCACCGTCGCCGACGGGCCGGAGGTCGAGACGGAGTACTATTGCTTCGACGCGCTGAACACGCCGCCCAGCCACCCGGCCCGCGACCCGCGCGACACGTTCTACTTCCCCGACTCCGCGCGCTTCGGCAACGTCGCGAAGCAGAACCCCGGCGAGAAATACCTGCTGCGCGTCCACACCTCGTCCGTCCAGATCCGCACGATGCTCAAGGGCCCGCCGCCCATCCGCATTGTGTCGCCGGGCCGCACCTACCGCCGCGACACGTCCGACGCCACGCACTCCGCGAACTTCCACCAGCTCGAGTGCCTGTACGTGGACAAGAACGTCACCGTCCGCGACCTGAAGGCGCTGCTGGACTACATTTTCGCGTCGCTGCTGGGCAAGGACACCAAGACGCGTTTCCGCCCGCACTATTTCGGCTACACCGAGCCGAGCTTCGAGGTGGACCTCAGCGCGCAGCACCTGCCGAAGGTGAAGAAGGATTGGATCGAGATCGGCGGTTGCGGCATGGTGGACCCGGTCATTTTCGCCAACGTCGGGTACGACCCCGAGGTCTGGAGCGGCTACGCCTTCGGCATGGGCCTCGAGCGGCTGGCGATGCTCCTCTACGGCATCGATGACATCCGCTACTTTTACCAAAACGACCTGCGGTTCCTGAAACAATTCGCGTAGCAAGTTAAGCGCGAAGACGCGAAGTCGTGAACCAAACATTCCACCTTTCCTCCGCACTTCGCGCCTTCGCGTCTTTGCGCTTAAAAAATCTCCGTCCGTGAAAATCTCCCTTAACTGGCTCAAGGACTACGTTGCGCTCGAGGCTTCGCCCGAGGAGCTCAGCCGCGCACTCACGCTGCTGGGCTTCGAGGTCGAGCAGGTCATTCGCACGGGCGCGCCGCAACTGACGCACGTCGTGGTGGGGGAAGTGCTGGTCCGCGACAAGCACCCGAATGCCGACAAGCTGTCCGTCTGCCAGGTCGACATCGGACCCGCGGGGGGCGTGAAGACCATCGTTTGCGGCGCGCAGAATTACAAAGTCGGCGATCGCGTGCCGGTGGCGCTGCCCGGCGCGGTGCTCCCGGGCGATTTTGTCATCAAGCAATCCAAGATCCGCGGCCAGCTGTCCGACGGCATGATGTGCTCGGCGAAGGAACTCGGTGTCGCCGAGGACGCCGCGGGGCTGCTCATCCTCGAGGGCCGTCCGGCCCTCGGCACGCCGATCAACGAGGTGCTGCCGCCGGGCGACGTCGTGTTCGACCTCGAGATCACGCCGAACCGCCCCGACTGCCTTTCGCACCTTGGCATCGCACGCGAACTCGCCGCCTGGTTCCGGATGCCGCTGAATTACCCGCAGGAGAAATTCCGCGGCGCAATCGAGGGCCCGGCGCACCCGGAGATCCTCAAGGGCGTGACCGTCCTCGCGCCCGACGACTGCCCGCTTTATACCGCGCATGCCATCAAGGGCATCAAGATCGGGCCGAGCCCCGCGTGGCTCCGCGAGCGCCTCACCGCGGTCGGCTTGCGCCCGATCAACAACGTGGTCGACGTCGGCAACTACGTGATGCTCGAGACCGGGCAGCCGCTTCACGCGTTCGACGCCCGCAAGCTAGGCGGGCGCCAGATCATCGTCCGCCGCGCCCAGGACGGCGAAAAGATCGTCACGCTCGACGGCAAGGAGCGCTCCCTCAACAGCCGCATGCTCGTCATCGCCGACGCCACCAAGCCCGTCGTCATCGCCGGGATCATGGGCGGCGAGGATTCGGGCGTGAGCGACGACACGACGGACCTCGTGCTGGAATGTGCAATCTTCCGCGGCCCGTCCATCCGCTGGACCTCGCGCCACCTGGGGCTCACTTCCGACTCCGCCTACCGTTACGAGCGCGGCGTGGATCCGCATTCCGCGCTCGAGGCCGCGTATCGCGCGATTGACCTGATCCTGGAAACGGCCGGCGGGCACGTCGTCAATCCGGCCTGCACCGTGGGCGGCGACGTGCCGTGGAAGCGCGAAGTCGTCGTCACCCACGACTACATCTGCGACAAGCTGGGGTTCGACATTCCCGCCGCCGAGATGCGCTCGGCCCTGGAATTCCTGGAGCTGAGCATCACCCGCGAGGAGGAAACCGACGGACGCGGGACGGCGTGGACCGTAAACATCCCGAGCTGGCGCGACGATCTCGACCGCCCGATCGACCTGGTCGAGGAGGTTCTCCGGCTGTACGGCACGGACAAGATTCCATCCGCGACCGTCATGTCGCCCGGTTTGATCGGCGACGACGATCCGACCGTGATCTTCACCCGGCGCGTGACCGACTATCTCGTCGGCCACGATTTTCACGAGTGCGCGACGTACACCCTGCGCTCGGCGAAGGAAATTTCCACGTGGGTTTCGCAGACCGCCGCGGTGGAACTCGCGCTCGCCAACCCGTTCGCGGACGACCAGTCGCACCTCCGGCCGACGCTCATCATGGGTCTGTTGGAGTCGCTGAAGCTCAACCAGTCGCGCGGCGTCGTGGTGTCGCAGCTCTGCGAAACCGGCCGCGTGTTCATCGAGCGCAACGGACAGAATTTCGAGTGCGCGGCCGCGGCGTTCATCATGGCCGAACCGGTGGGGGAACGCACGTGGCTCCCGCGCGCCCCCGCGGACTTCTATACCGTGAAGAAGCACGTGGCGGCGCTCGCGTCCGCCGCAGGCATCGATCTCAACCGCCAGCCGCTCACGCCGGTGACCTCGTTCACCGGCTGGCAGGAGGGCCAGTCCGCCGCTGCCGGCGAAATGGCCCGCGGCTGGACCGCGCGTTTCGGCCTGTTGAACCTGGCAATGGTCAAGGCGCTCGGCATCGAGGGCAAGGTGTACGCCGGGATCTTCGCGATCCTCCCCGAGCAGCTCACGGGCGACGCATCGCGCCGCCGGTTCGCAGAGTTCAGCCTCATGCCGGCGACGTTGCGGGACTTTGCACTCGTCGTGGACGAGAACGTGCCGGCGGATGACGTGCGCAAGACGCTCGCCAAATTCGCCCGCGCCGCCATTGGCAACGCGTTCCAATTGGAAAGCGTCGAGGTGTTCGACGTGTACCGCGGCAAGGGGCTTCCAGCCGGCCAGAAGAGCCTGGCGTTTTCCCTGGTATTCCGGTCGGCCGAGCGAACGCTCACCGATGACGAGGTCAACGCGGTGGGCCAGAAAATCCAGGACGAGATCGCCAAGTCCACGCCGTGGCAGCTGCGGAAATAGCCATGCCTGCCGCCCCGGATCTCAACCTCGACCACGTGGCGAAGCTCGCCCGCCTGGCCCTGACGCCGGCGGAGAAGGAGTTGTTTGCCGCGCAGCTCGGCGGCGTGCTGCACCACATCGAGCAGCTGGCCAAGGTCGACATTACCGGCATCGAGCCGACCGCCCACGCCTTTCCTGTCGTCAACGTCTGGGCGGATGATGTCGCGGTGCCCGGTTTGCCCGTCGAGGACGCGCTTAAGAACGCCCCGGCGCAACGGGACCACATGATCGTGGTGCCGAAGGTCGTCGAATAGCCCGCCATGGCCTCGGACCTGTTTTACCAGTCCATCACGGAACTGGCGGCGCAGCTTGCGGCAGGAAAACTCTCCGCCACGGAGCTGACGCAGGCCGTGCTCGCGCGCCGGGCGGCCGTCGATGGCCGGGTGAAAGCCTTCAACTCGGCTGACGACGCGGATGCGCTCGCGCAGGCGGCCGCGTCCGACGCGCGGCGGGTGGCCGGCCAGGCAAGGGGCCCGCTCGACGGCATCCCGATCGGCCTGAAGGACGTGATCGCGGCGACGGGACAGCCGCTCACGGCCTCGAGCAAGATCCTCGCGAACTTCGTTTCGCCTTACGATGCGACCGTGACGGTGAAGTTGAAGCACGCCGGCGCGGTCGTCTGGGGCCGGCTCAACTGCGACGAGTTCGCGATGGGCTCATCGACGGAGAATTCCGCCTTTGGGGCGACCGCGAATCCCTGGGACCTGATGCGCGTTCCCGGCGGCTCCTCGGGCGGCAGCGCGGCCGCGACGGCCGCTGGCGAGGTGGTGGCCTCGCTCGGCTCGGACACGGGCGGGTCGATCCGGCAACCGGCGGCTTTGTGCGGCGTGGTGGGACTCAAGCCCACCTACGGGCTCGTGTCGCGGTATGGGTTGGTGGCGTTTGCGTCGTCACTCGACCAGATCGGGCCCATCACGCGCACGGTCGAAGACGCGGCGCTGGTGCTCGGCGCCGTCGCCGGCCACGATCCGCGGGATTCCACCTCGTTTCGCGCCGACATTCCCGACTATCGCGCCGGTCTGCGGGAGAAAAAGGGCCCGTGGCGGATTGGCATCCCCAAGGAATATTTCGGCGCCGGCCTCGATCCCGCGGTCGGCGCGGCCATCGAGCGTGCGATAGCGTTTTACCGGGCGCAGGGCTGTGAGATCCGCGAAGTGTCGCTGCCGCACACGCAGTACTGCCTCGACACCTATTACATCATTGCGACGGCGGAGGCGTCCTCGAACCTGGCGCGCTTTGACGGCATTCGCTACGGCCACCGGGCGAAGGGCGCGAAGGACATTGTTGACCTCTATGCGCAATCGCGCGCCGAGGGTTTCGGCCCGGAGGTGAAGCGCCGCATCATCCTCGGGACCTACGTGCTTTCGAGCGGTTACTACGACGCCTACTATCTCCGCGCGCAAAAAGTCCGCACGCTGGTCCGCCAGGATTTTTTGAAGGCCTACCATGAGGTGGACGCGCTGCTGACACCGACCTCGCCCATGCCGGCCTTCCAACTTGGCGAGAAGTCCGACCCGCTATCGCTTTACCTCTGTGACATTTACACCATCGGAGTGAACCTCGCCGGCCTGCCCGCCATCAGCGTGCCCTGCGGCTTCACGCCCGCCGGCCTGCCGATCGGCCTGCAACTCATCGGCCAGCCCTTCCTCGAAGCCGACCTGCTGGCAATGGCGCACACCTACGAACAGGCCCACGACTGGCACACGAAACACCCAACCCTGTGAATGGTTACACAAAGGTCACAGAGGATGCACAGAGGACACGAAGGCTACGGGCAGATTGGGTTGATGAACCCTGACATCAATCCGCTCACCGAGCAGATAATCGGTGCAGCAATCGAAGTGCATCGTGAACTTGGACCAGGCTTGTTGGAATCCGCCTATCAACGGGCATTGGCCCATGAATTCCGACTTCGACAGATTAGTTTTGAAGAGCAGAGACTCTGCCCAATTACCTTCAAAGACATGTTGATCGACGATGCCTACCGGCTCGATTTCCTGGTTGGCGGGCTTGTGGTTGTGGAACTGAAGGCGGTCGACGGCTTGCTGGACGTTCACGAGGCTCAAGTTCTTACATACTTAAGATTTTCCCAGTGCCGCATTGGTCTTCTGCTTAATTTCCGTTCCACTGTCCTGACGCGCGGCCTGCGTCGCCTTGCTTTGTGACCTCCACAATCCCCTCAGTGTCCTCTGTGTCTTCCTCCTACGAAGCCGTCATCGGTCTTGAGGTCCACGTCCAGATCCGGACGAACTCCAAGGTGTTTTCGCGCGTCGCCGCCGGCTACGGGCAGCCGGAGAACACGCTGACGGACCCCGTCGTGCTGGCGCTGCCCGGCGCGCTGCCGGTCATGAACAAGGCCGCGCTCGACGCGATCATCAAGGCGGGGCTGATGCTGGGCTGCGAGATCGCGCCGGTCTGCAAATGGGACCGAAAAAACTACTTCTATCCGGACTCGCCGAAGAACTACCAGATCTCGCAGTACGACCAGCCGATGTGCCGGGGTGGGGCGGTGGAGATCGAGTTGCCGGGTTCCGCGCGCAATGTAATGGGCGAGCACAGGAAAATCCCGCTGACGCGCATCCACCTCGAGGAGGATGTCGGTAAGCTGAACCATTTCGCCGCGGACTCGCTGGTCGACTACAACCGCGCCGGCACGCCGTTGATGGAGATTGTGTCCGAGCCGGCGATGCACTCGGCGGAGGAGGCGTTTGCCTACCTCACCTCGCTGCGGGCGACGATGATCTACGGCGGTATCTCCGACTGCGACATGGAGAAGGGCCAGCTGCGGTGCGATGCCAACATCTCCATCCGGCCCGCCGGCCAAAAGGAGCTGGGCGTGAAGGTCGAACTAAAGAACCTGAATTCGATCTCGTTCGTGCGCGACGGCATCGCCCACGAGATCAAGCGGCAAACCGCGGTGCTCGCTGCGGGCGGTACGCTGGTGCAGGAGACGCGCGACTATGACGGGCAGACGGGCGCGTCGCAGTCGCTGCGGTCCAAGGAAATGGCCCACGACTACCGCTATTTTCCTGACCCTGACCTGATGCCGGTAAAGGTCGACGAGGCTTGGAAGGCGCGCCTGCGCGGCGAATGCCCGGAGCTGCCCTTCGACAAGCAGCGGCGGTTTTTTGAGAAGTACGCCGTGCCCTACACGATCACGTCGGTGCTCGTCTGGGACCGGGCGCTGGCGGACTTTTTTGAGGAGACAGTGCGCCTCGGCGCGAAGCCGCAGGCGGCCGGCAACTGGATCGTCAACGACCTCCTGCGCGAGCTCGGCGCCGCGAAACTTGCCCTCGCGAGCTCGAAGATCACGCCGGCGCATGTCGCCGGGCTGGTGGCGCTGATCGATGCCGGCACGGTGCTGCCCAATGCCGCCAAGGAAGTCTTCGTGGAGATGTTTACGTCGGGCGAATTGCCGGCGGCCGTGGTTGATCGCAAGGGGTTGAAGGCGGCGCCCGTGGACTTGGGCGAACTCGAGCAGTGGTGCCGCGATGCCATTGCCGCGAACCCGAAGTCGTTGGCCGATTTCAAGGGTGGCAAGGATTCAGCGATCAATGGCTTCAAGGGCCCTGTAATGAAGGCCGCAAAGGGCAAAGCTGACCCCAGGAAGGTAGACGAGACGCTTCGCCGGCTGCTGGCGGCGATGTGACGTGGCGCAGGCGGCCCGCCTGCACTGTAGGGGAGCAGCGACCCGCCTGCGCTACTTCGCCAGTGTTGCGCCGGTCGTTGGCGGGCGTAGGCTGCGTCCGCCATGAAAACCACGACTGACGGCAGGGATTCGTTGTCGCGGCGGGACGCGCTCAAGACATTGGGTGCCGGCGCCGCTTTGTTGGGGATGGGCATGATTTCGACCCGCGCGCTGGCGGCGGAAACCCCCGCGCCCGCGGCATCGACCGGCGCGGCTACCACCCAACCCTTCACGCTGCCGAAGCTGGGCTTCGCCTATGATGCGCTCGAGCCGCACATCGACGCGAAGACAATGGAGATTCATTACACCAAGCACCATCAGGCATATATCACCAACGCCAACAAGGCTTTGGCCGATTATCCCGACCTGCAAAAACTGTCCGCCGAGGAGATCTTGAAACACCTCGGAACGATGCCCGAGAAGATCCGCACGACGCTGCGCAACAATGTCGGTGGGCACGCGAATCACACGTTCTTTTGGTCGATCATTTCGCCGGGCGCGCTTTCCAGCACAGTGGGATCCGAAGCTTGGAATTCACGTGACTTGAAGTCGC